>Ga0334899_1001210_pt1 | contig 25882 bp, 21 predicted proteins | sample GraSluR3_MG_FD_207219 | JGI IMG/M metagenome (GOLD analysis project Ga0334899, IMG submission 207219) | Sludge microbial communities from methane-producing bioreactor in Wageningen University, Netherlands - Granular Sludge_8_08-R3 | ecosystem: Engineered > Bioreactor > Anaerobic > Unclassified ...
GATTTCCGACCGGGTGCTCAAGCTGACCTGCACGGCCGACGACATGCGCCCCCTGGCCGAAGCCGCGGGCTTCGATCCCCCGGTGCACCGGTGGAACCCCTCGGAGCGCGCGACCCTGATGGCCGATCTCGATGCGGCGTTCTTCCTTCTTTACGGCATTGGGCGCGACGATGCCGAGTACATCCTCGGCACCTTTCGCGGCGCCGGTCGCGCCGGGGATGGGCCGGCGGAGATGTTTCCCGCCGAAACGCCGGTTCTCGACGCCTACGACCGCCTGGCGGCGCGCACCGGTTCGTAGCGGCCCCTCACTCCCCCAGCGTCGATCGGCGCCGCAGGATGTGGTGGTAGTGCTGGGCGAAGCGGTGGGCCTCGTCGCGCACGTACTGCAACAGGCGCAGGGCGTAGGAGTGCCGGCTCAGGCGGAGCGGCTCGGCGGCGCCGGTCACGAAGACCTCTTCGTCGCGCTTGGCCAGGGAGACGACCGTGGGGGGCTCGATCTCCAACGTCGCGAAGGCCGACAGCGCCGCGGCGAGTTGCCCCTTGCCGCCGTCGATCAGCAGCACGTCGGGAAACACCCGGCCCTCGTCGTCGAGGCGCCGGAACCGCCGCGCCACGACCTCGTGGATGCCCGCGAAATCGTCGATCCCCTCGACCGACCGGATGCGGAACCGCTTGTAGCCCGGCTTGAAGGGCATCCCGTCGATGAATTGCACCAGGCTCGCCACGGTCTCGGTGCCGGCCAGATGGGCGACGTCGACGCCTTCGATGGTCCGGGGGAGCTTCGGCAGCTTGAGCACCTTTTGCAGGCCGACGACCCCTTTTTGCGGGTCGACCTGGAACACCTCGGGCTGAACGTGCGTGTCGAGCTCGCCGCGCTGGTCGAGCGATTCGAGCAGCCGGATCTCGTCGCGTAGCCGGGCGGCCTCCTCGAAGCGCAGCCCGGCCGCGGCCGCCGCCATGTCGCGGTGCATCTCGGCCAGCAGCGACTTCTTGTTGCCCTTGAGGAACTCTTGCAGGCGGCGCACGTCTTTGCGGTACTCGTCCTTCGAGATCCTCAGGTTGCACGGCGCCGAGCACTGCCCGATCGAGGCGAGCAGGCACGGGCGGAACCATCGCCAGCGCGCGTCGCCCTCGCGGATGTCGAGCGTGCAGGTGCGGAATCGAAACACCTTCTGCAGCACCTGGATCGCGCCGCGCAGCCCGCTCGCGCTGGCGAAGGGCCCGAAAAGCCTCGTGCCGCGCTGCTTCGGCTCCCGGGTGAACTCGACGCGGGGAAAGTCGTCGCGCGTGTGGATCTCGAGGTAGGGAAAGCTCTTGTCGTCCTTCAGCTCCTGGTTGTACTTCGGCTGGATGTCCTTGATCAGCCGCGCCTCGACGAGCAGGGCGTCGACCTCGCTCTCGGCCTCGAGGTAGTCGATATCGCGGATCTCGCGCACCAGCCGCGCCGTGCGGGGCTCCTCGGCCGCCGCCTTGAGAAAATAGCTCCCGGCGCGATTGCGCAGGTCTTTCGCCTTTCCCACGTAGATCACCCGTCCCGCCCCGTCCTTCATCAGGTAGACCCCGGGCGCATGCGGGAACGACCGGACCTTTTCGGCCGCGAGGGAGTTGTCGGCGGGGGGGCAAGGATCGCTCATGGAACGGGCTGGCGCAGGCTTAGGCACGGATCATGGAATTATAGAGTGTGCCCGAAAACCCGTCGCGCCTCACGTGCCCGCATCGAGGATCGCCGTCTTCCCCTCCCGCCCTCGACGTGGTAAGTTAAAGGGTTCCCTGTCGGTCACGCGATGACTGCACGGGGTCGAACCCTCCTGCAAGAGTGACGAGCATGTCGAAACCGCAGCACAAGATCAAGAAAGCCAACCACGGCCGACGCCCCGCCAGCAGCAAGGCCCGCAAGCGGAAGCGCCAGGTCGTGCGCACCTGAGCGACCCGACGAGTCGCCCCCGACGGGAAGGGTAGCCGCATGGCACCAGCGAGTGGGGTTTGCGCGGCCGCCCCGACCCCCAAGGCCGTGTTGCTCGTCGCCGGGGGCGTTTGTACAATCGACCGGATTGCGCCCGAGCCCGACCATCCACCAAGGAGTGCGGCGTGACCAAGAAGCTGCTGATTCTCGATCCTTCCGAGTACGATCTCGACCACGTCATCGCCGACGTGGAGACGATTCGCAAGTACAACCGTCAGCGCTACGAGATGGAGCAGTTGACGGCCATCTGCTACGAGGACGTTCAGCGGCACATCTGCGTGGGCTACAAGGACCTGGGGCCGGACGAGTTCTGGATTCGCGGCCACATGCCGGGCATGCCGATCATGCCGGGGGTCGTCATGTGCGAAGCGGCCGCTCAAATGGCCAGTTACTTCACCCAGCGGCACAAGCTGATGGATACGGCCATGGTCGGCTTCGGCGGCCTGAAAGACGTCCGCTTTCGCGGCATCGTGCACCCCGGCGAGCGGTTCGTCATCGTGGCCCAACTGCTCCGCGTGCGCAGCAGCATGCTGACCTGCCAGTTCCAGTGCTTCGTTCGCGAGAACATGGTCTGCGACGGCATCATCAAGGGCATCCCCCTGCCCGAGGAGGCCATCAAGGCGGCCCAGTCGTAGCGGCGCTTCAGGCCGATGCTCGTTCCCTTCCACGACGACAATCCGACCACGCGCGCCCCGATCGTCACCCTGGCGATCGTCGCGGTGAACGCGACGGTGTTATACGGAGTGTACCGGCTCCCGCCCGACAAACAAGCGATGCTCTTCTACGCCCGGGGGTTCGTGCCCGCCCGCATCGCCCAGTTGTTCGACGGAAAACCCCTGGAAATCGAGGTGCGCGAGCCGGCTCCCCGACTGGGGGCCCCCGACCTGGTGCGGATTCGCCGCATCGCGCTGCCGCCCTCCCCACGCCAGATCCTCCTCTCGCTGCTGACGTGCATGTTTCTGCACGGGGGATGGATGCACTTCATCGGCAACATGTGGTTCCTTTGGCTGTTCGGCAACAACGTCGAAGACCGCCTCGGACACGTGCCCTTCCTGTTCTTCTACCTGGTGGGCGGGCTGCTGGCCAGCGCGTGCCATTGGATCACCGGGCCGGGCAGCACCGCGCCGGTCATCGGGGCCAGCGGGGCGGTGGCCGCCGTCCTGGGAGCCTATGCGATCACCTGGCCCTGGGCCCGGGTGCGGTCGCTGCTGTTTCTGTTCATCTTCGTCACGATCGTCGATCTGCCCGCCCTGTTGGTGCTGGGCTTCTGGTTCCTCATGCAGTTGGCCAGCGCCACGGCCACGGCCGACCTCCAGTTGGGCGGGGGCGTCGCCTGGTGGGCCCACGTGGGAGGATTCCTGGCCGGGCTCGTCGTGATGCCCCTGCTCGATCCGCTCCGGGCGGAGCACGATGAGGAGATCGTCGTGCTCGAACCGCGCGAGGACGACGACGAAGGCTACTTCTAGAGGCCGTCATGGGGCGACGCGCGCTGCGGAGAATCGATCCCGACCTCGATCTGGCGGCCCACTTGAAAACGTGGGACGATTTGCCCCAGCCCTGGAACGCGCAGGCCGTGTTCGGCCGCCAGGCGCCGCTGGAGGTCGAAGTGGGGTCGGGCAAGGGCCTCTTTCTGAGAACCGCGGCCGCCCTGCGCCCCGACACGGACTTCCTCGGCAGCGAAATCGCGCCGAAGTACGCCCGATTCGCCGCGGCCGGCCTGGCCAGGCGGGGTCTCGCCAACGCCGTGGTGCTGCTCGGCGACGCCCTGCGCCTGTTCGGCGAGCGATTGCCCGACCGGTCGCTGGCCGCGGTGCACGTGTACTTTCCCGATCCCTGGTGGAAAAAGCGTCACAAGAAGCGCCGGGTGATGCGGGAGTCGTTCGTGCGCGACGTCGAGCGCGTGCTCGAGCCGGGCGGGCGCCTGCACTTCTGGAGCGACGTCGAGGAATACTTCGACACGTCGCTCGACCTGCTGCGGGCACAGACCCGGCTCGAAGGCCCCCTGCCCGTGCCCGAGACGCCCGCCGAGCACGATCTCGATTATCGCACCCACTTCGAGCGGCGCATGCGTCTGGAGGGTGAGACGGTCTACCGGGCCGAATTCCGTCGCCCGGCCGACTGAGGATCGCGCGGAATCGGCCGATCCTGCGCCGGCCGATCGGCAGAACCTGCCCGAGACGAACCGCGCGCTGCCCGGCCGGCGCCTCGATCCGGCCCGAGCGTCATCGGCCTAACTCGCGACGGCACAACGAGTTGCCTGGCACTGGCCGGCGCGGGGCCGGCGTGGTTCGCCGTTCGGCACAACGGTTGCTTGCGGGATGACCGGCTCCGCATCCCCCCAACAGCGCCGTCTATCGGAAGTCGACCGTGATGGAGATCAGCAGCATTCTGCAGGCGGGGAGTTTCCTCACCACGACCCTGGGACAGATGATCCATCGCGGGCAGCCGGCGCCCGCGGCGGAAGACGCCTCTTCGGACGAGGCGCCGACCGGCGACCGGGTTCCGGCGGGGTGGTCGGCCCTCCACGAGATCGTCGCCCGGTACGACGTGACGCGCATCTCGCCGCGCGAGTTCTCCGACATGATTCAGCAGCTCTTCGAGGCCGACGCCTTGAGCTTCGACCAGTACCAGGGACTCACCCGTGTGCGGCTCGACCTCGACGCCGAAGGCATCGCCCCCGATCAGCGGGTGAACCTGCTCGACTTCTATTCCCGCAAGCTCGCCGAGCTCGAGGGCCGGCAAACGTCGGCGCGGCTCTTCGGCGGCGAGGCGGCGTCCGAAACGCGCCGGCACCTGGCCTGGCTCGAGAAGATCGCCCTCGTGCAATCGGACGCCGACCTCGGGCTCGACGCATCGGCCTGACCGCACCGCGGTGGGCCGAATGGGGGGTGCAATGCGACCACCGAGGCATTGTTCCCGCGGAAAGGCGTACGACTGCTACGCCGCCAAGCCGCGGACTCCCCTTCTGCCAAGGCGGCATGAATGACGTAAGTGCCTATGCGTCAATAATTTGAGAACTGTACCGCCGAAACGCCGCATCTTGAATCATAGCCATAGAGTCGTCGGCCAGTATTTGTATCAGCGATTTTGAGCGAAAGGCTCAGAATTCATCTTGTCGTTTGGCGTTCCGGGCGATACAATCTGTTGGGAACGGAAGTCCACCGTTGGGCGAATCGAATGGAAGTCAGGTTTGTTGACCCTGCCCTCGCACGTCTGGACACGGACGCCGACTGCCCCACACATCTGGGAGCGGCCGTTGTTCGGAAATTCCGAAAGGTGGTTCGTTTTATTCGTGCCGCAAAGGATGAACGCGATTTTCGGGCAATGCGGTCGCTGAAGTTCGAAAAGCTGAAGGGCGACCGTTCCCACCAACACTCATTGCGGATCAATCGGCAGTGGAGGCTCATCGTCGAAGTGGAAAAGGGAAAGCACAAGAACCGAATCGCCATCCTTGCCATTGAGGACTATCACTCCTAGATGGGGCGCATGCCATGAGCCACGTAGTGGACGAGAACGGCTTCCCGCCGGGCGAGTTCATCCGCGATGAACTCGAAGCTCGCGGCTGGACGCAGGAGGATTTGGCCGACATCATGGGCCGACCGTCCAATGCCGTGAACAGGATCATCAATGGAACGAAGGCCATTACCCCTCAGACGGCCAAGCAGCTCGCCGCCGCGTTTGGCACGTCGGCAGAAGTCTGGATGAACCTTGAGAGTGCCTACCGGTTGGCGCTCGATCGGGCGAAGCACCACGACGTTGAAAGGCGAGCCGCACTGTACTCGAAGGTTCCTGTATCGGACATCGTGCGCCGGCACTGGATTGCGCAGTGCGATACGACGGACGCACTTGAACGCGAGGTTCTCCGATTCCTGGACATTGAATGCTTGGACGATACGCCACTGCTGAGCGCGGCTGCGCGCAAGTCTGCCGAGGATACCACGCCGGCCCAGATCGCGTGGCTGTGCCGAGTGAAGCACCTCGCCGACGCCATGCCTTGCCCGCCTTTTTCGCCCGCGCTGGTCGAACGGCATCTGGACGCGCTGCATGCATTGACGGCCAGCGAGCATGAGATACGAAACGTGCCCCGAGTCTTAGAGAGAATGGGCATTCGCTTCTTAGTCGTTCAACCCTTGCCACGCACCAAGATCGACGGGTATACCCTCTGGATTGACGATAAGCCGGTCATTGCGCTTTCACTGCGATACGATCGTATCGACGGGTTCTGGCATACGCTCGCTCACGAGTTGGCTCATGTGCGCAACGGCGACAGGACGCCGGTCGACGTCGACCTGGTTGGCCCAGGCCGCCGACGACCCGCCGATGATATCGAGCAACGCGCGAATCGCGAAGCAAGCGAGTGGCTGGTGCCGCCATCGCTCTTGGAGTCGTTCATGGTTCGCACCAGGCCGCGGTATTCCAAGCGTCGGATCATCCAGTTCGCAAACCTTCACAAGATCCATCCCGGGATTATTGTTGGACAACTCCAGTTCCGGGAAGAAATCGAATGGCGACATAACCGGGAAATGCTCGTCAGCGTACGACACATCCTTACCGAGAGTGCCCTGACGGACGGTTGGGGACATGTTCCACAAGTCTAGGAGGCAGTCGTGTGAGCAGCCTGGCGACGAATATCGCCCGAGCCAGCCCCGGTGACTCCAGCAACCGCAAGACTACCCGCCTGCGCGGAGTGTTGTCGCAGCGCGTGGATTCTGCTATGAAACAGCCTCACGGCCACCGTCGCGCACGAACCGGGAGGCATTGCTCGTGAGAAACAACCGCAGGCAGTTCTTGAAGTCTTCGCTGAAATCGTCCGCGGCGCTGGCCGCCGCGTCGACGGTCGCGATTCCCGCCGTCGCCCGGTCGGCACAAAGCCCCAACGACCGCTTTCGCGTGTCGGTGATCGGCATGCGTCGCGGCCTGGCCCACGCCTTGAGCCTGGCCCGCATGGGCAAGAGCGGCGAAAACGTCGAGGTCGCGTCGGTGTGCGACTGCGACATGAAGACCGCCGAGGCGGCGGCCAAGCGTCTCGAAAGCGAGTTCGGCAAGCGCCCGGCCACGGTCCAGGACCTGCGCGCGGTCATGGCCGACAAGTCGATCGACGGGGTGAGCATCGGCACGCCCGACCACTGGCACGCGCCGGCGACGATCTGGGCCTGCCAGTCGGGCAAGGACGTGTTCGTCGAGAAACCCCTTGCGCACACCGTCGCGGAAGGCCGCAAGATGGTCGAGGCCGCCCGCAAATACCGGCGCATGGTGCAAGTCGGCACGCAATGCCGCTCGAGCCCCAACGTCATCGAGGGGGTCGAAAAGGCCCGGGAAGGCGTCATCGGCCGGATCTACATGGCCCGGGCCGTCTCGTACAAGGTGCACGGCAATCTGGGACGCCACGAGCCGACCGAACCGCCCGCCGAACTCGACTGGAACCTGTTCGTCGGTCCGGCGCCCGAGCAGGAGTACAGCAACTTCCGCTATCGCCGCTGGTACTGGCTCAAGGACTTCTGCAACGGCGACGCCGCCAACCAGCCCGTCCACCAGATCGACATCATTCGCTGGGCCATGCAGATCGACAGGCATCCGGTCAGAATCCAGTCGTTGGGAATGGTCGGGGTGCACGACGACGACCGCGAGTGGCCCGACAACCAGACCTTCGCCTGCCAGTTCGACGACGGGCGCATGATCACGGTCGAGCACCGCAACTGGTGGACGCCCTCCGAGGCGGGCTTGCGCGACCCGTACCGCTTCCACGGCAACCCCGACGCCTGCGTGGGCGCGTTCCTGCTGGGCACCGAGGGATACATGCTCTTTCCCGACTACACGAGCTACTACACCTTCCTCGGCCCGAAGCGGGAACTCGGCCCGCACGCCGCCATGCCCAACACCGACCAGCGATGGCACGTGATGGATTACGTCCACCATCCCAATTGGCTCGCAGCCTGCCGCAGCCGCAAGCACGAGGATCTCCACGCCGACGTGCTCGAAGGCCACATGGCCACGACGATGCCCCTGCTGGCCAACGTCTCGTACCTCACCGGTCGCACGATCGACTTCGACGGCGACTCGGAGACCATCGCGAACGACGACGAAGCCAACCGCTACTTGCGCAAGTCGTACCGCAAGCCGTTCGTCGTGCCCGACGAAGTCTGAGCTTGCGTCCTCCCGGCAAACGGCGGGTGGCACGCCCTGAGGTTCTCAACGCGGCGCCGGCCCACCCCGCGAGACCGCCTGCCGCCATCGAAGCGGTTCGTCGTACCGGCTTCAGCCGGCCGACGGACCCGACAGAGTCTTACGCTGCAACTCCTACGCGCCGTGCGCGCAGGTTGGGGAGTGTTGCAGCGATGGAGTGTTGGGCCCCGCCCGTGCCGAATCCCATTATTCCGACACTCCATCATTCCCAGCGTTCCATCATGGGTTATCCCCTGCTTGGTTGCGGCCACGGGCCGCGTTATGACGTGAGCCGGCTGAAGGCGGAACTACGAACGGGTGCTGCTGAAGCCGGAACTACGAACGGGGTTGGGGGCGAGGCACTTCCAGAGCGGGCGGGGTGGCCGTTTTGGCGTTTGACTTGCGCCGTGAAATCGGGCATCATAGGTATACGAATGTATCGTTATGGGAATCGGCAACAAGGCGGGCAGCGCGAACGCGGGCGCCTCGCAGGCCGTTGCTCGGTCGCCTCATGCCGTTGGCCCCTGTCGCTCGCCCGAGGCCGTCGCGGTCCTGAGTTACTGAAAACGACCCGGCGCCCGGCCGGACGCAACACGATCGGGGGTGAGAATTGGAAAATCCGCAAGCCGTTGACCAAAGCGCCGAGGGTTCCAACGCCGGTGCCCAGCGCCGCGTGCGAAGTGGCGCCCACAAAACCCTTCCGATGGGGCCGGCAAACCGTGCTTCTCGCGGTTTGACACCCACATTGCCCCACCGTTGGAGGCGAGAATCCGGGAATCGGGCGACGTGGCGCCCACAAAACCCTCCCGATGGGGCCGGCAAACCGTGCTTCTCGCGGTTTGACACCCACATTGCCCCACCGTTGGAGGCGAGAATCCGGGAATCGGGCGACGTGGCGCCCACGCGGCGCGAGGTTCGCGGGCGACCAAAGACCCCCCCGATTGACTTTTGCCGGTCCTACCGGCATCATGGCCGCATGGACGTCTGCCGGTTTCGGCGACACGCCCCGGCCGGCTTCGCCCGGCAGAGCCCCGCCGTCTCGCGGCAGGGGGCGCGCGGGAAGGCCGCCGTTTTTCCTTTTCGCATCGAGGAGTTTCTCGGATGACCATCAAGCTTCGAGGAGACTACAAACACGCCCTGGTCGTCGTCACCAGCATGGGCACGCGCCTGACGGCCGCCCGACAGCAGCCGTCGCATTGCTCGACGACCTTCGAGCTGCAGGCGACGAGTGCCGAGAGCAACGTGGCCAGCGTTTCGTCGTTTCTGGGGCTGCCGGTGCAGGTGATGACCGCCCTGGTAACGACCTCCCCCTTCGGCACCTTCATCCGGCACGATCTCATGCGGCGGGGGATCAACGTCGATGCCAAGCTCGTCGCCGAAACCAACCCCTGGGGAGCCCGGCACCAGATCAACATCGCCGACAGCGGCTGCGGATCGCGGGGCCCCTCGGTCGGCAACGACCGGGCCGGCGAGGTCGGGCGCGACCTGAGCCCCGACGATTTCGACCTCGAAGCCAAGTTCGGGCGGGAAGGGGTCGCCGTGCTGCATCTTTCGGGCCTGATCGCGGCGATCTCGCCGAGCACGGGCAGGCTGTGTCTGGAGGCCGCGCGCAAGGCGAAAGAGCACGGCACCGTGGTCGCCTTCGACCTGAACCATCGGGCCTCGTTCTGGAAAGGCCGGCAGCAGGAGCTTCACGAGCTGTTCTGCGAAATCGCTTCCCTGGCCGACATCCTGGTGGGAAACGAGGAAGACTTCCAGCTTTGCCTGGGAATCGAAGGCCCGCCGGCCGGCGGCAAGGACCTGGCCGCCAAGATCGAGAGCTTCAAGGGCATGATCGAGCGGACCCGGCAGCAGTACGCCGGCGCCAAGCTCTTTGCCACGACCCTGCGCGAGGTGATCAGCGCGAACGAGCATCGATGGGGCGCCATCCTTTGGCGCGACGGCACGTGGGACGTGGTCGACCCCCGGCCTATCGGCGTGCTTGACCGGATCGGCGGCGGAGACGCCTTCGTCGGCGGCCTGCTTTACGCCGTCCTCAAGGGCTGGGAGCCGAGCAAGTGGATCCAGTTCGCCTGGGCTTGCGGGGCCCTGGCGGTCACGTACCTGACCGACTACATCCAACCTCGCGGCGAGGACGAAGTGTGGGCGGTCTGGGAGGGCAACGCCCGCGTGAAGCGTTAGGAAATGCGGTTCCCGCCCCCCGGCCGGAAGCCGAAGCACGAGGACGTGGCTCGGATCGGCGTTTGCACTCTAAGCTCTCTCGTCCGTCGCGCATGTCGGCGGGGCCCACGACCGCTTCCGAGCGGCGCAGGGCTTCGGTGGGCTCGACGACCGGCGTCGGAGGACCGGTGACCCCGATGAACCGCGGCCCGTTTTCCCTGTACGGCTTCCGGACATCCGGCGCCCCGGAACCGCTTTCCGCCCCGGAATCGGACGAACCGCCCGCCGGCGCCGGGCCGGCGGCGCCGCGGGTATGGACGGTGTTTGCCCTGTTCGGGGCGTCGGTGCTTGCGCTGTTGGTCGGCCAGTTCGCGCTGGCCACGATCGTCGTGCTCGTGACGGGCGACGCGCGGGAAGCCTTCGCGCGGCTCTCCACGCCCGGGGGTTTCCTTGCGACCGCCCTTCTGTTCGAGGCGCTCCTGGCGGCGGCGGCCGTGGGCGCCGCCGTGCTTTCGCCGGTTGCCTGGCGCGAACGGCTCCACCTGCAAGCCGGGCGACTCTCGTGCCTGGGCACGTTCGCGGCGGTTGCCGGGGCCTTGGCCGTCAGCCAAGGATTCGAGTCGCTCATGGCGCTGGGCGTCGTGCCCCGATCGCCGGCCCTCGAAGGGCTCGGCGAGTTGATCGGCGCGCTGTCGGGCTGGTCGATCGCCGGCGGAGTGCTCGTGATCGGAATCGCCCCGGGCATCGCCGAAGAGCTGATGTTCCGCGGCTACGTCCAAACCCGGCTCGTCGAGCGATGGGGAGCCGCGCCGGGCATTCTGACCGCGTCGCTGTTGTTCGGGATCCTGCACGTCGATCCCGTCCACGCCGCTTTCGCCTTTGGAATCGGGGTGTTTCTCGGATATCTTACCCTGTGGACCGGGAGCATTCGAGCGGCGATCGTCTGCCACGCGGCGAACAACACGGCCTCGACGCTGACGACCGTGTGGGGCTTCGAAATCGCCGGCCGGAAAGCGAACCTCGCGGCGTGCGCCGCGTCGGCGATCGTTCTGGGGCTGGCCCTGAGTTACCTTCGTCGCTTTCGAGGCGGCGCCAGTCGCGGCGAATCGGCGGGCTCGCGGGAAGCGGACGGATTCGAGGATTGACCCGCCGTTTTCCGCCTCTCACGGCTCGAGCACGATCTTGCCCGCCAGGGTGCCGGCCCCGTGCAGGGTGTTTTCTTCCTGGAGGCGGTGGGCGGCGGCCGTTTCGGCGAGCGGCATGACCCGGCCGATCTGCGCCCGAAGCTTGCCTTCGACCATCCAGCGGTTGATGGCGTCGGCCGCCCGCCGCTGCTCGTCGGGCGGGGCGTTGAACATGGCAAAGCCGTGCATCGAGCAGTCTTTGACGTAAAACGGCCCCACGGGAAAAGGGGGCTTGGCGTCGCGCCCGGCCATGACGACGATCCGGCCGCCCAGCGCCAGGTGGCCAACGATCCGCTCGAAGTCCTGCTCGCGCAGCGTTTCCCACCACACGTTCAAGCCGCCCGGGGCGAAGCGGCGAATCGCCTCGTCGACGTCGTCGGTCGTGTAGTCGACCACCACGTCGGCGCCCAGCGCGCGGCACCGCCCGACCTTTTCGGCACTTCGGGCCGTGGTTATCACGCGCGCTCCGGCGACCTTGGCCATCTGGACGACGCACGAGCCCACCCCGCCCGAACCGCCGTGCACGAAGACCGATTCGCCGGCCCGGATCTTCGCATTGCGGAACAACCCCAGGTGGGCGGTCATGCCCACCAGGGAGATCGCCGCCGCCTCGCCGTCGGAAACGCCCTCCGGGGTCGGATAGAGCCAGCACTCGTCGACCGCCGCGTACTCGGCAAACGTGCCCTGCCGGCCCAGCAGTCCCTGATTCGTCCCCCAGACGCGGTCGCCCGGCTTGAAGCGGCTCGCCCCGGGACCCACGGCCTCGACCGTGCCCGCCAGATCGCAGCCGACGATAAAGGGCATGGGCAACTCGAAGCCAATCATGCCCCCCCGAACGTACGTGTCCACCGGATTGACCGCGACGGCTCCCACCTTGACCAACACCTGGCTCCCCTTCGGCTCGGGGGTCGGCAGGTCGCCGTACCGGATGTTTTCGGGCGGTCCCGTCTGGTCGATGTAGGCGGCTTTCATGATCGTCTCCCTTGCGAACAACACCTGGCGTGCCGACAACACCGAACGATATGCGAGTCGCTTCCCCCGGGCAAGGCTTCGCGCGAAATCGGGCCCGGGATAGCAATCACATTTGTCGCGCATCGCGAATTCGCCCGTGCGATCGAGTCTTAAGGCGTGACCTCGGCGCGACGGTTGGGGGATTGACCGCGCGGCGCGCGGCACGACGCGACGCCGAATTCGTCGGGCCGCGCCGGCACGATGAACTGCGACTCCCTCCGTGGGCGTCGAAATATCCGCGTTGCTCGAAACCGGCGTCGGCGGTACAATCCCCCCCTCATTTCGGCGCAGTTCGGTCGACGGATCGCATGGAGGACAAGTCGATGAGTTCGGATGCCGCCCCGAAGTCGGACCCGCTCAGCCCGTTCGAGCAGCTTCGCCTCGCCCGGCAGATCATCGAGCAGGAAAGCAGCACGCTGCGGGAGATGGCCGGACGGCTCGACGGCCGGTTCTGCCGGGCGGTCGACTATCTGTATCGGTGCCGCGGCAGCGTGATCGTCTGCGGAATGGGCAAGGCGGGGCTGGTCGGGCAGAAGATCATGGCCACGCTGGCCTCGACCGGCACACGCAGCCACTGGCTGCATCCGGCCGAGGCGGTCCACGGAGACCTCGGCCGGGTGCACCGCGACGACGTGATGCTCATGCTCTCGCAGAGCGGCGAGACCGAGGAGATCGTTCGGATTCTCCCCTCGCTGGGGGAGATCGGTGTTCCCATCCTAGCCGTGACGGCCAGGGCCGACAGCAAGTTGGGGCAAGCGGCGGCGGTCGTGCTGGAACTCGGGTCGCTCGACGAGGCTTGCCCGCTGGGGCTGGCTCCCACCGCGAGCACCACGGCGATGCTCGCGCTGGGCGACGCCTTGGCGTTGGTGACCAGCCGGATGCGGAATTTCGCCCGCGAGGACTTCGCCCGGTCGCACCCCGCCGGCAGCCTGGGACGCAAGCTCAGCAAGGTCGACCATCACCTTCGCGCCCTGGCCCGATGCCGGGTGGCGTCGGAGGAGAACACGATTCGCCGGATCCTGGTCGAACTCAGCATGCCGGGGCGGCGGAGCGGCGCGATCATGCTGGTCGACGGCGAGGGAAAGCTCAGCGGCATCTTCACCGACAGCGACCTGGCGCGGCTTTTTGAGCACCGGCGCGAACGGGCCCTGGACCGCCCGATCGCGGAAGTCATGACCGCCCGGCCCGTGACCGTCGCGACGGGCACGCGCATGATCGACGCCGTGGCCACCATGGCCCAGCGCAAGATCAGCGAGCTGCCGGTGGTCGACGCCGAGGGCCGGCCCGTCGGCCTGATCGACGTTACCGACGTCGTGGGGATGTTTCCCGAGCTGCACCAGCGCGACAGCGAGCTTCCGTCGCGCCCCGAAAACCAGGTCTTGCCCCTACGTCGCACCGGATGATGCGTGTGGAGCCGAGAGACTCGGCTCCGGCCCCCACCCGAAGGACCGCGCGCCCATCGCGCCGAAATGCAAGATGATTGAGCGTGTTCGCGTGGCAGCATGAGACGACTAGCGCGCGATTGGCACCAGGCACTGGGAGACCTTGCCGCACACGCACGTGGGGAGTGCGTGATTTGTTCTCCCTACGTCGGCCGCGAGGGATCGGAACTGTTGGCAGCGCACTTCTCGGAAGGGTTCCGGGCTTGCGGGTCAATTACGCTCATCACCGATCTGTCGGCGGCTAACGTCTGTCAAGGGTCCACGGATCCGCGCGCGTTGCGGGAACTCCGACACTGTGCGGCGGCTACCACCATTCGGCACCTCCCAGGCGTTCACGCGAAGGTCTATATAGCCGACGACGATGTCGCCATCGTCGGTTCCGCGAATCTCACGGGCGGAGGCCTCTACCGCAATTTCGAGTACGGTCTTGAACTCCGCGCGGGTCCTATTACCAGTGCAATCAAACGCGATGTCCTCGAGTATGGCGCACTGGGGGCCGATGTGCCGCCAGAGCAACTTGACGTCTATTGTGAGGCGGCGCACGAGCTTCGCAGCCTTTTTGAAGAACAACGCCGATCGATCCGTCGCGACGTTCGTCGACGTTTCGAGGAGTCGCTGCGAAACGCACAAGACAGCCTAATCCGTTTGCGCCTTGCGAGTGGCCCTATCCATACGGTTTTCGCTCGCACAATTCAGTACGTGCTCACCTCGCACGGGCCTATGAGCACAGCGCGCTTGCATCCAATCATAAGAGCGATTCATCCCGATCTGTGCGACGATTCGGTCGACCGGGTAATTGATGGGAAACGCTTTGGGAAGAAGTGGAAGCACGCTGTCCGTACGGCCCAGCAGCAACTCAAGAAGCGAGGAGTGGTCTGCTATGAGGATGGTTCGTGGCGACTTGCCTAGGCACGTGGGATTCGGGAATTACTCGTCTGGAAATGGCGAGGATTGCGAAGCGTGCGGCGGGAGCGGAATTCGGTGCCCCGCGGAACCTTCCTGCAGCTTGCCCGATCTGCCGGTGGGCTGGGTCGTGGTCGAACGATGCGATCTTTGCGAGAGATATCCCGACGACCTTGCGGCAGCTGAGGTCGTGTGCGAAGGTGCAGGATCGATTGTGCAGCAGGCGGCCCCCATGCCATTGGTCGTTTGATGACCCGGTGAACGAAGGCGCTACGAAGTAGCCCACGGCCTGCCCTTATGCCGGCTTCATTGTGGCGCCTACGACAACGGCTTGCTTGGCGAGCGCTCTGATTACCGGGTGATGCGGAAACCGAAGTCCGCCCGGACCGCCAAAAACTCATTGTCGGCTTGCGGGCGCGGCGTTGGGCTGACAATTTGGTGCCTTGATCGGCGGACGGAAATCAGCCCGGCGCAGCGACCGTAGACGAACAGCGCTCATCGGTAAAGACTCGTTGAGGTCGGAGCTTGAAGCGACACACTTGAGCCGTGCGCGAAGCCGCCCTGCTATGTGACCGTCAAGAGCTGATCTGATCCGACGCTAACGACCGCATCGCCTCCCACGTCAGCGCGATCAGGTGGTCGGCAAGCGCGTCCGCCTGATCGCCCCAGATTTCGCGGAGCACGGCGCCGACGTCGTCTCGCGTTCGGGGCGGATGGTCGGTCACGCACGTCAGCGCGGCCGCGGCGCCTTGGGCCATGTGCATCGGCTCGATGCCTTCGGCCAGTGCAAGCCGCATCGTGCCGAACAGCCGGTCGTCGTACCCGAGCTTGCGCCGGGCGTCGCGGGTGACGCGCGCGATCAGGTCGTTCAGGTGCGGATTGACCATGCGCTCGATCAGGTCGTCGGCATAGGCGCGATACCCGGCCGGCGTGAAAAGCGGGTCGTGGAGATGCTGGTGCTTCTTCACGAGGGCCGCGCCCGATTCGTCGATGAACGCCGCGCGGGCCGCCGCCATGATGTCGGCGTGGCGGGCGGCCTCGGCCATCGTGGTCAGGCCTCTTAGCCGGGCCAGGTACCCGATCAGCGCGTGAATTGCGTTGTGGCCGTACAGCTTGGCCTCTTCGAACGGCAGGAGGTCGTCCTTTTCGACGAACACCTCGATGCCGCGCCGGAAACCTTCGAGCGTCACGCGGGATATGAGGATGTGATTGAACCGCTCGACCAGCACGGCGCGCGGCGTGCCGGGCGCCAGCGGCGCGAGGCCCAGGCGGCGGATCGTGTCGGCGTCGGCGATCACGCCGCTCATCTTGCCGATGACCGTGTTGAGCGTCTGGACGTTCGCCAGGGCATCGGCCCGCACCCGGGCGCGCAGCCGCTCCGAAAGGATCTCGGCCGCGCGGTTGTCGTTCTCGGCCGCGTAGATGATCGCGGGCTTCGAGGGGTCGCGCCGCGCCAAGCCGTCGGCGAGCAGTCGCGCCGTGCTCGTCGCGTCGCCGGCGTCGTAGAACCGCACGCTGGGCAGGGCCGTGGCCATCTCGTCCGCCACGGCAATCGCCTCGACCAATTCCCTGCGGTCGGATTCCTCGCCCGGATGATACAATCGGACGCCGGCGACCACCACCTGTTCGATGCCGTCGGGGTGCGCGATGTTGATCGAGTATTGGCCGCCGGAGCGCACGGCGTCGACGAGCGCCTCATCGACCTCGGCGACCGCGTAACGATCGAAATTGCCCGAGCAATACGCCTCGTAAAGGAACAGCGCGCTTTGAATCGGCCCGAAGCCGAAACCGACGAACGTCTTCCCTCCGCGCGACGCTCGCGGATGGTCGGTCGAGGGGGACTGGCGCGGCGAGTCCATCAAGAGTTCCCTCCGGCGACTCGCAGTAGTTCGCGTTCGGCTTCGCGGTTCCACCGGCCGCCGTCGAGCTTCGCGGCGACCGTGGGGAAATGCCGCCCCAGCTCGGCCAGCGGGATGAGGCCGACGTCGTGCAGGATGGGGTAGACGACGATCTTCCCGGCCATGGTGCGGTTCTCGACCGCCGCGATGCCCTCCGTCGCTCCCGACATGCCGCTGATCGCGTCGACGGAGGCATCGGTGTCGAGCTGGCCGCGCTCGACCTTCCGCAGCACGATGCGCATGTCGTCGATCGTTGAGCCGCTGGTGCCGAACATGAAGCAGCGCTTCTCGATGTACGCGTCGAGGTCGAGATCGTGCCTGGTTGCCGCGGGAATGCCCGCGAAGACGTTGATGATCGCGCCGGGGCTGGCCCGGCGAATCGCGTCGGCCACGAGCGCCCCCACCGGGGCCATCAGCGCGAAATAGCTGAAGGTTTCGTCGAGCTCTTCGTTCTGCGGATTGACCAGGCGCAGCGGCACGCCGTTCGCCTTTGCCAAGGGGTCGGCCTTGCGCCGCAGCGCTTCGATGCGCGGATCGTCGAGATCGGTCCCGGTGACGCGCACGCCCGAGATGCCGAGGCAAACGTTGCGAATCACGTGCATCTGGCCCATGGGCCCGGCCGCGCCCACCACGAGGACGCTGTCGTTTTCGCGGATTTCGCCGTTGGGGGGGATGTGCCGGTACGAGTCGGCGGCGAGGTCGCTCGTCGTGCCGACCCAGCGCGTCATGCCGTAGTGAAGGCGCCCGACGCCGACCGAAACGAGCTGGCCAATTCGCTCGCCGCCGAGGACGACGTTGAGGATGCCGCCGCCGGCGAGCTTGTCGTTCAGCGCGTCGATGGCCGCCTTGTCGGAACCGAAATAGACGACGTCGTCGAAGCGTTCGTCGGGAAGATCGGCGATTTCGCCCGGCGAGACGGTCCGGAATTCAGCCGGCGGACCGTCCGGCGAAAAGCACTCGGTCACGCCTTTCGCGGTGCGCCCGTCGGCCACGACGACCAGCAACCTGCCGCCGGGCTTGATCGTGTTCCGCTCGCGCGTGGCGTAGGAGTCCTCGACGCACGCCCAGGGCTCGACGAGCGCCACCGCCGAGGCACTCTGCTCCTCGCCGGCGGGAATCAGGAAACGCTCGCCGCCCGGCGCGATGACCACGCGTTCGTCGAGCAGCGTGTATTCCTGCAAACCTCCCTCGAAGTTGTACCCGAACGCCCCGTTCGATCCGCCGGCCGTCGGCAACTGGCGGTAGTCGGCCTGCACGAGGTAGCGCTCGCCCACCTTGTGATGTTTCACCCGCTCGCCGACGGCGACGACGCGGCACACGACTTCGTGGCCGGGCACGGTGGGCAAGGTGCCGGGAACGTAACTCTGGATGCCGCGGAGAACGTCGGGCTCGATTCCGGCGACGATCTCCGACTTGCGCGCATGCTTGTCGAACTGCTTGAGCAGCTTCAAATCGGAAAAACACAACCCGACAGCCTCGACCTTGACCAGGATCTCATGGGGCCCGGGCGCCGGCACGGGCTTCGACGCATTCAATTCCAGCGCCCCGGGGCCAACGAGCTGCACGGCGTGTTGCGTCTTCGGCAATGTCGCGGAGTCGGGTATCATGGGTTTGGTCTTTCTTTTCAGGAAGAGGCGATGTGGAGTGGTGGAGTGGTGGAGTGATGGAGTACTGGAATGATAGGGCCGACGGTACTCCATCATTCCATCATTCCATCGTTCCGCCACTCCGCTACACCCCGTCACCCGCCGTCGGCGAAGGAGTCGATCCAGTCGCCGCTGGCTCGTTTCCGTTCGAGACTCTCGATCAACTTCATCAACCCGTTCTCCAGTCGAACCGACAGCGAGTCCAGGGCCTCAAAATCCAGGTCCGAAAGGTCGCCGGCGGAGTGGTATGTCACGTAACCGGAGACGCTCTCGCCAAGTGATCCCAGGGCGAAGTTCAGAAACAGCAGGTATTCTCGGAGCGATCGTCGGCAGTAGCCTTCCGCGATGTTTCGATGAACGGAATCCGCAGACGCGATCGCTTGCGAAGCGACTCTCTTTCGTTCGAACGGCCAGGTCCGCACAGCGTGGCACGTCAAGCGGTAGAGTTCCACGGCATCCTGCCACACCCGCAACTGCTGATACCCACGATTCTTGTTCCGGCGCGTCGCCATCCACTCCAATCCTCCATCACTCCACCTGTCCGTGATTCCCTCACTCCATCCCCCACCACCTAGCCGCTCGATGTCTACCTCAGCATCACTTGGCCCCCCGTTACCGGCAGGGCCTGGCCTGTCTCATATTGCTGCTCGATCAGATAGAAGATCGCCCTCATCACGTCGTCCGTGGTGCAGCCGCGACCCATGGGCACCTTGGCTTCGTAGGCGCGACGCACGTCGTCGACGGTCTTCGCGTCCGGCACCTTGCCGGTTCGCAGGTACTGCACGAACAATCCGTTGTTCGGGTCCGACCACAACGGGCCGTCGAAGAAGTTGCCGGGGCAGACGGAATTGACCTTGATGCCGTCATCCAGCAGCTCCAACGCGAACGATTGGGTCAGACCGATCCCGCCGAACTTGCTGCCCGCGTACGCCGCGTTGCGGTCGGAACCGGCAAGCCCCGACTTGGAATTGATCTGGATGACGTCGCTCATGTACACCGGATTCGCCTTGTGCTGCGTGGCGAGGATGGGCGCCGCCTTTTGCACGCACAGGAAATAACCCTTGTAGTTCACGTCGGTAACGAACTGGAAGTCCTTTTCCGGCTGGGTTTTCACGGATTCGGCTTTCAACACGCCCGCGTTCGAGACGAACACGTCGAACCCGCCGTAGGTTCGCACGACCCGGTCGATGCACTTCGCGATCGAGTCGGCGTCGGTGACGTCGATGGCCAGGCCGATCGCGCGGCCCATGCCGTGCATCTCGCGCAGGCGATCGGCCGCGCCGGCCGCGCCCGGCTCGTTGACGTCGGCCAGCACGACGTGAGCGCCTTCGGCGGCAAGGCCGTGCGCGATCTCGAGGCCGAACCCCTGGGCGGCCCCGGTCACGACGGCGACCTTCCCCTTGAGGCGACCGGCCGCGGCGCCGGCGGCGGCGACCTTCTTGCGGTACACCTCGAACTCCCAGGCTTCGATGAACAGGCGCTGGCGATCGGTCAGGTAGCTCACGCCCGCGGGGCCTCCGCCCAGACGCGTGGCGCCGGCCATGACCTTGATCGCGTCGAGGTACACTTCTCGCGCCGTGTTGGCCATTTTGAAATCGTCGCCGGCGGCGAACAATCCCACGCCCTCAACCAGCACGACCTTCGGCGGAACCGACGTCTCCCTGGTGTGCCGGGCGATCGCGTCGCGCAGACGCGCGATCCGTGCGTCCTCGTCCTCCCCGTCGGTCGGCACAAACCACAGCGGAAAGCTGTTGCAGTACACGATCTGATCGGGCGTCAGGGGGCCGGCACACGCGATCGCGCGACCGGCCTCGGCCCCGACCAGCCCCAGCGCGACATCCGAATCGTCGAAGGCGACCACCTTCAGCGGCCCGGGCGGGTCGTCGGCCAGCAGGGCGCGGAGCGCGGGGCCCATTCTTCGGACAACCGCGTCGGCGCCGCCGGCGCGCGTCACCTTGCCGAACGAGCCGGTCTGCCAGCCCTCGCCGAGCCGCCCGGCAATCTTCGAGAGAACCGCATCCGTATTGGCGCGGATCTCCTCCGGATCGTCGCCGGCCACGATCAGGCCGTGGTTGGCCATGAGGATCGCCTTCGCCCGCGCGTTTCCCGTGCGCGCCCGGTAATCTTCAAGCGCCCGCTTGAGCGTCTGCGCGAGGATGAACCCGGGATCGACGTACGGCACCCACACGACGTCGTCGCCGAAGATCTCCTCGGCCAGGGCCGGGCCGCCGGTGTGGCAAGTCAGCGTGTTCGCGATCGTCGCGTGGCTGTGCACGACGTATCGGCCCGGCACGAGGTGATGCAGCAGGACCTCGACCGATGGGCGCTGGTTCTTCTCCGGTTCGCACCGCGCGCCGGTGATCGCCTCCCTGTATTGCGTCTCGCGCGTCTCGGGATCCTCGTCGAGCGTCGCGCCGGCCAGATCGCTCAGCTTGTTCCGATCCATCTTCACGAAGCCGTCACGCGTCATCGCCGCCAGCGCGGTCCCGCTGCCTTTCACGTACAACACGTCGTCGATCTTGCACGACGTGTTGCCGCCGCCGGCGAGCACAATCGACGGGTCGGACCCGTAGAAACGCGACAGCTTGACGATCACGTCGAGCGGATCGTCGCTTGCGCCGAAAGTGGGCCAGTCGATGGTGGTTGATTTCGATGCGGTCAAGTTCGCTTCTCCACAAGACGCACGCGGAAACCGGGGGTGGGGCGGGTGGAATATTGGAATATTGGAGTGTTGGAGTGTTGGAGTGTTGGAGTGTTGGAGTGTTGGAGTGTTGGAGTGTTGGAGTGTTGGAGTGTTGGAGTGTTGGAGTGTTGCTGGCTCCATCATTCCATCATTCCATCATTCCATCATTCCATCATTCCATCATTCCATCATTCCATCATTCCATCATTCCATCATTCCATCATTCCATCATTCCCCCATTCCATCATTCCATCCCCCCCACTCCTCCGCTCCCCAACTCCCCAGCCCGCAATCCGCGGGAACCGCAAAGTCGGGCCGTCCTCTAATTCACCGAAGCCCCCGGTAATACCGCTCGATCACCGCCGCGCCGATCCTCGCGAACGACCGGATGCGTTCGTCCGCCGACGCGTAATCGGGATTCGGCTTGCCTTCGCCGTCCACGAACCCGCATTCGCCATGCAAGGTGAGAAACTGGTGCGCCGCCACGACGCAGGCGCCTTCCCAGAAGACCGCCCGGACGTCGTCGGGCACGTCGCCGTCCTTGCAGAACGGATCGAGCGGGGCCAGGGTGAGCGTGTTGTGCTCCGTGCCGGCCGTGACGGCCAGGCCGGCGTCGCGCATCTTCCGCACGTAGTCGCGCAGCACGGCCGCCGTGTTGCGAGGCGGGATCCACTCGACGGCGTGAATATTCCGCTTTTGGACCGCCGCGGTCAACTCCTCGGGCGACCGCTCGAACGGAGAGATCGGCGAGGCGCCGTCGGCGACCGCCGCGTAACACGGGATGCCCCCGAGTTCGAGGATCAACCGATGGGCATCGTCGAAGCCGATGAACGTCTCCTCGACGAACGCCGGCTGGCCCGCCTTCATCAGGCGCGAACGGATGTCGTCCTGGATCGCGACGAAGTCGTCGGGGGCCTTCGCTTTCGTTTCGGCGCCGAGGATCCCGTTGAGGCGCTCGATTCGTTCCGGCGGCTCGACCTTCTCGAACAACGCTTCCTGAAAGCACTGCGAGACGTGGCGCTCCTGCAAATAGACCGTGCTGCGATCGCTGCCGTGGCGACGGACGATCATTTCGACGACGGCCCGCTGATCGACCTCCGTCGCGAGGCCGCGCTCGGCGAAGATCCGTCTCATCCGTTCGACCATCTCCGCCATGCGCGCCGAATCGTTGCGGCGAATGAGGTCGATGAGGCGCGCGGCCTCGGGCGTCATCTCTTCGAAACGCGTGATGCCCTTGCCGCACAGGTAGAACTTGCCGGGATTGCCCGGGTCGTTGATCTTGAGCCCCGCGCGGCGCATCGCTTCATCCATGCAGATGATCTCGGTTCCGAACAGGGGAAAGATGCCCTTGCGCCGGGCGCAATCGACGAAATCGCCATAGACCTCGTAGTCGTAGTAATTGCTGACGCCAAGCACGCCGACGCCTTGTTGCGCCGCGAGGTCCACCGCCTCGGCGACGCTTTCGAACGCCGAGAAGTTCGGCGGCAGATGAATATGGGCATTGACGCGCGGCGGCGATTGCGGACCATAGCCCCGGCGCGCGAGGGCGCGCATCTCGTCCGGCGTTCCGAGGTTCCGCAGGGTGTCGAGCGCTTCGGCGACTTGTCGGCCCAATTCGAATCCCCCTTGGCAAGTTGCGGCTACGCCGGAACCGGCACACGGATGACCTTGCGCGGGGGCAGGTGCAGGCCCGCGCCCAGCGCATCCTCAGCCGATTCCTTGATCGCTTCGCTGATCGTCGGGTGAGCCCATACCGTTTCGGCGACGTCGTGCATCGAAACGTTCTGATGCAGAAGCGCCGTGGCCGCCGCGATGCATTCCGTGGCGTTCTGGCCGATCATGTGCGCGCCGAGCAACTGGCCGGTCTCACGGTGGCGGATCATCTTGACGAAGCCGTCGGGATGGCGCGCGGCCATCGCCTTGCCGAGGTGCCCGATCGGAAATCGGCCGATGGCGATCGGCAGCCCCTGCTCCCTCGCCTCGCGCTCGCTCAGGCCCACCGCGGCGACTTCGGGAAAGGTGTACACCGCCGACGGAATCGGCGACTCGAACGGCTTGGGGCGCCCCAGCGCGTTTTCGACGGCCGCCACGCCGTGCGCCGAGGCGGCGTGAGCCAGCATGCACCGGCCGTTCGCGTCGCCGATGCAATAATGGCCCGGCACGGCCGTTTCGAGGTGATCGTTCACCGGAACGAACCCGTGCTTGTCGGTCGGGATTCCGGCATCCGCGAGACCCACGTCGTCGGTATTCGGGCGCCGGCCCGTCGCGACGAGGACGCGATCGAATTCGAGCGACTCGCCGCTGGAGAGGCGCGTCTTGATCGCCCCGTTCCCGGAGGCCACGTCGACGTCTTCGACCTTCGTATCGAGGAAGCAGGTGATCCCGCGCGCCTTGAATATCGCCAGCAGCGCCTTGCCGAGATCGTGATCGAGGGTCGGCAAGAGGCCCGGCATCATCTCGACCACGGTCACGTCGACGCCGAAAGCCTGCATCATGCAGGCAAACTCGCAGCCGATCACCCCGCCGCCGACGATCAGCAGCCTGCGCGGCAGGGCCGTCCAGTGAACTCCCTCGTCCGACGTGCACACCAGCGCCGGATCGTCGGGCCAGCCCGGGATGCGGATGGGAGCGGAGCCCGTCGCGAGGATCACCTTGTCGGCGGTTACCGTTTGCGGGGGTCCGTCGCTTGGGGTCACCCGCACGCGACCCCGTGCGTCGAGAGTGCCGTGTCCGGCCAGGTGGGCGACCCCGCGCGCCTTGAACAAACTGGCGACGCCGCCGCGAAGCTGGCGGAGGATCTTGTTCTTGTGTTGGGTGATCTCCTGCCAGTCGAAGCCGATCGGGCCGTCGACGGTGACGCCCCACTGGCGGGCGTGCCGAACGCCGTGGAGCATTTCCGCGGACGAGAGCAGCGCCTTGGACGGAATGCAGCCGTAGTTCAAACACGTACCGCCAAGGTGATGTCGCTCGACGATGCCGGTGCTGGCGCCCATCTGTGCCGCTCTCAGCGCGGCCACGTATCCGCCGGGGCCGGCACCGATGACGAAGACGTCGAAGTGGTTGTTGGTCATGTCAGCGTTTCACCGGGGTTCTCGAGAATCTCCTTGAGCCGCCCGAGGAATCTCGCGGCGACGAGGCCGTCGACGATGCGGTGGTCGGCGCTGAGCGTCATCGTCATCACGCGGCCGGGACGGATCGCGCCGTCTTCGACGATCACCGTCTCCCGCAAGGCGCTGACCGCGAGGATGCCCGATTCGGGCGGGTTGATGATCGCGCTGAACTCCTCGATGCCGAACATGCCGAGGTTGGTGATGGTGAAGTTGCCCAGGCCGATATTCTCGAGCTTGCCGTTGCGGGCGTTCTCGACGACCCGTTTCGCCTCGACCGCAAGCTGAGCGAGCGTGAGGGAGTCGACGTTGCGCACCACGGGCACGACCAGCCCGTCGTCGACCCCGACGGCGATGCCGATGTTGGCGTGCGGGAATTCGACGATCTCGTCGCCGTCGATCTGGCTGCGCACCTCGGGGCATTCGGCCATGGCCCGGCCGACGGCCAAGACCACGCAGTCGTTCAGCGTGCAGTTGGTTCGCGGCTTGTTTTCGCGATAGTAGGCAAACAGCGGCGTCGCGTCGATGGTCATGCGCACGTAGAAGTGCGGCACGGTCTGCTTCGATCGCTGGAGGTTCAGTCCGATCGCGCGGCGCATTTTCCGCATGGGCCGGCGGATCGGCTTGCCGTCGACCGACACGGCGGCCGCCACCTTGGCCTTCTCGACGTCGGTCGCCAGAATGCGCCCGCCGGGGCCGCTCCCCGCGCCGAGCGACGCAAGGTCGATTCCACGCTGCTGCGCGACTTTCCGGGCGGCGGGCGAGGCTCTGACGCGACCTTCGGCCGTCACGGGCGGGGAACCGGCGCTTGGCCGCGTCTCCGCACCGGCGGCCACCGCGCCGGCCGTGGAGGCCGCCCGCGGGACGGTCGCCGGCGCCGCCGTGGTTCCCTGCGCCGCCAGATAGGCGTCGACATCGGCGTCGTTGTCGGCCAGAAAAGCGATCGGCTGCTTAATGGGGATCGTCTCACCCTCGCGGGCCACGATGCGGGCAAGTCGACCGGCGTCGGGCGATTCGTATTCGATGGTGGCCTTGTCGGTCTCGATCTCGCAGAGGATCTGACCGACCTCGATGCGATCGCCTTCGGCCACTTTCCACGACACGACGATGCCTTCCTCCATCGTGTTGCCGGCCTGCGGCATCAGAACGGGCGTCACGTTGCCGGGGTCCCCGGTCGTCGGGGGGCCCGAAGTTTCCGATGGTTGTCGCGTCATGGTCGTCTCCGGCTCGGACTGCGGCGCCGGCACGCTCATCCCTTCCGCCCGAGCCAGTTCGGCGCCAACCCGCACTGTCTCGCGCGCCTCGGCGAGGATCGTCGCCAGCGTACCCGATTGCGATGCCTCGAGTCGCACCAGCGCGTCCTCGATTTCCAATTCCACCAGCGCTTCGCCGGCGGAGAAGTGCTCGCCGGGCCGTTTCAGCCAGCGAACCACGGTGGCGGCGTTCACGCCGTCGGCCGGTTGAGGGAGGATGATCGATTGCATGGCTGGGTCCTCTCACCCCCCGCAAGGGGATTTCTGGTGGGCATCGGCTGGTCGCGATTGTGGAGAAGTTAAAGACTTTTCTTCAGAAATCAACCGATCTTCGCCAGAATTTTGGCCATCCTATTGATTTTCGTGTCGATTTGATGTTAACTATGCACAATTCGGAGAGCAACTGAGACTAACACGAGGTCCGCCGTGAGTCAAGCCACGGAAGAACGCCGCAAGAGGATCCTGGCGGA
>Ga0334899_1001214_pt1 | contig 25762 bp, 16 predicted proteins | sample GraSluR3_MG_FD_207219 | JGI IMG/M metagenome (GOLD analysis project Ga0334899, IMG submission 207219) | Sludge microbial communities from methane-producing bioreactor in Wageningen University, Netherlands - Granular Sludge_8_08-R3 | ecosystem: Engineered > Bioreactor > Anaerobic > Unclassified ...
TGGGCGCGGCGGCGATGCGTTCGAACAGGGCGGCCAGCTTCTCGTCGGCGCCGAGGTCGGCGCGGCGGACCCGCCACGGCTCGCCGTCGTACACGACGATGTCGGAGGCGGTGCACTCGATGAAGGTGGGCTCGAGGTCGACGCCGCTTCCGCCCGGCCGGATGATCACCTCGGCCTCGTCGGCCCCGACGCCGAGCTTTTCGAGCTCGGCGGCCAGTTGCGTTCGCTCCTCCTCCTGGGCGGCGAGCTCTTCGCGGATCTGCGCGATCCGCTGCTTGTGCTTCTCGGGATCGACGTCGGGGAGCTCGACGTCGGGTTTTCGCTCGTCGTCGATGCGCGCCAAGAGACTCTCCTTGAGTCGCTTGAGCCGCTCGAGCTCGACGATCGCGTCGGCCAATTGCCGGCGGGTCTCGTCGGCGCCGGCCTCGATCGTGGCGATCTCGGCCTTGAGCCGCTCGATGAGGGCCTCGGTCTGCTCGACCATCCGCCGCGCCCGCTCGTACTTCTCGGCGCTGGCCACGGTGTCGTTGTCCATCTGGCCCAGGGCCAGGGCGGTGATCATCAGGGTGAGCGTTCCGATCACGCAGGCCAGAATGCTCAGGAACGGGAACAACGAGATCGATTGGCTTCGCTTTCGCCTGCGGTGCGCCATGAGATCAGCCCCGGTCGTTGCGGCGGAAGAACCACCCCCGTCGGCGCCGGGTGTGGACGACCACCTGCTTTTCGCCCAATTGAGCCAGCACGTCGTTGAGTCCCCTCAGCCCCCGCTCGAGCGCGCCGACGTATCCGCGGATCGACTCGGCCGACTGGCCCATGGCCGCGGCGGCCTGCCGGTGCACCCCGTCGGTTTTCTCGGCCAGAACGGTCAGGGTCTTGAGGAACGAGGCGGCCATGGCGTCGAGATCGTGGATCTGCTCGAGGGTTTCGGTCTGGCGGCTTTCGATTCGCTTGTTGATCTCGGTCCAGCCCTCGACGATCTGCTCGGTGAGCTTCGCGCCGATCGCGCGCAGCTCGGCATGGTGGGGGGCGAGGGCCTCGTCGATCGCCCTGCGCACGGTCGCGGGGTCGCCGGGCGAGGCGAGGTCGCCCCCGTCGTTCAGCCGCTTGATCAGGTTCTCGTTGCAGTACTCGTCGACCCAGTTGAGCAGGTCTTCTTCGGCCTTCTGCATGGAGCTCGAAGGGAACATCACGAGCATGCTCATGACCAGGGCGACCAGGGTCGTATCGAAGGCGGTCGCCAGGCCGCCGGTCACGTTGTTGAGCGAGTCTTTGAGCACCGAGATGTCTTCGGCCTGTTCGAGGGAGCCCGAAAAGCCGCCCACCGCCGCGCTGATGCCGATGACCGTGCCGATGAACCCGAGGATGGGGATCGCCCAGATGAACACGTTCAACAGGGTGTAGCTCGATTGGACCGCGTTCGCGTCGATCTCCGAATGGGAGGCGAGCATGCTGGCCACCTCGGGATTGCTGCGCCGCACTCGAAAGTGCTCCAGGCCGCGCAGCACGCGCCCGACCAGGAAGCTCTCGCCCGGCTCGACCGGCAGGCCCTGGATGTGCTCGACGAACTTGTCGACCGACTGCGCGGTAATGTCGTCGGCGATTTCGCTGGGCAGCAGATCGAAGAGCATCGAGGCCCGCTGGCGCTGGAGCTTGCGCGACTTCAGCAGCAGGATGGCGACGGACCAGCCCATGAGGAACACCAGCGCGAAGGGAACCCACCCCCGCTTCAGGAACAGTTCGCCCAGGTAGAACTTGTAGAAGGGGGCCACCAACACGAGAAAGCCGGCCGACAGGGCCAATCCCACCAGCGCGCTTCGCAGGATGTTGACGTCGGTGCGGTCGGCCAGGCCGCTGCTCGGGCCGCCCCGCGCCCCGGACTCGGTTTTCTTCTCGGGTTCGGGGCGCGACGCGGGTCGGCTCGTGGGAGCGGCGCCGATGCCCTTGAACGCCTCGCGGAAATCCTCGGCCTCGGGCGGCGTCTCGTCGGGGGGGCTCGGCACCACGACCGAGGTCTTGCAGTAGGGGCAGTTCGCCTTGCGCCCGGCCGCCTCGTCGCGGACTTTGAGCTTTTTGCCGCAGCTCGGGCAAGGAAAGGTGAAGTACATCGCGAAAGCTCCTCGGCCCCCGGTATCGTCGCTCGCGGTGCCGCCGGGCCGCCCCGACCCCACAGGCGGGGAGGGAAGCTCGCACGGACTTCGGGTGGAACCTGCTCCACCATGAACCGCTTTCCAGGATACTCAAAACGCCCGCCCGCCGCGAGCGCCGGAACCCCTCGGATCGCCGGCCGTCGCGGGCCCTCCGCGGATCGTGCCGGTTGTAGCGGCGGCGACGACCGCCTCCGCGCCAAGGTAAAACGAACAACTTTGGCAAAAAGATTTTCGCGTTTTTTTCCGGTCCTCGGATTGAAAACGCTGAAGAGCCTTTGTAGGGTAACGGTTCGATCCGAATTTCGCGATATCACAACGCCCCTCGCCTGGCCCGGGGCACACTTCTCTTTTGGTGAAAGGGTTGGCGGATGCGCGAACGCAGAACCGGTTTCACGCTCGTCGAGCTGTTGGTGGTGATGGCGATCCTCGGCATCCTGATCGGCCTGTTGCTGCCGGCGGTTCAGGCCGCCCGCGAGGCCGCGCGCCGGGCGCGGTGCGGCAACAACGTCAAGCAGCTTGCCTTGGGGTTCCATAACTACCACGACACCTTCAAGACCTTTCCGGCGTACCAGTACCTCAACCGGAGCAGACCCCCCGCGTACGACTGGAAGGGCCACGGTCCGTTCACCATGATCCTGCCGTACATCGAGCAGAACGCCGTGTACGACCAGATCGACTTCCACACGGCCTGGGACGACAACGACCCGATACGCGATCCGATTCCTCCGACGAACTGGGTCCTGTCGCGGCGGAAGATCGACACCTTTCTTTGTCCGAGCGACGGGCCTTTCCCGAACACGGTCTACGACTACGGGGGAATGAACTACGCCGTTTGCGGAGGTTCGCGGCGCGACTTCTACAGCGAGGGGGGCCCGGTCAGGGCAAGCGGCGTGTTCCTGCGCCACCACGAAACGAGGATCGCCCAGATTCGCGACGGAACCTCCCACGTCGTCCTCCTCGGCGAGATCAACAAGGGCGACGACGACAACGACGTCGTTACCCTCCAGCGCGACGTCGCCGGCGACTTGAACATGACCACCGACGAGTTCCCGTCGGCCGCCGCGATCGAGTCGGCGGGCCGGGCATGCGACAGCGGCGCGGCAGCCTGGCACCGGAGCAACGCGGGCCGGCAATGGAGCGCGACCTTTCCGGGATTCGTGGTGTTCAACACGGTGGCGCCCCCGAACTGGAGACACGTCAGTTGCTGCGTTCGAAGCGGCTTCGTCTACGCCTGCGACCGCAACGGGATCGTGCCGCCGCGAAGCTTTCATCCCGGCGGTGTCCAGGTCGCGCTGGCCGACGGATCGGCCCGGTTCGTGTCGGAGACGATCGACCTGCAAACCTGGCAGCACGCCGGGGCCCGCGCCGACGGAAACCCCGTCGGCTGGTAGCCTCGTTCAGCCGCGCGAAGGGCGCGGCGCCCCGCGCCCGGGACCCCGCGCACCGGGCGGACGTCGCGCGAGAATCGCCTTGAGGATCTCGCTGCCCACGGGAGGGCAGCCGGGCACGAACACGCCGCGGTCTTTCTGGTCCGAGGTGCAGTTGCCCAGGCAGAGGGTTCCCTCGGGCACCTCGGAGTGCCCCCGGCCGATGGCCACGTAGACCGAGTCTTCCGAGGGAAGGCATTCCAGCAGCCGCTCCCGGTGCTTGGCCAGGAACAGCAGCAGGGTCGATTGGCACGCGCTGCACGAGTTGCAGTCGAGCACCGTGACGTCGGGGAACTCGATCGCCAGGTTGGATGGCGGCGGAGCGAACGGCGAGATCCGGTCACGCCATTCGGCCGGCGTCACGGCCAGACGGTCCAGGTCGATCGTGCCGTAACCCCGCTCCGCGCCGATGCGCAGATGGGCGATCCGCTCGCCTTCGACGCCCATCAGCCGGCAGGCCACCGCGTCGGCGGCAAAGGCGTCGGCGCCGGCCACGACCACGTCGAGCGGTTTGGCCTGCCCGGCGCTGGGGCCGAGCCCTTCCATGCCCACCGTGCCGTCGACCACGGCCAGGTGGGGGCGCAGCACGCTCGACATATCGGCAATGGCCACGTCGATGGGTTTGCAGTCGACGGCGTCGATGGGCGGCAGCATGTGCAACTCGACCTTGCTCCGCCGCCAGAGGCATCCCTTCATGTTCTTCACCGAGAGCGTTACGCCGGTGTGCATGTGCGTCTTCATCACCGGCACCGACACGATCAGGTCGAATTCGAGCACCTCGGGGCACACGCGAAGCGAGTGAATGACCTGCCCCTCGGGCAGGGCCACCTCGACAAAGCGTCGGCGGTCCATGTCGATGAGGGGGCAATCGCGCTGGGCGGCGACCGAGGCGATTCCCGTGGCCTCGAAGGCCTCGTGGGTGTTGACGCCGACGATCGGGCTTTCGCCCACGGCCACGCGGGCCCCGGCCTCGCGCAGGGCATCGATCGCCGCGGCGACGACCTGGGGATGGGTCGTAATGCCCGACTCGGGAGCCGCCACCCGCCCCGCGTTCGGCTTCAGCAGCACGCGCCGGCCGCGAGCCGGCGAGAGGTCGATCGCTTCGAGGGCGCGGCGCGTGTTGGCGTAGGGCCCGGCGCCGTGGGCCACCGCGACCGACGGACGGGCGGCCGACTCGAGAAAGGGATTCTGGGCGATCATGACATGCCGACCGATTCGAGGTCCGTGCTCGCCACTCGAGTCAACCATGGTCCGGCGAGGACAGTCCGTGCCTCGCGAGGTCGTGCCACCCCTCCAGCGGAGCCGGACGATCACGCGCTCTTGCGGATCGCCAGCAAGTCGCGAAGGCGGTATGGCATCGGGTAGGCGAGGGCCTCGGGGTCGCGGCGTAGCGCTTCGAGCACCATTTCGAGCTGCTCCAGCGGCCCAAGGGTCACGTCCAAGAAGATCCACTTGTGGCCACCGAACTCGCAGCCCCCGCCGATGCAGCCGGCGAGCCATTCGGTTCGGACATGATACCCCAGTCGCTCGGCCAGCCCAATCGCCTCGTCCAGCAGTTCTACCGTGTGCATCCCAGCTTCTCCAGGCCGCATCGCCGGCGAAATCGGGCCCGGCAAGGGCGCCTCGCTTCCTTGCCTTGACACGCTTGACCCACGTGCCGTTTCGCCGGTCCCTTGCGGCAACGGATTATAGCGGCTTGAGTTTCAGTTGCCGAGGGATGTTCGACGATAGGGTCTAAGGGCAGTAAATCGTTTGACGAACAGGAGTTAAGACGCGACTTTCGGGCAAGACAGCACGAAGGGCCCCGATCGGGCAAGGCGGCGAGGCTGATCTTGCCACGGCGGCTTTAACGATCAGGAGCTTCAGCGAAACTGCATGCCGAGTGAGCCAGAACCATGACCAATCCCGCTGAGAATCCGGGCCTCGAAGAACAGATCGATCTGCTCAAGCAGCAACTGCGCCAAGCGCAGAAACTCACCGCCCTGGGCGAATTGGTCAGCACCACGACCCATGAGTTCAACAATGTGCTCATGACGATCATCAATTACGCCAAGCTCGGCCTGAGGCACCGCGACAACGCCACCCGGGAAAAAGCCTTCGAAAAAATCCTCTCGGCCGGCAACCGGGCCGCGAAAATCACCAACAGCGTGCTGGGAATCGCCCGCAACCGCTCGGCGTCGCAGGAGGCCACCGACCTGACCGCCCTGGTCGACGACACCTTGACGCTGCTTGAGCGCGAGATGAACAAGTACCGCATCAAGGTCGACCGGCAGTTCCAGCCGATCCCGGAGGCCTACGTCAACGGCAACCAGATCCAGCAGGTCCTGCTCAACTTGCTGATCAACGCGCGTCAGGCCATGCCCACCGGTGGGCGCCTCATCGTGCGGCTGACCCACGATTCCGCCTGCGACATGATCGACCTGGTCGTCCGCGACTTTGGGTGCGGCATCCCCGCGGAAAAGCTGCCCCACATCTTCGATTCCTTCTACACCACGAAGAAGGGGCCCGATGCCAGCGGAAAGGGCGGAACCGGCCTGGGCCTCTCGATGTGCCGAGACATCATCGAGGCCCACCGTGGTCGGATCCGCGTCGACAGCACCGTGGGCAAAGGCACCGCCTTCACGCTCAAATTGCCCACGGTGAGCAAGGCCCAAACCGGGTGCCCCGGCGTGGCCGCGCCGTGGGCCTCGCACGCCGAAGCCGACAGCCGTCCGGGAGTCGAGACCGGGTAGTCGCTCCCGTCCAATGAACGACGGATTTCCCCTCGTTCCCACGCTTCCGCGTTCCCCTCGTTCCCACGCTTCCGCGTGGGAACGCCTCTTCGGACGCTTTGCGTCCCTCTGGGTTTCTCTCACGTGCCGCGGCCCCCACGGGGGAACGCGAAGCGTTCAGGACCACGGTTCCCACGCGGAAGCGTGGGAACCAGAGTTGGACCACGGTTCCCACGCGGAAGCGTGGGAACCAGAGTTGGTGGGGGCTCAGGTGGGGGCTCAGCCGCTTGCGTGGGAATCGGCGTGGAGCGCGGGAACGACGAATCACTCCGGCTTGCGCCGTTCGCGAATCCAATCCGTGTGGAACGGGCCTTCGCCGGGCTTGTCGACCCGGTAGTACGTGTGGGCCCCGAAGTAGTCGCGCTGCGACTGGAGCAGATTGGCCGGCAACCGCGCCGAGCGGTATCCGTCGTAATAGGCCAGGGCGCCCGAAAACGCGGGGACGGGAATGCCCAGGTCGACCGCCGTCTTGACCACGTTGCGCCAGGCCCCCTGGGCCTTGTCGACGGCCTCGCGGAAATAGGGGGCCAACAGGAGGTTCTCGAGCTTCGCGTCGTCGTCGAACGCCTCCTTGATGCGTTCGAGGAACACGGCCCGGATGATGCACCCGCCCCGCCACAGCAGGCTGATGGCGCCAAAGTCGAGCGGCCACTTGTACTCGGCTGCCGCGGCACGGAGTTGCACGAATCCCTGGGCGTAGCTGCAGATCTTCGAGGCGTACAGGGCCTGGCGAACCTGCTCGATGAACTCCTTGCGGTCGCCGCCGTAGGTGCCCGACGGCCCCGTGAGCACCTCGCTGGCCCGCAGGCGGGCCTCTTTCATGGCCGAAAGCGATCGGGCGTAGACGGCCTCGGTCACCAGCATGCTGGGCACGCCCAGGTCGAGGGCCAACTGGCTCATCCACTTGCCCGTGCCCTTCGCGCCCGCCTTGTCGAGGATCAAGTCGACCAGGAACTCGCCCGTCTCGGGGTCCTTGACGCTGAAGATGTCGCGGGTGATTTCGATCAGGTAGCTGTTCAGCTCGCCCCGGTACCACTCGGCAAAGACGTCGTAAAGCTCGTCGTTTGAGAGGCCCAGGGCGTTTTTCAGCATCCAGTAGGCTTCGCAGATGAGCTGCATGTCGCCGTACTCGATGCCGTTGTGGACCATCTTGACGTAATGGCCGGCCCCGCGCGGTCCCACCCATTCGCAGCAGGGAACGTCGTTGTTCGGGCCGACCTTGGCCGAGATGGCCTGGAAGATCGGCTTGACCAGCGGCCATGCCTTGTCGCTTCCGCCGGGCATCATGCTGGGTCCGAAGCGGGCGCCCTCCTCGCCGCCGGAGACTCCGGTGCCGACGTACAGCAGCCCTTTCGACTCGACGTACCGGGTGCGGCGCTCCGTGTCTTTGAAGTGGGTGTTGCCGCCGTCGATGATCACATCGCCGGGCTCCATCAGGCCGATGAGCTGCTCGATGACCGCGTCGGCGGCGGCCACGTCGGGATAGAGCTTCGGTTCGGGGGCGGGCACCGCGTCGCCCGACTTGATCATCAGCATGACTTTCCGGGGCCGAGCCAGCGCGGCGACCAGCTCCTCGAGCGAATAGCAGCCCTTGAGCTTGCGCCCCTTGGCCTCGCCGGAGCCGAGAAACTCGTCCATCTTGCTCGTCGTCCGGTTGTACACGGCCACGCTGTAGCCGTGATCTTCGACGTTCAACACCAGGTTCTGGCCCATCACGGCCAGGCCCATCAAGCCGAAATCGTATGTTTCTGCCATGATTCCATCCGTCGTGTTCGATGCCCAGCCCGCCGCGGGCAGCCGGACGGCCACTTGGGGGGATGCCCCGGCCCGCCAGCGCGGCAAAACCACTTGCTCGGTTCATCCGAGATCGGCGTCCCCTCAGACCGACCCGCGCGGGCACCGACGACACTCGGCGGTTGCCAGCCGGCCGCAAGCCCAAGCGACGTCGGACCTTCGGCCAATCAACCCGTGTGTAGAAGAGGCACGGGAGGCCGGTCCAAGAACGGCCCAGGGGACACTTCCTTCGGACGAGTCCCTATTGTAGCGGCCGGGGTGGTGACCATCAATGAGGGGGCATCCTCGGCGAGCCGATCGGGCACCGAGACGAGAGGACAAGCTTCCCACGTCGGTGATGGGCGAGAATTGCAGCGGGGACGGTCGAATCGCTCCGTGCCCGGTTCATGGGTTCGCATCCCACAGAATACGAACGCTCGATTCTTCGACGGGTGTTTTCTCCACTCTCCGCTGTCGGCGCATTTCGCATTATTTCCCCCCATTGCGCCTTCCGGCTGAACCCGCCTTGATCCGGCCGGACGAGCCTCCTATAATCGGGCCCCGCTTCGGGACGGATCCCTTATGCGCAACTCCTTTCCAAGCAGTTCCTTGTGACGAATCTGCGGTCCCGCCCCATCGGCGCGATCCAGCGACCCAGGGATGCGAGTCGGCTGAAACGCGACCTCCGAGACGGCAAATGCCCTGCGCTGCGCGCAGCCGGCTCGTTGCGCGCTCGGGCCGGCGGAAGGTGGCCGGGCCGGTTGCGAGGGGCGGCCTGGGCGGTCCTCTGGCTGTGGGCCTCGGCTGCCCGACTCGGCGCGGCGGACGCGATTCCCGAGGCCCCCATCGCCATCACCGCCGACGCGGCCAACCAGTGGAACGACGCGGGCCGCGAAGTTTGGCTGCTCGAAGGACGCTGCCGTCTGGCCCAGGGCGACGATTCGGTCGAGAGCCGCTCGGCCGTCGTGTGGATCGAACGTGCGGCCGACGGCCGAGCGGCCAGCGTGGTCGGCTACTTCGAGGGGGGGGTACGGGTCGAACTGGCGCGCGACGGCCGTCCCACGCAGCTTGCCGAAGGCGCCTGCCAAGCGTGGCTGGGCACGTTTGCCACCTCAGCCGGGATCGACCTGCGCGTGCCGCGGATCGCTGGGCCCCCCGCCGAGGCCTCGACGCTCTACCAGCGGGCCCGGGCGCGTCGCACTCGGGACCTCGACAGCCCGGTCCGGCCGGTGCAGTACACCGAGCCGGCGGCGCCCGGCCCGCTGCCCGGCCCGGTGCCCGAACCCGTGGCGGCCGGGCCGATTCCGCCCGCTGGGGTCGGCGAGCCCCTGCCGGCGGGCAACCGGAGGATCAGCGTCTACGCCCGAAGCGACGTGCCGCCCAAAGCCCGGCTCGAACACGACGTGGCCAACAACCAGTGGATCGCCGTCATCGACCAGGGGGTCAATCTGATCGTCGAGGGGCTCAGCGACGTGCGCGTCGACCGCTACGAGCTCTCGACGATCGACGTGTCGACCGATCGCCTGGTCATCTGGACCAGCGGGGTCGAGGAGCCCGATCTGACCGGCCAGAGACCTCAGCCCGAAAGCATTCCCCTCGAACTCTACATGGAGGGCAACATCGTCTTCCGCGAGGGCGATCGCGTGATCTACGCCCACCGGATGTACTACGACGTGAACCACCGGATCGGCATCGTGCTCGACGCCGAGCTGCTCACGCCGGTGCCCAACTACGAGGGCCTGCTGCGCCTGAAGACCGACCTGTTGCAGCAGGTCGGCCCGAACCGGTTCGTGGCGCGCAACACGTTCATCACCTCGAGCCGGATGGGGCAGCCGGGTTACCGCATCCAGGTCGGCGACGCGTATCTGGAAGACGAGCAACGCCCCGTGTTCGACCCGCGAACGGGCATCCAGGCGGTCGACCCGCACACGGGCGACCCTCTGTTCGAACACCGGCGTCTGGCGACGGGGCGGAACAACGTGCTGTACCTGGGACGGCTTCCCGTCTTCTACGCGCCCTACCTCGCGACCGACTTGACCGACCCGTCGTTCTACGTGAAGCGGGCGCGCGTTCGCAACGACAGCGTTTTCGGGACCCAGGTGCTCACCGACTGGGACGGCTACCAGCTTCTCGGAATTCGCAATCCACCGGAAGGCACCGATTGGGACATGAGCCTCGACTACCTCAGCGACCGCGGCCTGGGGCACGGCAGCTCGTTTCTCTACGGGCGCGACGATTTTCTGAGCATTCCCGGCCCGGCTTCCGGGCTGGTCGACTTCTGGGGCATCAAAGACGACGGCGTCGACAACCTGGGGCGCAATCGCCGCAGCGTCGCGCCCGAAAAGGAATATCGCCATCGCCTCTTCTGGCGTCATCGCCAGATGGTCGTGGGCGACTTGCAGGTGACGGCCGAGGCGGGCTGGATCAGCGACCGCAACTTCCTCGAGCAGTACTACGAAAACGAGTGGGACGAACTCAAGGACCAGACCACCGGGATCGAGGTGAAGCAGTCGCAAGACAACCTCTCCTGGAGCGTGACGGCCGACTATCGGGTGAACGAGTTCTTTACGCAGACCGACTGGCTTCCGCGATTCGACCATTTCTGGCTGGGGCAGCCATTGTTGGACGACGCGCTTACCTGGTATCAGCACACGAGCATCGGCTATGCCCGGTTCGGCACGGCCACGGCGCCCGACGATCTGGCCCCGAGCTTCCACCATCTCCCGTGGGAGACCGCGCCCGGCGGCGCGCCGTTGGGGGTCGACGGCGAGCGCTTGGCGACCCGCCACGAGATCGACTGGCCCCTGCAAGCGGGACCCGTCAAGGTGGTGCCCTATGCCCTGGGCGAGGCGGCTCACTGGGGCGCCGACCGCCAGGGTAAGGACGTGCAGCGGCTCTACGGCCAATTGGGCGTGCGCGCCAGCCTTCCCGTGTGGAAGGTCGACCGGTCGGTTCGCAGCGAGCTGTGGAACCTGAACGGGCTGGCGCACAAGGTCGTGTTCGACGTCGATCTGTCCTACTCCGACGCCAGCCAGGACCTGGACGACTTGCCCCTGTACGATCCGCTCGACGACGACTCGATCGAGGCGTTCCGCCGCAAGTTCGATCCCGTGCTTCTGGCGAAGCGGCAACTCGACGAGCGATTCTATGCGGTTCGCAGTGGGCTGGGCGGTTGGGTCACGTCGCCCAGCACCGAGATCGCCGAAGACCTGCTGGCCCTGCGCCTCGGGGCTCGCCAACGTTGGCAGACCAAGCGGGGCGGCGCGGGCCGCGAGCGGATCATCGACTGGATCGTCTTCGACACCCAGGCCGTCGTGTTCCCCAACGACGACCGCGATAACTTCGGGCGCACCCTCGGATTGGTCGACTACAACTTGCGCTGGCACCTGGGCGACCGGCTCACGCTGATGTCGGAGGGGGCGTTCGATTTCTTCGATTCGGGCCAGCAGATCGTCACGATTGGCGGGTTTCTCGACCGCCCGCCCCGCGGCAGCCTCTACGCCGGACTGCACCTGCTCGACGGGCCCTTCTCGAGCGACGTGCTTTCTCTTGCCTACACGTACCGCATGAGCGACAAATGGGTGTCGGCGTTCGGCATGTCGATCGACCTGCAAGGCGACGGGAACATCGGGCAGAACTTCTCGATCACCCGAATCGGCGAGTCGCTTTTGGTCACGGCGGGCATGACCGTCGACGCCAGCCGCGACAACGTGGGATTCAATCTCGCGGTTGAGCCCCGCTTTCTGCCGAAGACACGGCTCGGCCAGGCCGGGGGAGCGAGAATTCCCGTGGCCGGGGCGTACGGGCTCGAGTGAGAGGCCGCGCGGCACGCGTGGCCGTCGGCGCGAATGCCGGATGGGGCGCCGGGCGCGGGCCTGGGAACCCGTCGCGACCCCACCCGGCGCCCCGCTCGTTGACGTGCGCGCGCCGCCGGCCGTATAATTTCAGCGCGTTTCGCGGAATAATCCACGCGGGTCGGGCGAATAACAGAGCGCGGTCCCTCGAAGGCGACCGTCCCTTCGGACGAGGGCGTTGACGCACCGTGTTGGTGCGTCGCAGAGCCGTCCTTGCAACGTCGTTCCCCCCTCGGGCATGGTCGTGCGATGGTTCTCAAGAGCCGTGTTGCGGTGGCCTCGGTCTGGTACGGTTTGATGGTGGCGATCCTGGCCGTTGGCGCCGGAGGCTTCAACCTGCCGATGTGCCGCTCGGCTCGGGCCGACGAGGCGTCGGAATCGGCCGACGAGGCGTCGGAATCGGCCGACGAGCCGGATGCCTCGAAGCGGGTCGGTTGGGTGTTCCGCGTGAATCTGCCGATCAAGGGGGCGACCTTGGATCGGGTCCGCCGTTTCGTGCGGAATGCCGTCGACCGGGCCGCCAAGACGAAAGTCGAGCCGGTCTTGATCTTCGAGTTCGTGGTTCCTCCCGACCAGGCCGAGTTCGCCTCCAGCAGCGAGTTCGGGGTGTCGTCCGATCTGGCCGATTTCGTGTCCGGCGCGGAACTCAGCCGGGCGACCACGGTGGCCTACGTCCCCCAGTCGATCCAGGGTCATGCGGTCCTGGCCGTGTTGGCGTGCGACTCGATTGCCATGAGCCCTGAAGCGGAGATTGGGGCGGCAGGAATCGACGAACGGACGATCACCCCGCGGATTCACAGCACCTACGAGGAAATCGCCCGGCGGCACAAGAAGATCCCGACCGCGGTAGCTTTGGGCCTCGTTGATCCCGCCAAGGAGGTGCTGGTGGTCGAGACCGAGCTGGGTCGCGAGTGTATCGCCGCCGAGGAACTGGAGGCATTGCGAAAGCGGCGGACCGTGCAGTCCGATCCGACCGTTCTTTTCAAGGCGGGGCAACCGGGCCGCCTGTCGGGAAAAGAGGCCCGCGACCTCGATATCGTCGACTACCTGGCCTCGAACCGACGCGACCTGGCCCGCATGCTTCGATTGCCTCCCGAGGCGATCGACGAGGATCCGTCGCTCAGCGGCGCGTGGCGGGCGATTCGCATCGACGTCAAGGGTCCCGTATTGGCCGCCTCGATCACGCAGGCCCAGCGAATGATTGAAGACGCGATTCGCGCCGACGACGCGAACTTCATCTGCCTGTGGATCGACAGCCCGGGGGGGTCGCTTGCCGACAGTATCCGCCTGGCCAACTTCCTGGCCTTCGATCTCGATCCGACCGAGGTCCGCACGGCCGCCTACATTCCCAGGCAGGCCCTTTCCGACGCCTCGCTGATCGCGTTGGCCTGCGACCACGTGGTAATGCACCCCCAGGCGGTGCTGGGTGGCGAAGGCGACGGCGTCTTCTCCGAAGAGGGAGTGCGCCAGGCCCGCGAGACCTTGCGCAAGGCGATTGCCGTGCGCAAATCGCGGTCGTGGTCGCTGCCCGCCGCGATGATCGACCCCGGCCTCGAGGTCTTCCGCTACACGCGGCAGGGCCAAGTGCGCTACTCCGAGTTCTTCTGCGAAGACGAGTGGGCCGAGCAACTCGATCCCGACCAATGGAAAAAGGGGCCGGCGGTCACTACGCCGGGCAAGGCGTTCCAGGCGACGGGGGACGAGGCGGTCGGCTACCGGCTGGCGAACGAGGTGGTGCGGGATTTCGGCGAGTTCAAGGCATACTACGGACTCGAGAACGACCCGACGCTGCTCGAGCCGAGTTGGGCCGACTTCCTGATCGAGGCATTGGCCCATCCCGGCGTGGCGTTTTTCCTGCTGGTGATCGGCTTTTCGGCGATGTACGCCGAGCTTCAGGCGCCGGGCATCGGCGTCGGCGCGTTCGTGGCGCTGCTGTGCTTTCTGGTGTTCTTCTGGAGCCGGTTCCTGGGCGGGACGGCGGGATGGCTCGAGGTGCTGCTCTTCCTGGCGGGTGTTTCGTGCCTGCTGATCGAGGTGTTTGTGCTCCCGGGCTTCGGGATTTTCGGGCTGGGGGGCGGCCTGATGGTGCTCGCCTCGCTGGTCCTGGCCAGCCAGACGTTCGTCCTGCCGCGCAACGCGTACCAGATGGGCGAATTGCGCCAGTCGCTGGGCGTGCTGGCCGCTTCGGCCGTCGCCGTCATTGTGGCGGTGGTGTTGATCAACCGGTGGCTGCCGCACGTTCCCGTGCTGGGTGGAATGATCTTGCAGCCACCCGACGGCGAGGAGGCCGAGGCCCTGCGCTACCGCGAATCGCTGGTGCACTTCGAAAACCTGCTGGACGCGCGGGGCACGACGACCACACAATTAACTCCCAGCGGAAAGGCCCGCTTCGGCGACCAGTTGGTCGACGTGATGGCCGACGGCGAAGTCATCCCCGTGGGAACCGAGATCGTGGTGGTGGAAGTCCGCGGGAACCGCGTGTGGGTAAGGGCGGTCGACGAGCGAGGGCCCGACCCGGCGTGAGCGATGCCGTCGGGGCCGCGGGCGCGAGCGAACCCGGTTGATGGATGCAGGTACGACATGGATCCGACGTGGGCCGACACGATAACGTTGTGGTCCGCCCCTTGGGTGTTGGCGCTCTTGCTGCTCATGGCCGGTCTGGCCTTCGCCGCCATGGAGGTTTTTTTGCCCTCCGGGGGGATCCTGGGATTTCTGGCGACTTGCTCGATCGTCGCGGCCGTGGTGGTGGGCTTCACGGACGGGCGTCCCTGGGTGGGGTTCTCGATCCTGGCGACCGCGGTTTTCGGCGTGCCCGCCGTCATCGTCCTCGCCCTGAAGTGGTGGCCCAGCACGCCCCTCGGACGGCGGATGCTTTTGCACGCCCCCGAAGGCGAACAGGTCTTGCCCGACAGCCCGCGACGGCGGGGACTCAGGGAACTGGTCAACCGTGTGGGCGTCGCCAAGTGCAAGATGCTTCCCGGCGGGGTGGTTACGATCGACGGGCGCAACGTCGACGCGGTCAGCGAGGGGATCGCGATCGACGCGGGCCAGCGGGTGCGGGTCATTCAGGTTCGCGGGACGCGCGTCGTGGTCCGGCCCGTGGACGACGCGTCGTCCTCCGACCCCGACCCACTCGCCCGGCCGATCGATACGGTCGGATCCGACCCCTTCGACGAGTCCCCGGCTTGACAACTCGTCGCGAGGCCGATAAACCGAGGACATCAGGGGAGTGACCGACCTTGCCAAGCGGGGGGGTGCCCCTTCGCGAAAGCTCGACACTACGAGGGAATCTCGCCATGACGCTCTTTGCCCAACAGGGAAACGAACTGTGGACGTTGTTGACGGTGGTCGGCATCTTCGCGGTGCTCATCATCGGCGTGGTGGTGCTCGTCGTTTTCGCGAAGTACTTTCGCATCTGGCTTCAGTCGAAGGCATCGAAGGCGGGGATCGGCATCCTCGACCTGCTGGGCATGACGTTCCGCCGGGTCCGAGCCGACGTGATTGTCCGCAGCAAGATCATGGCCGTGCAGGCCGGGCTTAGCAGCCGCGAGATCACCAGCCGCGCCCTCGAAGCCCACTACCTGGCTGGCGGCAACGTTCCCTTGGTCATCCGGTCGATCATCGCCGCCAACAAGGCGAAGATGGCGGAGCTCGATTTCCGGCTGGCCACGGCCATCGACCTGGCCGGGCGCAACGTGCTCGAGGCGGTCCAGACCAGCGTTTATCCGAAAGTGATCGACTGCCCCTCGGCCAGGACGGGCCGGCAGACGCTCGACGGCGTGGCCCAGAACGGCATCCAACTGAAGGTCAAGGCCCGGGTCACGGTGCGGGCCAACCTGCTCCAACTGATCGGAGGAGCCACCGAGGAGACGATCATCGCGCGGGTCGGCGAGGGCATCGTCAGCGCGATCGGCTCGGCGAAGACCCACTTGGAGGTGCTGGAGAACCCCGACCGCATCTCGAAGACCGTCCTCGGCCGGCGCCTCGACTCGCAGACCGCCTTCGAGATCGTCTCGATCGACATTGCCGACATCGACGTGGGCGAGAACATCGGGGCCCGGCTCCAGGCCGACCAGGCCGAGGCCGACATGCGCGTGGCCCGAGCCAACGCCGAAGGGCGCCGCGCCATGGCCGTGGCCGCCGAGCAGGAGAACATCGCCCAGATCGAAGAGAGCCGCGCCAAGGTCGTCGAGGCCGAGGCCGAGGTTCCCAAGGCCATCGCCGAGTCGTTCCGCCAGGGGCGGCTGGGGATCATGGATTACTATAAGCTCCGCAACGTGCAAGCCGATACGGAAATGCGCGCGTCGATCGCCAAGGCGGGCATCGCGCCGGCGAAGGGAGGAACGGCCGCATGATCGGGCTCGGGTTGTGGGCGGCCGGCTGGGAAGAAGCCATCGGCGTGGTCGTCGTCATCGTGTTCATCCTCATCAGCTTCCTCGGGCAGTTGCTCGGCAAGCTGCGCGAGGGCCGGCGGGCCCAGCCGAAGGGCCCACGCGGCCCGCAGGCCCAGGGCCCGGGGCGACCGGGCGGGCGCGACGCGCTCCGCGACGAGCTCGATGAGTTTCTGCGCGGGGCGAAAGCCCGGCGCCCGGCGAACCAGCCTCAGGCGGCAAGGCAGCCTGCGCCGCGGCCCGCCGCGCCCCGGCCGCCGGAACGAAGGCGCCCGCCGCAAGACGTCGTCGCCGTCGAGGTGATCGAGGAGCCTCGCGACGCCGGCGTCGCCGATCACGTGCGCCGTCGCATGGCCGACGAGCAACTTCGCCAGGCCCATCCCGCGGTTGGAGGCGGCATCGCCCGGGCGGAAAGGCAGGCCGACAGTCGCCTGCATCAGCTATTCGATCACGGCATCGGCAGCCTCGTCGGCGCTGCCGGCGAGTCGGGCGGACCGGTCCAGCCGATCGAGGCCGGTTCCCTGGAATACGGGATCGCGCCGGTGCCGATCACCGTGGCTGCCGGCCTGGCCGCGATGCTGGCCCATCCCGGCAACCTGCGGCAGGCCATCGTGCTGAGCGAAATCCTCCAGCGACCCGAACAGCGCTGGGAGTGAACGCCTTCCGTTCATCGTTTGTGCGAGCGGCATCGGCGCGCCGCCGAGATCGACCACGCGGACTCTGATTTGAGGATCACTTGCCATGGCGGTAATCAACGTGGAGCCGGGTAAGACCCGCATCGGCTGGATCGGAACCGGCGTCATGGGGTCGAGCATGTGCGGGCATCTGCTGGGGGCCGGCTTTTCGGTCACCGTGTACAACCGCACCAAGTCGAAGGCCGAGCCGTTGATCGCGCGGGGCGCCCAATGGGCCGTCAGCCCCAAGCTCGTGGCCGAGGCGTCCGACGTGATCTTTACGATTGTCGGCTATCCGAGCGACGTGCGTGCCGTCCTTCTCGGCGACGAGGGCGTGCTGGCCGGCTGTGAGGAGGGCAACGTCATCGTCGACATGACGACCAGCGAGCCCTCGCTGGCCGTCGAGATCGCCGAGGCGGCCGCCAAGGTCGGCGCGTGGAGCGTCGACGCCCCCGTCTCCGGCGGCGACGTCGGCGCCCGGGAGGCGAGGCTGTCGATCATGATCGGCGGCGACGAGGACGTGGTCGAGGCGCTGCAACCCTGCTGGGAAGCGATGGGCTCGACCTTCGTGCGGCAGGGCGGCCCCGGGGCCGGCCAACACACCAAGATGGTCAACCAGGTGCTCATCGCCGGCAACATGGTCGGCGTCTGCGAAGCCCTGCTGTACGGCTACCGCGCGGGGCTCGATCTGCTCACGGTCATGCGGTCGGTGGCCTCGGGCGCGGCGGGAAGCTGGTCGCTGTCGAACCTGGGGTCGCGCATCATCGACAACAACTTCGACCCGGGCTTCTTTGTCGAGCACTTCATCAAAGACATGGGCATCGCCCTGGAGGAATCGAAGCGCATGGGCCTGTCGATGCCCGGCCTGGCCCTGGCCCATCAGTTGTACCTCTCGCTACAGGCCCTGGGGCACGGCCGCGCCGGCACCCAGGCCCTGCAGCTCGCCCTGGCCGCGATGTCGGGCATCGACTGGAAGGACCGCAACGCGGGGCCGTGAGCGAGGTGCCTTTTTCTCTCGAGGCGCGCCTTGGCGACGCAATGCATCGTCCCGAGGGCGTGAGCGGAACAACTTCCGTTGCGCGCCCCTTACGCCGACCGTACGGCGACCAGTTCGATTCCCTCGTCGCGTCCCAGGTTGCGGGAGTATTTCTTCTCCTGGGGATTGTTCCAGTGCTCGTGCACACCCAGGCTCGCCAGGCGTTGCTGCGGGGTCTCGTGGTCGGGGTCGTAGAACGTGCCCGACGGCGGATCGGCGGCCAGCGCCGCCTCGTGCAGGTAATCGTCGGTGCCGGGCTTGCGGGGAAAGTCGTCCCACTCGGCCCATAGGAAATCGAAGCCCACCGAGTCGATGGCCACGGGGTCTTGCGAGGCCAGAAGGCTCGAGGCCCACTGCCCGCCGAACGGAGCCGACTGCCACTTGCGCGGCGCGGGGTCGATGGGATGCTTGCCGGGGTACAGACCGTCGATCAGGTTGAGCACCGTCTTGCCGCCCAGATGGGCGTGGCCCAGCAGGTCGACCTGCTCGCGATAGCTCCCCATCTCCTTGAGGAAGGAATGGCGGTGCATGTTGTAGTAGCCCTTCTGGACGGGCCATCGCACGAGCGAGCCGAAGTGATTCTTGGCGCAGAGCGTCACGCCGGCGGCCGTGTGAGCCTTCAGGTTGGCGAAGTTCACCAGATACTCGGCCTCGGCGAAACATCGGGGCACGAAGTCGGGCTCCGCGTCGCGCGGCCGGCAGCTCCAGTAGAACGGTATCGACGACGGCTCGACCCGAATCCGCCCGAACTTGCCCGCATGGTCGACGTACTGCACCTCGGGAAACTCCCCGTGGAGCACGTCGTAGTATTCGTCGACCAGGTAGGCCAGGGTGTCGCAGATCGTGACGTCGGCCGGGCGCACCCCGGCGATGCCGACCAACTGCCGCAGCAGCGCAAGGATCATCTGCGGGCCGGTGTTCATGTAGTCCTGGCGCTTGACGAGCTTGTAGGTTTCGGGGTCGACCGCCCCCTCGCGCCAGATCATGCCGACCCAGTTCGGCTTGATGACGATCTTCTCGCCGGGCCGGTAGGGTGCGTCCTGCTTGCCGCGCTGCCGGTTCAGGTGGCGGAACAACCGGTCCCATGCCTTGCCCACCTCGGGCTCGCCGGTCAGCTCGCGGACGGCCAGGGCCATCATCCCATCGACGCGATCCTGCTTGGTGTGCGCAGGCTCGTACCAATGGCCGTCGCCGGGGCCCTCCCAGTCGGTGGCTTGGGGATCGTGCACCCAGACGACCCTTCCCGGGTGGATTCCCTTGCCCTGGCCAATGGGCCTCAGTCCCTGGGGCTCGGCCGGGGCCTGCTCGGCCCCGCGCGCGGCACCCAGTCCCACGGCGCCGCCGATGACCGCGGCCTGCTCGATAAACCGCCGCCGATTCACTGCCTTTGCCATGCGTCCACCTCCGCGGAATGCCTTGAAGATGCCCGGGCGAGCCGGGGATTGCCCGCGCTACCCCTCGTACCACGATCCACTGTAACCGAGCCGGCCCCGGCATGTCTAGGAACGAAAAAGAACGAAAAAGGTGTCAGGAACCATTATTGACGCAGGGAGAAGGGGCCTGGTCGGCGATCGGAACGGGACGACCACGACGCACGACGACCGGCGGTTTGGTGCACCATGAGAGAAAAATGGTTCCTGACACCTTTTCTTTACATGCAGCAGTTTTTGTACTTCCTGCCCGAGCCGCAGGGGCAGGGATCGTTGCGCCGCACGCCGCCGACCGACGCGGCCTGCTCGCGGGCCTGCTGTTGCCGCCGGCGCAGATGCTGCATGATGCCGGCCGCCGGGCGCCCGGCGCGAAGCTCCGCGGCCATGAAATGCATGTACGGATCGACGTGCGTGAAGAACGCCTTGAACCCCGGGCAGAGATAGTTCAGGCCGGGCTCGCCCGACGGCGTGCGAACGAAGCGGTCCTTGGGACATCCCCCGTTGCAGGCGAATCGCACCGGGCACTCGCGGCAGCATTCGGGCAGGGCGGCCTTCTTGTCGCGCCCGAACTTCTCCTGCGGTGGCGAGTCGGCCATCTGGGCAATGCTCACGTCGTGCACGTTGCCCAGCTTGCAGGCGGGCTCGACGAAGTGGTCGCAAGCGTAAAGGTCGCCGTTGTGCTCGATGGCCAGAGCCCGGCCGCACTGCTCGGCATAGACGCACAGGCTCGCTCCCGCGCCCAACCAGGCGCCCAGGGCCTGGTCGAAATCGCGCACGAAGATCCGCCCGACGTCGCGCCGCACCCACTCGTCGAACACGGCGATGAGGAACCGGCCGAACTGGTCGGGTTGCACGCTCGACGGGTCGACCAGACGGTCGATCGGTGCGCCCGGCGGGGCCCCGTCGCGTCGCACGTTCTCGCGCGGCACGACAATGGGGATGAACTGGACGTGCTCGACCCCCTCATCGCGAAAGAAGCGGTACACGCGCAGCGGATGGGCCCCGTTGTGCCGGGTCACGCAGGTCAGCACGTTGAAGGCGACCCCGTGCCGCTTGAGCCGCTCCATGGCCCGCATCACCCGCTCGAAGGTGCCGCGGCCCTGCCGGTCGCGGCGGTAGCGGTCGTGCAGATCGGCCGGCCCGTCGAGCGACAGGCCGACGAGGAAGTCGTGCCGCTTGAGAAACTCGCACCAGCGATCGTCCAGCAAGATGCCGTTCGTCTGGAGCGAGTTGTGGATTCGCATGCCCGGGCGCGCGTGCTTGGCCTGGACCTCGAGCACCCGGCCGAAAAAATCGAGCCCCATCAGCGTGGGCTCGCCTCCCTGAAAGGCGAAGTCGATTTCCTCGACGCGGTGGGGCTGGGCCTCGATGTATTGCCGGACGTACGCCTCGAGCGTCGCGTCCGACATCCTCCACGGTTCGCCCTCGGGCCAGAGCGACTCCTTCTCGAGGTAGAAGCAGTACTGGCAGCGGATGTTGCAGATCGGCCCGATCGGCTTGGCGATCACGTGAAGAGAACGGTGGGAGGGATGAACGATGACGGAGGAAGGATGAACGGCCGGAGAAGGAGACTGCCGGCCACTTCGCTCACCCCGCATCCCTGTTCGCTCTTCCTTCATCATTCATCATTCACACTTGATCATTTCTCTCTCACGCCACGGGTCCGAAGTGCGGTCCCCAGGTTGCGGCCAACTCGCGGCCGAGGGCGTCGAGCTGGCTCATCTCGTCGGACGAAAGGGGTGTGAAACGCTTGACCATTTCGGCGTTCTTGCGGACCTGCTCCTTGTGGTGCGCGCCGAGATTCGCCGTGGCCACGCCGGGGGTGCTCAAGGCGTAGCGCACGGCCACGTCGAGGTGCTCGATATCGAGTTCGGGCGGGCACTGGGGATTCGGGTACGAGCCCGCCGACCTGCGCGCCCCACCGAAGACCTTCATGGCCACGATGCCCACGTCGTGCTTGCGGGCGACGGGCAGCACCTTCTCTTCAAAGCCGTAGGTATGCCGGTCGACGAAGTTGACCAAGGTAAGCAGCACATCGACCTCGCCCGTCTCGAGCAAGGGCAGAAAACGGCCCGGCCGGTTGTGTCCCGAGATCCCCAGGAAGCGGAACTTGCCCGCCTTCTTCTGCTTGACCAGCCAGGTAAACACCCCGTCGGGCTCCATCGCCTTCTCGACGTCGTGGTCGCCGGCGCTGTGGTAGTACACGAGGTCGAACCAGTCGGTCTTGAGCAGCTCGAACGACTTCGCGAGCGACTTCTCGGCCTGATCGAGGTCGTCGGCCAGCACCTTGGTGGCCAGAAAGACTTCCTTGCGCCGGTTGCCCAGGGCCATGCCGATGCCTTCCTCCGACTGCTTGTAGGAAGGGGCGGTATCGATCGACGTGATGCCCAGGTCCAGGGCGTCATCGACGATTTTCGCGATTTCGTCGGGGGGGATGTCGGGCGACAGACCGCACGGCGCGGTGCCCAGCGTCATTGTCGTGACCTCGGCGCCCGTCCGCCCCAGCACGCGGGTTGGCCACGCGCCGGAAGCCGCGCCGGCGGCCCGGCTCAAGCTCCCGGTGGATCCGGCCAGGATCCCACCGGCCACGGCGCCGCTTCGGCGCACGAACGCGCGCCGCGAGATACTCGTGTTGGACTGCTTCGACACTTGGGCGACTCCTTGAGATGGGTTTTCGACGGCGAAGCCCCGACCGGACGGCTTCGCTCGCCGTGGCTGCTCGCGCCGGGCGATCGAACCAACCGCACGGCGAGGGAACCCGGCGGCCAGCCCGTTTCTACGGCCTATTCTTGCAGCCGTCGAGGAAAAAGTCAAAATCCCACTCGCTCGGTCCAGTGGGACGGCCTCGGAAGGATGGAAGACGACCAATCGCGAGCGGGGCGCTGCCAATATAGGGTGATGGTTGGGGCGAGGGCCGGCCTTCCTCCGCTCGGGTCCTCTTGCGTGGGCGGCGGCAAGCGCGATTGCACCTCGATGGGCGGGACCTTAGAATTGCCCGATTGTGGTCCGCCCGACGTCCGCCTTGTAGTGCTTGAAGACACGGATGATTGTCCTCTCGGTCGAGGGAGTCAGAAAACATTTCGGTCCCGACCCGGTTCTGAACGGCGTCACCTTCGACGTGCGGCCAGGCGAGCGGCTTTCGCTGGTGGGTCCCAACGGGACCGGCAAGACCACGCTTCTGCGCATCGTGGCCGGCCGCGAGGAGGCCGACGCGGGACGGTGCGCGCTGCATCCGTCGGTTCGGGTGGGGTATCTCGAACAGCAGCCCCTCATCCAACCGGGCCGGACCCTCTGGGAAGAGGCCCGAGACGCCCTGCAGCCGCTGATCGCCCTGGAACGCGAGTCGGTCGAAGTGGCCCGCACCCTGGCCCACACCGACGACCCCGCCGAACACCGGCGACTGGCCGCCCGCTTCGACCACCTGCAGCAGGAGCTGCATCGCCACGACGCCTACAACCTCGATCACAAGATCGAGCGCGTGCTCGGCGGCCTGGGGTTTGCCGAGCCGGTCTTCGAGCAGCCCGTCGAGTCGCTCAGCGGAGGCGAGCAGAATCGGCTCATGCTGGCCAGGCTCCTGCTGGCCGAGCCCGATCTGATGCTGCTCGACGAGCCCTCAAACCATCTGGACGTCGAGGCCACCGAATGGCTCGAAGCCTTTCTCGCCGCGTGCTCCGCGGCGATCCTCGTCGTCAGCCACGACCGCTACTTCCTCGACAAGGTGACCAACGGAACGCTGGAGCTGTTCCGCGGCACGGTCGACCGCTACCCGGGCAACTTCTCGGCCTACTTGCGCCAGAAGGACGAACGGCTTCTGGTTCAACGGCGCGCCTACGAGAAGCAGCAGATCGAGATCGAAAAGGCCAAGGAGTTCATTCGGCGGAACGCCTACGGGCAAAAGCACGCTCAGGCCGAAGACCGCCGCAAGAAGCTCGAGCGGATCGAGCCGGTCGAGCCGCCCCGCCAGATCGAGTCGCCGATCATGGGGTTTGCCTCGCCCGCCCGTAGCGGCGACGTGGTGCTCCGGGCCGAACATCTGGGCAAAGCCTACCAGCGCCCCTTGTTCGACGAACTGTCGTTCGAGGTCGCCCGGGGACAGCGATGGGCCATCTTGGGGCCCAACGGTTCGGGAAAGACCACGCTGTTGCGGTGCCTCTTGGGGCAGGTGGCTCCCGACGCGGGTCGGGCCGTCCTCGGCCACGGGGTACGGATCGGCTACTTCGACCAACATCTCAGCTCGCTGGACGACGAGTGCCTCGTCGTCGACGCGATCCGCCCCGACCACAAGGAGTTCGACGAGCAGAAGCGCCGCGACCTGTTGGCCCGCTTCGGACTGACCGGCGACATGGCCTTCCAGAAAGTGGGCAGCCTCAGCGGCGGCGAGCGGTGCCGGGCCGCCTTGGCCCGACTCCACGCGGCCGACGCCAACCTGCTCGTGCTCGACGAACCGACCAACCACCTCGATCTCTGGGCGCGCGAGGCGCTTCAGCGTTCGCTCTGCGATTTCGAGGGAACCGTGCTGTTCGTCAGCCACGATCGGTACTTCATCGACCGGGTTGCCGATCACCTGCTGGTGATTCAAGAGGGCCGGGTCCGCGTGGTCGAAGGCAATTACGGCACCTACCGCCATCTGGTCGAACGCGGCCTGGCCGGCCATTCGCCTCCGGCCGACGAAGACAAGCAACCTGCCAAGGCCGCACGCCCTGCCACGGCGCCCGAGCGGCAACCGCAACCGGTCCGCGCGAAACGCCGCTTCCCGTACCGCAAGCTCGACGACCTCGAACGGGAGATCTTCGAGCGGGAAACCCGCATCGAGGCCCTGCACGCGGGTCTGGCCGAGCCCGAAGTGCTTCGCGACGGCGATCGGGTCCGCCAACTGCGGGCCGAGCTTGCCGAACACCAAAGCCTGCTCAAAACGCTCTACGAGCACTGGGAAGAGGCGGCCGAGCTGAATTGGTGAGGGGTCACCCGCAAGGGTGTGTCGCTTTAACTCGGACGAAGGGGCGATGCCTCCCTGATCGCGACACCCGGTTCCACCGATACTTCCGCCACCGCCCGCGCGGAGGTAACGATGTGCCCGCCGGGCCACCGCGATCGTTAAGGCAACCTACGATTTCTTGTCGGGAATCGCTCGACGGCCGCGCCCGTTGGAGATTGAGCCGTGGTTTTCTACATTCTCGTGATCGCGGTGTGCAACCTGGGAATCGGGTTTTCCCTGGCCGTGTGGCTGGCGCGACGCGACGGCGAGCCGGCACTTCCGGCCGGTTCGACGATCGAGCCGGAGGCCGCCCGTGCCCATCGTGAGCCCCAACCATCGGCCGAGATTCCCGTGGGCGCAGCCGACCAAACGAGCGAGCCTCCCCAGGAAGAAAGCCCCTGGGCCACGGAGAACGAGCTGGAAGGACTGTTGGGCCTCTCGACGCAACCTGCCGACGCGTCGGTCGACGGGGGCGACGACTACGCCGACGACAGTCAGGCGGCGGACGAGCCGTCGAGCACCGAGCCTCCCCCCGCCGAAGAGGCACCGCGGGAGGTCGCGCCGGAGGACATCCAGCGTGACGAATGGGTCGACGGGCTCTTGGAGCGGGTCCGCGAATACCAAGGGCGACTCGACCGGGTGGACGACGGCTTGCGCGAACTGCTGAAGCACCCCGACACCCAAACGGTCGGCACGCACTTCGGCTCGCTGCGGCAGGCTGGCGAGGATTACCTCGGGGGCCGCCATGACGCGGAAGCCGTCTTGCGGCAAATCGCCGTGCGTGGGCCCGAGCAAGCAGAAGCACACGAGCATCTTCTTCACGCCCTCGAGGAGCAGGCCGACCAGATTCGTGCCACGAACGAAGTGCTCGAGCAGATCGAGTCGGAGGCCGATCTGGAAACGGGATGCCGTCGCGCGCTTCGCGAGACGCTGAATCTGGGCCGCGCCAACGATGCCCTGCGCGACACGTTGACGCAAGCCTCCGCGGTCGCGGCCCGCACGCGATCGGATCGGGAGTCGGGCGAACGAGCGACGCGCGACGATCCGTTGACCGATCTGCCCGACCTCATCGCCCTCGAGTCCACGCTGAGCAAGTGGTGGCATCAGGAATCCGATCGCTCCCCCCATCTTAGCGTGGCGATGCTCGACATCGACGGCTTGGGCCGCTTGAACGAACGGCAAGGGCGCGAGGTTGGCGACCGGGTTCTGCGGGCGACGGCACGACTGCTGACGACCGAGTCGGGTAACGCTCAGGCGACCATCGCTCGTTTTTCGGGGCAGCGG
>Ga0334899_1001218_pt1 | contig 25716 bp, 18 predicted proteins | sample GraSluR3_MG_FD_207219 | JGI IMG/M metagenome (GOLD analysis project Ga0334899, IMG submission 207219) | Sludge microbial communities from methane-producing bioreactor in Wageningen University, Netherlands - Granular Sludge_8_08-R3 | ecosystem: Engineered > Bioreactor > Anaerobic > Unclassified ...
CCTACCGCCGGCCCGGACGTCCCCGGATTGCGCGAGGCCCCGATCCGGTTTCAGAATGATCGGACGCGATGCATTCTTTCCTATCTTGCCAATATCGGACCTGTCCCCGTTTTCTTCCCTGTCGACAAGCCCGGCTGAGGCGGCCGCGGGCGCGGCGACGGCTTGGACGGAACGTCTCCTACTCCAGCGCCGGCGAATCGTCGAAGGGGGGGCACCAGAAGGGCAGCCGGGGAAAGCAGACACAGCCGGCTCGCGCGGCCAGGTTCGTCGAAGCCTTGATTCGTCCTTCGGCCGACGCCCGATCCCAGTCGAGTTGCCCCAGCACGAGCCGGGTCAGGTCGCCGCTGCCCAGACGCAGGTAGCTTCGCCCTAAATTCCCCGCGACGACCTCGGCGCCGCGGTCGGAGAGGGCCAGGCGGCACTTCCTGCCGTCGATCAGCAAGCCCAACTCGACCGGCATCGGCAGTCGGGCAGCTTCGGCCCGCTGCGACATGGTCGGGGCCAGCGCCCGGAGCACCCCCCACGGATCGAGCAGCTTGACCATGAGCGTTGAGGTCCGGGCGCATGCCGCGACGTTGCCGGCGGCGCGGAACAGCTTGTCGAGGCGGCCGTTGGGCCGGGCGTCGATTTCGACGACGTGGCGCCCGTGCTCCATCGCGTCGCGGCAGGCGCGCGCCAGCAAGTGGGCCGCAACGATTGGGTAACCGGGGGCCGTAAGCAATTCGACGATGCGCGGGCCGCGAACGACGGAATAGCCGACGATGGGCGCCAGGTTCTCTTCCAGCTCGAGGAGATCGGGGCCGTCCAAGGCGACACAGATCTGGTCGTAGCCCCTCCTTTGAAGGAGCCACTTCCAATACGCCTCGGTTCGCTCGAAGGGGCCGAAGGTGCCCGCCAGGTTCTGGTTGTAGATCCGCACGAGGGCGCCCAGCTCCATGCGCCGGCAGGGCCGGAGGTTCAACCGCTTCCGTCCGCGGCGAAGCAGGCCGCGGGTCATGAGTCCCGAGATCAGGTCGCCGGCGCCGGCCTGGCAGGACGCGCGTCGGCAGCACGCGACCCAGCCGGCTCGGGAGAAGAACTGCGGAATGCGCGTCCAAGCCAGCCCCAGCAAAGCGCCCGACGAGGCCATCTGGCGCTCGGCGGTCGCGAGCAGGCGCCGGGCGTGGCCCTGGCCGCGATACGCGGGCAGCGTGCCGAGCCAGTGCAAGCCGGCGACGCGCAGGCGCTGGGTTCCGAACTGCATGACCCGCCGCGTCACCTGAACGTGGGCGACGATCTGCGCGTCCTGCTTGATCAGGACGCGATCGTGCGGCCGGTAGAAGGGGTCTTCCAGCGATGCCCGGAATTCGCTCGGCGGCGGGCCCTGGAAGACGGCGGTAAGAAAGTTGCCGATCGCCGGATGGTCGGCCGCGCTGCCCTGAACCGCGACGGCCCGCCGACGCGAGCCGCCCCGCCGCGCTGCCGGGCGCCCGACTTCCTGAGCGGAAGCCCCTACCGCCACCGAAAAGACGCTTGCTAGCATTGCCCGAATCCTTTCGTCAAGCAGGCAACGATCCGTCACGCGTCCCTGGGGTGCGAGCCGGTCTCCGAAGCGAAACCCAGTCCAAGGTACGCCCGTCCATGCGTCATCAGAACCGATTCATTCCGATTTGTGAAGCACTCGGTCGAAGAAATCTCGAAGAGTTTTCTCGGGGAACAGGCAAAAGGCGTACTCCCGCCACGAGAGCACGGCCTCGGCGCGCAGCGCCCGGTCCACCGCCTCTTGCTCGTCGCGCAGTCGTTCACGCTGGGAAGCGACCCACGGCTGCAGGGCGGCATTGATGCGGCGGATCTCCCGATACCGCATGCCGGCGTTTTGGGGCGTCTGCCGAGTCTCGATCCAGCGGCGCTTCGCCCGGATCAGTTCCTCGGCCTCGCTCCCCCGTTCTCCGCGCGTTTCGGACGGTCGGTTCATACAGCATTCGGGATGAAACGTCAACTCCCGCAAACGGTGCTTGATCCGCCGCCGCGCGTCCTCCGACACCCGCGCGCGCTCGACCGGCAGGTGCAGCGTGCCCGAGAGAACCACAAGACCGGGAGGATCGAGACCGAAGAAGTTCCGAATCAACGCATCGGTCACCTGATCGTACTTGGCGCCGCCGATTCCGTGAACAAACACGTCGCCCAGCACCAAGCGAGCCCAAAGGGTGGTAACGAGCGCTCGGCAGCGGATCTTCACTCCCTGCCGGCCCAGGGCGACGAGTTGCTCGGCCGCGCGGCCGGCGTCGCCATCGGGCGACAGCGACAGGCCGATCCGGCGCGACCCCCGATCGGAAAGCTCGATTTCGCCCCGGGCGCGCCGCACGAACAACCGCCGGCGCTGGGGATCGTCGGCCGTCCAGATCCAGAACGGGGCCTCCCACCACTGCCCCTCCTGCACCAGATTGGGCACCGGATGAGCCGTGCTGCGGATGCGGTTCACCCGCCGGTACTCCTCCACCGCCCCGTTGTAGACCGCCTGGAACCTGGGCAGTTGCGCCACAAGATGAGCCACGAACCAGGCATGAGGCTCCATCCGGCAGACTCGACTCTGCGGCACCTCGAGCGTTGCGACGCCCCAGTCGCCCTCGAGCTCGTGCCGCGACTGAGCCAGACACGCTCCGAGGTTATCGGTGTGAGCCATCCGGGCGGTCGCCCGGGACCAGTATCGGCGGAGCAAAGGGTCGGGCACCAGCGAGGCGATGCACTCGGCCGCACGGCGTCCGAAGTCGAAAAACAGCTCCCGGTCGAGCACCGGCCGCTCCTCGTAAGGAATCACCGGCCCCGATCGGTCGAACGGCACATCCTCGATCCACGGATGCGCGGCCGATCCGCCCGGCACTCGCACGCTCGTCGTCTTCGCCGTATCGCTGTCGATCACCAGGTTGACGGCCAGCGCCCCGTTTTGCCGGGCCAGCGCCCCCAGGGCGAAGTTCTTCAGCCACACCCCCGGATGAAACAATTGCGGCTGATGCCCCGCCAGCAAGATCGGGGTCGAAGGCGACCACGACCCGCAATCCACGTCGCGGTACTGCGAGGTCCAACGGCGGGCTTCCATCACCAATTCGCGACGGGCGTCGCGCGCCACGTCCGACAGACACCGCCCCTGGAGATCGTAGCACTGCGTCGACCGCCGGCTTCGATTCTCCGCGAGAAGCCCCCCCATCTGGGCAAACGGAGGCTCCACCAACACGCCGCCGTCTTCCTTGGGGGCACGGTAGCGCCCCCCTCGGAGCTGGATCGGCCGGGTCGTCATCCCCCCGCCTCTCCACAGGCGGACGCCATCGGGCGGCGGGAGCAGCCGGCCATCGCCCGATCGAGCACCTCCCGGTACACGGCCAGACGGGTGTCGGCATGGTCCATCGACCCCCCGAAAGAACGGACTTCCTCCAGGTAGATCAGCGGAACCGGCACTTCAACGATCTTCAGCCCCAACTCAGCCGCCCGAACCCATAGTTCGAGTGGCATAGCATACCCCGTTTCAGCTAGTTCGAGTTTCGCCAGGGCCGGCACCCGATACGCCTTGAACCCGCAGAAGGCGTCGGAAATGCCAAGCCCCAGCCGGCGATTCAACTCGCGGGTGAGCACTCGGTTGATGCGGCGGCGGTCTTCCGGGGGTGGGGTGTCGCCGGCGAACCGGCGCAAGTAACGACTTCCCGAGACGATGTCGGCCGATCGGCACGCCTCGATGAACTGCGGGATGCGTTGCGGCTCGTGCTGGCCGTCGCAGTCGATGGTCACCAGCACGTCGTAGCCGCCCCGGATCGCGAAGTCGAAGGCGGAACGAAGGGCAACTCCGTACCCCCTGTTGCGCGGGTGTGTGATCAGGTGGATGTCTTCCCGAGCATCGAGCAACTCCGACGTACCGTCGGTGGATCCGTCGTCCACCACCAGCACCTCGTCGCTGTAGTGGAGGACCTCCCTCAGGACCGCCTCGACGTGCTTGACCTCGTTAAAGACCGGCAGGGCCGTCAGCGTTTGTTGCATCATGCTATCATTGTAGGGCGGCCTCGGCGGAGGGTGAAGGAGTGAAGGAGTGAGCGACGAAGCCACCCCTGCGCCGATCGGGCCCCTTGCGTTTGCCCGCGCCAAGCCGGCACATCCGTTGCCCTCCCTACTCGACGCTTCCGCACAACGCGGGTGGGGCTGAGAATTCCTCATCCCCACCTATCCGGTCGACCGATGCGCCCTCGATGTGATGCGCCGTCATCCGAACATGCCTTTTTGGGATGGCCAACCCCCCGATTGATCAGCAATACAGGCTCATGGGCAGAATTCAATCCGACGTCGGCCTGATCACGGGCATCGAGATCAGCAACATCGTCGACCAGTTGCTCGACTTGTCGGCCAGGCCCAAGAAGCTGCTCGTCGCACGCAATGAAACCCTGCAGAAACAGCAGGTCGCGGTCACCGAGCTGTCGGCCCTCCTGGCCAGCGTGCGTTACGTCGTCCAGAATTTGGGCAAGGATGGCGTCTACCAACAGAAGAATGTCGCCAGCAGCAACCAGGACGTCCTGGCGGCGATGCTCAATGGCGACCCGGCCTTGGGCACCTATCGGATTACTCCGCTGCGGACCGCGCAGAGCCAGCAACTGCTCAGCTCGGGAGTCAAGTCGAAGACCGACCCGCTGGGCGGGGGCACCCTGGCCTTCCGTTTCGGGGCGACCGTGTCCGACGGAGTCGCGCTGGACGCCCTTCGGGGCGGCCAGGGGATCGAGCCGGGGGCGATTCGCATCACCGATCGGAGCGGCGCCACCGCCCAAATCGATCTGTCCGGCGCCCGGACGATCGACGACGTGCTGAAGGCGGTCAACGGCAACGCCCAGATCAACGTCACCGCCGTTGCCCGCGGAGACCGCATCGAACTGATCGACGGCACCGGGCAGAGCGCGTCGAACTTGAGGGTTCAGGAGGTTGCGGGGGGCGGCACCGCCGCGTCGCTGGGCCTGGCCGGAATCGACGTGGCCGAAAGCACGGCCACGGGCGACGACATCCTGTCGCTCAGCGAGGACCTCGACCTTCGCTTCCTGAACGACGGAAACGGCGTGTCGACCGACCACGTCTTGGCCGACGTCGCGTACGAGCTGCGCGACGGCACCACCGGGACGATCGACTTCTCGCCCATCGTCGCCGGCACATCCAAGGTCGACGTCGAGACCACGCTCGGCGACGTCCTCGAAGTCGTCAACGGGGCCGCGCCGGGCAAGCTCCGCCTCGACATCGCCGCCGACGGCGACCGGCTCGTTCTCACCGACCTCACCGAGGGCGAGGGCACGTTCGCGGTCAGCTCGCTCTACAGTTCCAGCGCGCTGGCCGATCTCGGGCTGGACGGCCCCGCCACCGGCGGAGCGATTACCGGACGACGCCTCGTCGGCGGTCTGCAAACCGTGCTCTTGTCGAGCCTCAACGGCGGCAGCGGCTGGGGGCAACTCGGCAGCATTCAACTGACCGATCGCGGGGGCGCCACCGACACGGTCGACGTTTCGGGAGCCGAGACCCTCGAACAAGTGATCGAGGCCATCAACGCCGCCGCCGTGCAGATCACGGCCCGGGTCAACGACGCCCGAAACGGCATCGAGCTGATCGACGCGACCGGCCTTTCCACCGGCGATCTGATCGTCGCCAATGCCGACGGGACGGCCACCGCCGACAAGCTGGGCATCGCCGTCGCCGAGGACACGGGCCGGGTCAACAGCGGCGACCTGCACCGGAAGGTCATCGGCAACAACACCCGGCTGAGCGATTGGAACGGCGGGGCGGGCGTCGCCCGGGGCACGCTCACCATTCGCGACAGCAGCGGGAGGGAAGACCAGCTCAACCTGTCCCAGGACGGCCTGACCGTTCGCGACGCGATTCGAGAGATCAACCGGCTGGCAGTTCAGGTCCGCGCCGAGCTGAACGAAACGGGCGACGGCATCCGCATCGTCGACCTCGCCGGCGGCAGCGGCCCCCTCGCCGTGATCGAAGGCAATTCCACGACCGCCGCCGATCTGCGCCTGCTCGGGGGGGCGGTCACGGTCGAGGTCGACGGCGAGATGACCCAGGTGATCGACGGATCGACCACCTATACGATCCAGCTCGGCGAAGCGGACTCGCTGGAAGACCTCGCCGAAAAGCTCAACGCGCTGGGGGCGGGCGTCGAGGCGGCGATCTTCTTCGATGGTTCCACGAATCCCCATCGGCTCCTGCTTCAGAGCCAGCGCTCGGGCAGCGCCGGCCGAGTGCTCTTCGACGCCTCGGGGCTCGGACTGTCGCTCCGCGAGACGCTTCCGGCCCAAGACGCCCTCGTCATGTTCGGAGAGCCCGGCACCGAGGCGGGGAACGTGCTGATCTCGTCGTCGTCGAACACGTTCAACGACCTGATCGACGGTCTGAGTCTGCAGATCAAGGGGAGCTCCGATACCGCGGTCACCGTGACGGTCGGCCAGGTCTACACGAACCTGTCGGCCAGTGTGAAGACCATGGTCGACAACTACAACAAGTTCCGCCAGCGGCTGCGCGAATTGACCCGATACGACGCCGAAACCGATACCCGAGGCACCTTGACCGGCGATTCGTCGGCGCTGCGACTCGACGCCGACCTGTCGTACTTGCTCAGCGGGACCTTTGCGGCGGGAGGGTCGATCCAGTCGTTGCGGCAGATCGGAATCGAGCTGCAAGACGACGGAACCCTCGAGTTCGACTCCGAGGTGCTGCAAACGATGCTCCACAAGGACCCCGAGGCCGTCCGGCGGTTTTTCGCCGACGAAGAGTCGGGTTTGTCGGCGAAGCTGGGCCGCCTCATCGACCGGCTGTCGGAGGAGGAAGACTCCCTTCTGGCGAAACGCCTGGAATCGCTCTCGAAGAAGATCGAGAACAACGAGGACAAAATCGCCCGATTGCAGACCTCGCTGGAAAAGGAACGAGAGCGGCTGCTCACCTACTTCTACCGGTTGGAGACGACCGTCGCCAAGCTGCGGAGCAATCTCACCGCCATCGAGAGCTTCACTCCGGTCGAACCGTACTGGAAGTATCAGAAGTAGCGATCGGCCCGGCCAGCACCCGTCGAGACGTCGAAACGCGGAAAGGAAGTCGTCATGCCCTCGTCGGCGAGAGACGTTTACCTGGAGACCGAAGTGATGACCGCCGCGCCGCAGAAGCGGCAGCTCATGCTGATCGAGGCCGCCATCCGCTCGATCGAGCGGGCCCGGCAGGGCTGGCGGGCCGACAACGCGGAGGACGCCCACGAGTGCCTCGTGCGAGCCCAGAGGATCGTCACGGAGATGATGGCGGCGCTGAATCACGAGGTGGTCCCCGACCTGACCCGACGGGTGGCCTCGCTTTACGTGTTCGTGTTCCGCCGTTTGGTCGAAGCCAATTTGAGGCGCGACGAATCGAAGCTCGACGACGCCTTGCGGGTGCTCGATCTTCAGCGACAGACATGGCAGGACATGTGCGAGCGGCTGGGCGTCTTCGAAGCGGACCGATCGGATCCGTCGCCGCTGCCGAAAGCCGCATACAGCTCCCCCCAGAGCCCGCTTTGCGACTCGCTCGACTCGGCCCAAGAGCGGCCCGGCCTCTCGATCGAGGCGTGAGGCGACCGGCCGTGCCGGGACGAGGGCGGTTTTCTGTTCGCCGCCTCTTGATACCATAGTGGGAGCGGCTGGCCGGGCAAATCGGGCATTCGGTTTCTCGGTCCGCCCGGAAAGCCCTTCCCGTTTCTCGGAGACGACTCGTGCACGATCCGCGGCAGTTGATTCGCGTCGGCCACAGCCCCGATCCCGACGACGCGTTCATGTTCTACGCCCTGGCCAAGGAGAAGCTCGACACGGGGCGCTACCGGTTCGAGCACGAGCTGGTCGACATCGACACGCTCAATCGCCGGGCGTTCTTCGGAGAGCTCGAGCTGACGGCGATCAGCGTCCACAGCTACGCCTACCTGAGCGATCGGTACGTTCTCTGCTCGTGCGGAGCCAGCATGGGCGACCGGTACGGACCCATGGTCGTTGCCCGGGAAGCCTTCCCCCTGGAATCGCTGCGCGAAAAGACGATTGCCGTGCCCGGCACCTCGACGACGGCCTACTTGGCGCTGCGGATCTGCCTGGAGGGCGACTTCCCCTTCGTGGCCGTGCCCTTCGATCAAATCCTCGAAGCCGTCGCGGCCGGCGAGCACCAGGGGCGGCCAGTCGAGGCCGGCCTGATCATCCACGAGGGGCAGCTCACCTACGGCGACCACGACTTGAAGCTCATTGTCGACACGGGCCAGTGGTGGCACAACGAGACGGGCCTGCCCTTGCCGCTGGGAGCCAACGCCCTGCGCAAGGACTTGGGCGGCGAAGCGATCGCCGAGGTCCATCGACTGCTCAAACAGAGCATCGTCTACGGCCTCGAGCATCGCGATGCGGCCCTCGACTATGCCCTGGGGTTCGGGCGTGGGTTGGATCGCGCCAAGGCCGACCGCTTCGTCGGCATGTACGTGAACGACTGGACACTCGATTTCGGTGCGCGCGGCCGGGAGGCCGTCAGGCAACTGCTGGCCCGAGGCCACGCGGCCGGAGTGATCCCGAAATTGGTCGAACCCCAATTCGTCGAGTGACGCGCGCCGCGAGACGGTTCGAGGGGGAAGATCGCGCCGGATTCGTGGCCGACCGCGTCGGGAGCCGGCGCGCAGGACCGACCTCTTGTCCTCGGATGAACCGGCCGGTATTACCCGAAGTAGTCGGGCTCGCCCCCCGGCTTCCACTTGATGTTGCAGCCGAGGCTCGGTTTCTGTTCGGCGGGAACGGTCCGGCCGGCGAGCACGGCATCGAGAGCGGCGCGCAGGTCTTCCCCGGTTACCGGCACGTCGCTTCCCGGGCGGCTGCCGTCCATCTGGCCCCGGTAAACCAGCTTCCGGTCCTGGTCGAAAAGATAGAAGTCGGGCGTACAGGCGGCCCGGTACGCCTTGGCCACCTCTTGCGTCGCGTCGTAGAGGTAGGGGAAAGTGTAACCGCGCACCTTGGCCTCTTCGGCCATCTTGGCCGGGGCATCGTCGGGATAGCTCTCGACGTCGTTCGAGTTGATTCCCACGACCGCCACACCCCGGGCCTGGTATTCCTTGGCAAGCTGGGCCAATCCCGCGGCAACATGCTTGACGTAGGGGCAATGGTTGCACATGAAGACGACCAGCAGAGCCTTCGCGTCGGCGAAATCGTCGAGGGTGACGGTCTTCCCGTCCAGGTCGGGCAGCGCGAACGGCGGGGCGGTCGTCCCCAGGGTGAGCATCGTGCTTGCGGTCTCGACCATGGTAGTTCGTCTCCTTCAGCTCGGGCTTCGAATTTGCGGAACCACCGATTCTCGCCGCGTGGACCCCGAGCGTGCCGGGGTGGGCGAGAATCGCGGCGCCGGCGTATAGGCGAAACGAGCCGTCGCTAACCGGACGGCTCGCCTTGTTCCGTAGGTCCCTGCGTTCCCGGGGCATTATACGCAAGCGGGGAAGGCTCGAGGCAATCGAAAGAGCCTTCGCGCGTTTTCCGTGGTCCGCCGGGCGAATGCCTCCAGGTCGATCTCCCGTAGATCCGCCAGACACTTGGCCGTGTGCACGATATGGATCGGCTCGTTCCGCTTCTGCTTCCCCCGCAGGGGGTGGGGAATCAGGTACGGGCTGTCGGTTTCCAGGAGGAGGCGATCGAGCGGCACGATGGCGGCGGCGGCGCGCAGCGGCCCGAATTTCTTGTTCGTGTACGTCACCGCTCCGGCAAAGCTCACGTGCAAACCGAGGTCAAGGCAGGCCCGGGCAAACGACGGGTCGCCGCTGAAGGCGTGCAGCACCCCGCGAATCGCGCCGCGAGCTCGCGCCGCTTCGAGCATCGGGAGCAGGTCGTCCTCGGCCTCGCGGCAGTGGACGATCACCGGCAGATCGCGCTTCTGTGCCAGGTGCAAATGGCGGTCGAAGTAATCGCGCTGGAGGTCGAAGGGAGCAAAGTCCCAGTGGCGGTCGAGGCCCGTCTCTCCCACGGCGACGACTCGGGGATGCGAGGCAAGCCGCACGACCCGATCCCAGTCGCCGGGAGCCGCTTCGGCCGTGTGGTTTGGCTGGATTCCCACCGCCGCGTGGACACTTGCGTATTTCTCCGCGAGGCGCACCGCGGCCTCGCTCGACGAGGCCGAAATCGCCGGGCAGACGATCAGATCGACGCCGCCCCGGAGGGCCCGCCGGAGCACGTCGTCCCGGCAGTCGTCGTATTCCTCGGCGTCGAGGTGGGCATGGGTGTCGATGTAGGCCATCGGGTGGAAGCTGTTCCGTCAAGCAGGTGGGGCAGGTTTCCACAGCATGCCGACAGCCGAAAGGCACGTTAGAAACGTGCTCGACACATGCGCCAGGCTCACGAACGGAGCCGCTCAACGCGGCGCTTGGCGCCGGTGAGGGCCGCCTCGACACGGTCCGCGCGGGGCAAAGGGCGCCGGCCTCGAACGCCCGCGTCGCGCTCGTGCCAATAGAGCACCTCGGGTTCGCCCAGCTTCCAGCACAGATAAACGGGCCGTCCGTCGATCCGCGACGGAAAATCGACCAGCCCCTCGGTGACGCTCTTCGGTTCGACGCCCAGGTCGAGTAGTTCCTGGACCAGCTCGCGCAGGCGCTGGGTGTCGCGGTCGAGTTCCTCCTCGATCTGGGTGAGTTCCTCCCGGTAGGGGGCACTCGACTCGCGCGGTCGTCCTGAAAGCACGTAGGACAGCCGCTCTCGGCGATCGGTCACGTCGCGGGAAAGTTCGGCCAGATCGCGGACGATCGCGCGGACCAAGGGGAGCGAGGCGTTGGCTTCCTCCACGCTGAAACAGGCCGGGGCGTTCGGAGACTTGCGGGGCACGGTCACGTCGTCCTTCGTTCGAGCGTCACGGGGGTTTGGGGCGTCGTAGACGGGACGGCGCGTAAATTATACCGAGCCGGCGATGGGTAACAACAACGGCTTGTGCGGAGGGGTTCCCGCCCGAACCCCGGCGAGGCAAGTTCCGTACCAACTACAGGGGCCGAAGTCGCCTGATCCGGCGTCCGTGGACGGCGAGCAGACCCATCTGAAGCGGGGAGCGTTCTTGCTCCGGTTAGGTAATCCCTTCCCCTGAAAGAATACGAATCGACCACCCATTAGGCGTGGTTGACATGGAGTTCCACGGTCAAATCGGTTGTGCGGGCGCCCTCGCAGGTCGCGGAAGTTATTTTGACTTATCTTCCCAGGTTTCCTTGACGCAACCCGTTCCCGGGCGTATGTTGAGATAATGGTGGCTCCCGTGCGCTTGGCACGCACAGGGCTCGTGGCAGGGTCTGTCAAGTTGTTCCTGCCAACAGAGCGAAGGAACGTAGGATGTTGGTGCTATCTCGCAAGAAGAACGAGAGTATTGTCATCAACGATGACATTACGATCGTCGTCGTCGAGATCCGAGGGGATAAGGTTCGTCTCGGGGTCGAGGCCCCGAAGGAAGTGCCGGTCCATCGGCGAGAGATCTTCGATGCCATCCGCCGTAACGAAGCGGCGGGCGGAGAAAAAGAGCCCGGCAAGCCCAGCGAGGCCGAACCGTCGACCGACTCCTGATCGGTCGGCCCCTCCCTCTGCGTCCGTCGGAACGGTGATACCCATTTTGGCGGGTGGGTTCCCGGGTTTCGACGGCAAACCGGCCCTCTCCGACTCGCGCGCGTTTGGCCGGTAGTCGTCGTCGGCCACCATCAACCCGCAACGCTTCGAGGAGTCGCATCCCATGGCGGACGACCTCTTTTCGGTAAAGGACCAGGTCGTGCTGATCTCGGGCGCCAGCCGGGGCATCGGCAGGGCCATTGCCGAGGGGTTCGCCTCGCGCGGGGCCACCGTGGTGATTACGGGCCGAGTGGCCGCCACGATCGAGCAGACCGCCCGCGAGATTTGTCTCGCCGGCGGCACCGTGTTGGGCAAGGTGTGCGACGCCGCCGACGTGCCCCAGGGCCAACGACTCGTCGACGAGGTGGTCGACCGGTTCGGCCGGATCGACACCTTGGTCAACTGCGCCGGCGTGAACAAGCGGATGAAGGTCGAACAGTACGACGAAGAGACCTACGACTTCATCACGAACATCAACATCCGCGGCGCGTTTTTTCTTGCCCTGGCCGCGGGGCGCCCGATGATCGAGGCCGGCCGGGGATCGCAGATCAACATCGACTCGATCAACAGCCACACGCCGCTCAAACGGGTGGCGGTGTACGCCATGGCCAAGGCGGCCATGCGGCAGATGACCAAGTGCCTGGCCATGGAATGGGGCCCGCACGGCGTCCGGGTCAACGCGATCGGCCCGGGCTTCACGATGACCGACCTGGCCAGGCCCCTGTGGGAGGCGCGGCCCGACATGAACGCCTGGCGCGAGCGGAACACGCCCATGCGAAGGATCGGCCAGCCCGACGACATGGTCGGAGCCGCCCTGTTCCTCGCCTCCGAAGCGTCGGCCTTCGTCACCGGCCAGGTCCTCTACGTCGACGGCGGGACCACGAGCGGACTGTTCTGGCCGATCGACGGGTGAAGGCGGAATTCCTCTCGACGGGTGAAGGCGGAATTCCTCTTCGCAACCTATTGGGGCCTTGCGTGCTGGGGGCTCGCTGCGCGCGACCCCGGCCACCCCGCTCGCCCCCAGCCATCCCGGCGACCGGGTGTTCCTACAGTTCGAAATTGAACGTGCGGGTCAGCAGGCGCCAGCAGCGGCGGCCGAGGGTTTGGGGGGCGACGTGGATCTTGGCGGTGCCTCGCACCCCGTTGCGGAGCAGGCCCGCGTCGTCGTCGAGGTGGACCGACGCCTGGTACGAGGCGCTCATGGGACGCTCGGCGCCCGTCGACGTGTCGGTCTCGGTCGACAGCTCGCCGCCGGCCTTGGTCGACAGGCGCCGCGGACTGATCTTCATCTGGTCGGGGGCGATCTCGTCGATCCGGCCGGCGAACGTATGGGCCGGCAACTCGTCGAGCTTGATCTCGACCCGGTCGCCGCCCGCCACGAAGTCGAGATCGGCCTGATCGATCACCACGACGGCCTTCATCCGGGCCGGATCGCCGATCAGGCAGAACTGGGTGCTCTGCTGGAGAAACGCGCCCAGGTTTCGCTTCTCGAGGGGCGTGCCCGACCAGGTGGGCAGGATCTCGTCGGGTCCCTTGCGGTCGGGAACCCAGGGGGGCGAGAAGACCGTGCCGTCGACGGGCGCCCGAATCAGCAGGCGCCGCAGATCGCGCTGTCGCTCGGCCAACTGCTGCCGGGCCGACTGGAGGGCCTCTTCGATCTGGCGGATCTCGGCATCGACGTTGGGAATCGCGTGCCGCAGAAGCTGGAGATTTTCGAGCTGGGCTTTGCGCCGGTTGCGCTCGCCCTCGAGGCGGGCGACTTCGATCTCGAGGTCCGGGTTGCTCAGCCGCGCCAGCGGCGTGGCGCGCCAGACCTCGATCCGGTGCGGGTCGGTGCGCGGCTCGAAGGCCGACTCGGCGAGCACGAGGGTGTTTTCGTCGACCACTTTCTCGACGGTGTACTCGGCCAGCGGCCCGCCAAAGGCCGGCTCGTCGGCGAACACGCGCACCAGGTCCTGGGGGCGGACCTCGGCCGCGACGAACCGGCCGTTGCCCCGCGCGACGCGCAGCACGTTGTAGCGCGGCGAGTCGCCCTGCCCGTCGCTGACGATCGTCGCGAACACCGCCTCGCCGTCGGGCGACGCCGGGTCGCCGACGAGGACGTGCCCGCTCACGCGATCGCCCGGCTCGACGAACACCGCTTCGAGCGTGCCGGCGACGGGCACGTACACCGTGGTGGCGTCGCGGGGCTCGATCTGCAAGGGCGCCAGGATCTCATAGGGCAGGGGCAGATAGAAAAACGCCGCGACCAACGCGCCCAGGCCGGCCAGCGTGATCGACAAATTGAGCTTTTTCACCTTGTACCATCTCCCGGGCACGTAGAAGAACTTGACGAGCTTCGAGATCGGCTGAAACACCAGGCCCCAGATCGACATGGCGGCGATCGCCTGGCCGAGGATCTTCAGCCCGTACGGCTCGAAAACCTTGTACAGGAACATCAAGATCGACAGCAGGATGAACCAGCGATAGATCACCGCCGCGACCGAGTAGAGCGCGAAGAACACCTGGTTGCGCTCCGGCAGGAACGGGTCTTCGGGCGGCTCGATCCCCATGCACCACTCCCCCATCTTGCGGCTGAGGATCGACGTGGCCTTCTGGCGGAGGTTCGGGATCTCGGTGACGTCGGAGAGGATGTAGTAGCCGTCGTAGCGTAAAAGCGGGTTCGCGTTGAACAGGATCGTGCTCACCGACGAAATGAACATGACGTTCAGGCACAGGTAGTGCAGCAGGCCCGGCTCGGTGAACCACCACAGGAACGTGGCGATCGAGGCCAGGGTCAGCTCGACGAAGATGCCCGCCGCCCCGATCAAGGCCCGATGCCACTTGTTGGGCAGCATCCACGAGTCCGACACGTTGCAGTAGAGACAGGGCGTAAGGACGAGAATCATGACACCAATTTCATGGCACTCGCCCCCGAAGTGCTTGCAGGTCAGCCCGTGCCCCAGCTCGTGCAGCACCTTGGTCACGCCCAACGTGGCGGCCAGCAGCAGCGCGTTGGTCGGGCTGAAGAACTGGTAGAAGCTCGGCAGCTTCGAGCGAAACACCTCGAACTCGACGAGGATGAGCCCCAGCGCCGAGATCCCCAGAAGCAGGCATCCGATCAGCACGACCGGCGAGAAGATCCACCGCACGTAAGGGTACAGCCAGTTCAGAAAACGCTCGGGATCGACGCCCTTGAAGCGGATGCAGAGGATGTTCGTCAGCGCCGCGAGGATCTCCTTGCGGCGGCGCTCGTCGCGGCGCTTGCGGAGCTGGCGGCCCTGGCCGGGGACCCCCGCCACCACCAGGCCGCTGCGGTGCAACTGGCCGAGGAACTGCTGTAGCTCTTCGAGGGTGATCTTCTGCGGCGGGAACTCCGCCTCGAACTGCTCCTTGATCTCGTCGAGGCTCGTCTCCCCGTCGAGCATGTTCAAAATGGCGAATTCCTCGTCCTGAAACCGAAAGTAGTTCAGCCCCACCGGGTCCTTGACGATCCAGTAGCTCCGGCCCAGGTAACGCTGCCGCTTGGCCGACAGGTCCGGTCGCTTGCGGATCGGCATGCGGCGGGCGGAACTGGATACCAGGCTGTCGGCCAGCGTGACCATGGCGGCGATCGGCTTTCACAAGCGGGAACGAGACTTTCGACGAACGATGAAACACCCCACGACAAAACGTCAACAAAACGCGGGATCCGAAAACGCGAACCGCGCCTCCGCTGCCCCGTCGGGCCGGGCCCGGCCCGGCGGCCCCTAGGGTGCCCCCGCGTGGGCGGTCTGGACGGCTCCTTCGACGGGCCGCAGGTCGATGGTCATCTCGACCGTGTCGCCCGGACGCAAAACCCAAAAGCCCTGGCCCGGCTGCCCCGGCGCGGTGGCGAACCAGACGTTCTCGACGTCGGCCCACACCGTGTAGCTGCCGTCGGGGTCGACCACCGGGCTGACGAATCCCACGCGGCCCTGAAACGCCCGTTCCTTGACTCCCCGCGGCAACCGCACCGCACTCTCGGGCGAGAAACGCACGGCGACCGGCTGATTGGCGATCTCGGCGGGCATGACCTGGCTCTTGGGCACCGAGGCCTTGATCCGCACCCGATTGATCCGCACGATGCGGAGCACGGGATCGCCGGGCTTGACCCACTCGCCGGGCTTGACGTGACGGTCGACGATGATTCCATCGATCGGGGCTTCGATCTGGCGGCGCTCGAGCTGCATCTCGGCCACTTCGAGCTCCGCCTCGCGCAGGCTGACCGACACCTTGGCGATGTTCAGCTCGTGCGTCGACTGTTCGATCTGCAGCTCGGCCTGGCGCAGGGCCAGGGCGGCACGCTGCACCTCCGACTGGGCCACGCTTCCCGGATGGACGAGGTTGGCCCCCCGCTTCATGTCGTACTCTTGTTTCGCCACCTTGCTGGCCGCCTCGGCATAACGCACGCTCACGTCGTTGCCCGCCTCGGCCTCGGCAACCTGGAGCTTGTATTCGGCGACCTTCTTAAGCTTCTGCTCGACGCGGTCGTCGATGCGGGCCAGCAGTTGCCCTTGCGAGACCTGGGTGCCTTCGCGAACCTCGACCAGCACGGGCTGCCCCTGCTCGAGCACCGGGTTGCCGCTGTAATCGAGCAGCGGCGTCTGCATGTCGACCAGCTTGCCCGCCTCTTCGGCCGGAACGTTCACCTCGTCGATCAGGGTGATCGTGCATCCTTTGACCAGGTAGGTGCGCGCCTCGCCTTCGCTCACGGGGCCGCGCTGGGGCCCGGTCAGCAGCAGGACGGTGCCCAGGACGATCAGTGCCGTTTGCATGGAAGGTTGCTCCTTTCGTGCCGGCTCAGAACCAGCGGAACAGGACTTTCGTTCGCAGGAAGGCGATCAGGTCGTGGAACAGCACGTATCCGACCGCGCGCTTGCCGCATTGGATCTTGGCGGTGACCACCATGCCGGGACGCAGCGACGCGGGCAGCTCCCGCTTGACCTCGTCGTCGATGGCCACCTTGATCAGCACGGTGTTGCCCTCGTCGTCCTTGTGCACCTCGGCGCTGTCGTGGATCTCGCGGACCCAGCCGATCCGCTTCGTGTTCGGCTCGGAAGCCAGGATGAACTCGACGCGCAGACGCTCCCCATCGGCCAGGGTCTGCTGATGCTCGACGACGTTGCCCATGCGGCGCTCGGGCATGAGGATCTCGAGCTGCCACTCGCCCTCGGGGTTGAAGATCCACATCAGCTTCTGCCCACGCTGGACGGGGCGGTCGGTGAGCCAGTTGCGAACGTCCCAGGTTCCCACGCGTCCGGCACAGGGGCTCCGCACTTCGAGCTTTTTCTCCCGTTCTTCGACGAGCTTCAACTGCTGGCGGTAGCCGTCGGCCTGCACCTCCAGTTCCCGCAGGTCGGTGCGCAAGCGGAGCTTGTCGGCTTCGGTCATGGCCGATCCGCTTCGCAGCGTGAATCGGATCGCCTGCATCTTCTCGAGCGTGGCGTCGCGCTCGAGGCGGATCCTCTCCTTTTCGAGGTTCACGTCGGTGCTGCGGAGCTTCGCCAGCAGTTGCCCCGGTTCGACCGGGTCGCCGTGGTCGACCTCGACGGTCTCGACCTCGCCGTCGATTTCGGCGAACACGTCGCGGCGTTCGACCGGCTGCAGCGTGCCCTTGGCCTGCATGTCGAAGTTCCACGGGACGAGCACGAGCGACAGCAGCGCCGCCACCACGAGCGCGGCGGCGCCCACCGATTTGGGAAGGGTTCGCGCGCGCACGACCCAGCGGAGCTTGCCGATCTTCTTCCACAACGGCATCAAGAACAGGTTGCTGTGATCCAGGGCGTTGGCCAGCGCCGTCGCGCTGTGCTCGGTGACCACCTCGACGCGCTGGATCATGCGTTCGGGCACGCGGCTGTCTTCGATCTGCTCGACGATCAGCGCGCCGATGGGAGGCTCGGGGTACTCGCGCTGCTCTTGCTCTTCCTTTTCGTCGTCGGGCTCGGGCACGGGCCGAAAGAGCGGCATGACGGCGACCGTCTTCGAGTGCGACTCGTCGACGTACTCCTGGATGGCGTCTTCGACCTGCGGCGCCATGTCGCTCGTGTCGCCCGTGTACCACACCGGCTCGCCGCTGGCGACGACCGCCGTGGCCAGGCGGCCCAAGAGGCGCACGGTGTTCGAGCGCTTGTCGAACAGGTCCTGGCCGCTGACCGACTCGACGTGGCAGCGCCGGCCGCGGCGGATGGCCACGCTGACCCGGTCGCACTCGATCAGGCGCCGGCCCTCGTTGGCGATCATGTAGGCCGTCTCGCGCGGATCGAGGCTGGCGTGAACGCCGCGGGTGAAGCTTTCCAGTTGCGACCAGAGGGCCTGGCGGTCGGAGTAGTGGCGAAGCTGGTGGGTCTTGAAGAACTCGCCGGCCCGATCGCACATCTCGCCCAGGAAGCGGAGATAACCCTTCTGGGTCGCGGGGCGGGTGTCGGGGCGTTGGAAGATCTCGACCACGCCCACGGTCTCGTCGGCCGCCTTCAACGGCGCGATCACCAGCAGGAAATCGGTGGGGTTGCCGGCCTCGTCGTCGCCGGCCGACCCCGAGTGGGCCGGCACCAGGGCCCCTTCGCCGGTGGTCAGCACCCTTTGGAGCAGCCGGCCGTGCCGGATCTGGCCCTCCTGGTCGTCGCGAAGCCGCGTGTGCTGGAGGTTGATCTGGTGTCCCAAGGTCAGGCGTCCCTGTTCCTCGAGAATCCAGACCGCCCCCCCCATCGCGGCCAGGGCCGAGATCACCTTGGGCAGAAACTCGGCATAGAACTGCGCCGGGGAGAGATTCGACTTGGCCAACTGGGAGATCTCGTTGACCAGCATGCGGATTTGCTGCTTGGTCTGCTCGATCAGTTGGGGGTCGAGGGTTCGTTCTTCGCTCATGGCGTGCCCGTCAGACGAGTGGATGACCGGCCTCTTGACCGGTTGATCGGATCATTCGCGCCCGCAACATGAGCGGCACCCGACGGCCACCCGGGCGGGCCCGATGAAACGGAGCGGGTTCGTGGGAGCCTCCGTCGTATTTTCAAGCCTAATTTCGACTTAGGGAGTGTCAAAAGCCGAGCCGGGCATTCCGCCCGCCCCCGCCGGGGAAAAGTCGCGTGGAGCCAATCGTGCCGAATCTTCGCCCTGCGGCGCGTGGGGATGTCGCCATCCCCCCGCATGGGAACACGACCGTTGATGGCCCGATTGCCGAGGCGCCGCCGGCTTCGCGCGAGGGCTAACCGATCCGCGCAGAACCCACCACGCGGGGGGCACGCTTCACCCGCCCCGTTTACGTTTAATGTATCACTTCTGCCCGGTTTTGGCGCGGGCGCATACGGTAATCCTATCTCGATACTACGTCGTTGCGGCAGGCGACGATCGGATTTCGTCGCCTCAGACGAGCCCCCAGCGCTTCCGCAAGAACCATTCGCCGGCCAGAAGCCCGACCAGTAGAGTGAAGAATCCCCAGGTGTCCCAGAGCGATTTCTTCGTCTCGGTGCGGACTTCGAGGCTCTCGGTCTCTTCGGTGAGCTGCTCGATCAGGCCCGGCAACTCTTCGGGCACCACGGCCCGGCCCCCGGTCATGGCCGCCAGGTTCTCGAGCATGGTCGCGTCGGCTGCCGCGTTGTCGAGCTCGAGGTTCTGCTCGAACACGAGGAACCGCGATTCGGCCGCCCCCAGCACCTCGCCCTCCTTGCGGGCCGTGACCCGCAACGAGTAGTCGCCCGGGTCGACCGTGTCGCGGAACGACCCGACCGCCGTAGTCCTCGAATGCGACAACTCGGCCTGCCTGGTCGTTCCGTCGGGCAAGACGATTTCGGCCTGGAAGCGGGCATCCTCGACCACCGCTCCTTCCGGGGAATAGGCGGTGGTCGTGAATTCGACGCGCTGACCGGGACGCAACCGTCGCTGGTCGAACTCGATCTGCACGTTGCCCTCGAGCCGTTCGTCCTTTCGAGCCAGCCAGAGGATCACCTGGCGCCAGAACCGGCGATGCTCGGCCTGATGTCCCCGCATGGCCCACCGCCACGTGCTGTCGCCCGCAAACGCCATGACCCGACCGGCGCCGTACTCGTGGGCGACCAACAGGGGCCGGTCGGGCGCGGCCTCGGCCAGGACAATGGCGGCTGGCTTGAGTCCCTCGACCGCGAAGCGATTGGCGCCCTGAAGCGGCGGCAACTGCGACCACACTTGCTGACTGCCCCGACCTTGTCCCCCCAGATTCAGGGCGAAGTGGGCCAACCCTCTCTGCGTGGGCATCATGGGCACCTCGCGCAGCAGGTGCAGGTCGGGCGACAACTTCTCGTCGAGCCGCTGGCGCTCGAATCGGTCCATCCGGATCGGAAGGACATCCGCCAGCGGGGTGTCGGCATATCCTCCGGGACCGAAGCTGTGCAGGCCGCCGATCATGATCAGCCCCGCCCCGCGCGAGACCGACTCGGCCAGGTCCTCCAGCTCGCCGGGCAGGAAGACGGGAGCCTCGGGGGTTCCCAGGTCGAGATTCCCGAGCAGGTAGACCTCGTACTTGCCCGGTTTGAGGCGCTCGCCCAGGTCGGCGGGGCGAGTCTCGCGGGGATGGCGGGGATCGATATGCCGCGTGTCGACGTGGATGTCGGGCGAAGCATCGAGGGCTCGGCGCAGGAACTTCTGCTCGGTCCGCGGCGGGAAACCCTCCAGATAAAGCACGTTCAGCCCGCCCTTGAGCACGTTGACGAACGTGCTCAGACGGTTGTTCGTCGTCACCAGTTCGCCCTTCTGCTCGGGGATCTCGATCGAGACCTTGTACTCGCCCGGCAGTTCGGGAACGTAGGTGAACTCGACGGGAATCGACTCGCCGTCGGCGAGCACTTGCACGTCCTGCTGGGCGACCGGTTCCATCTTGCCCGGTGAGGTCTCGACCAGCAGTTGCACGGGAATCGTGCGGTCGGCGTATCCGTCGGCCCGCACCTGGCCGGCCACGGTCAACTCGTTCTTGACGAAGACCTGCGGGTTGGCCAACAAGTCGTGGACGGATACATCCCGCGCCTGGCCCAGCCCTCGGGCCTTGCCGAAACGGACGGTAAACAGCGGATAGCCGAGCGGCTTCAGGCGTGCGGCCGCCGTCTGGGGCAGGGCATCGCGGGGCGGATAGGCCCGCTGCGCCCCGTCGCTTAAGAGCACGATCCCCAACAGCCGTTTGCCCGCCTCATTGCGAAGCACGTCGTCGAGCACCGAGCCGATGGCCGTTTCGGTGCCGTCGGCACTTTCGCCCAACCGGATCGCCCCGTCGTCGACGTCGACGGGATGGGCCTCGGCGTCGAACGCATAAGCTTTGACCTCGAAATCCCGGGCCAGCGCCGCGAGCGGGCGCTTCGCATCGGCCAGTGTCTGCTTCAGCGCTTCCCAGCGCGAGCGACCTTGGGCCTCATCGGGCACGGTCATGCTCAGCGAGCGGTCGGCCAGCACGAGGAAGGTGGCCGCTTGCTTCTCGGTCTTCGTATACACCAGCGTGGGCCGCAACATCGCCAGGATGACGAGCAACACGACGGCAAAGCGAAGGGCCGCCAGGATCCGCCGCCGCTGCCGCGTCGTCCGTTCTCTGCCCGGGCCCAGCGCCAGAAGCGCCAGCAGCACCAACCCGGCCCCGGCGACCAGGAGGTAATTGTCGGCGACGGGGTAGAAGGACCAGCGGAACATGGCGGCGGAGATGGAATTGAAGATTGGAGATTGGAGATTGAAAAGGTCCCGGTGGGGGCTATTCTCGGTAAAAGCGGTTGGACAGGACGTGTTCGAGGCCGAGTGTCAGGGCCAGTAGCGCGATCAGCAGGGGGAACAGCTCGCGTCCGACTCGCTGCATGGTTCGGTCGCCCTCGAGCTGATGGCGGTTGCGCGCGACGCGGTAGGGTACGGGACCGAACAACTCGGCGAGCTCTTCGTCGGAGAGCCGATCGAGTTCGGTCGCGGCCGAGGCCAGATTGACGCTGAACCCGAGGTCGACGCCCGACGCGATTCCACCGGCCTGGACGCGGTAATTGCCCACGTCGTCGGTCGAGGTGACCGTCAGCATGTGGCGGCGCAGATCGGGGGTAAGCCGCACCTCGGGGGCGTCGGAGTCGAGCGGCGCAAGCACGTAGGTGCGAAACTCCTTCTCGGGATCGAGCTGCAGGGTGACCGTTTGTCCGGCGAAGTAGTTGAGCTGCCGGTCCTTGCTGCCCACCAGGTACGAGGCCATTTCGTTGGCGAGCATGAAGAAGGGCCACGACTCGACGGGCAACAGGTTCCACGGCTGCCGGTTGGGATCGTCGGAGACGGGCGTGGTCATCGTGACGGCGCGCCCGCGCCCCAGGGGACGTTCGAGGATCGCCGGTGCCCCATCGCTGAAGGGAACGACGACGTGGACTCCGCCGGCCGGCTCGTCGAGCTGCCAATAGCGGTAAACCGGGGCAAGCTGCCAGGGGACCGATTCGGCCAGATCGCGGAAAGCGGCCAGAATCGGGTGTTCGAGATGGCGGGGCGCCAGGTACAAGCTCCCGTCGGGCCGCCGGGCCTGACGGAGCAGCTTGCCCGCCAGCAGTTCCTGGGCCGCCGGACGGTTGAACGACTCGACCGACCGGGCGTTGCGGCCCAGAAAGACGGCGACCCCGCGGCCCGCCGAAACGTAGTCGCCCAGCCGTCGCCAGACGTCTTCCTCGAGGGCGGTGGGGTCGACCAGGAACACGGCTCCGTAACGCTCCAGGGCGGTATTTGCCAGTCGGCCCAGATCGATCACGTCGCACTCGAAGCGGGCCTCGCCGGTGCGGCGCAACTGCGTGGGCGCGAGCATCTCGGTGAGGAACAGGGCGTAGCGGTCGGCCGGGTTCGGGGCGGCCACGAGAATGCGCCAGGCCGGCGTGACCTCGACGGTGAAGAACCGCCGATCGTCCCAGGGGAGCCCGTCCTGCCCCACGATTTCGACCCAGCCTTGGTGCGTGCCCACGTCGAGGTTGCGGATCTGAAACTCGATCGGCGCGACCTGGCCCGACTCGAGCGCCACGGTGCGCCCGTCGCGCCGTTGCGGCACGAGCTGCGAGGCCTGCGACTCGCCGGTGCCGCGCGCCAGGATCTGCACCTCGACGGTGCGCTCTCCGCCCAGGCCGCGGTGCGCGATCTCGGTCTCGAGGCGCAAGGGGGTGCGGCTGGAGATCACCTCGGCCGAGAGCCTCAGATCGCCCAGGGACGAATTCGTGGGGTCGTCGACGCCCACGTCGACCACGTAGACGCCGACGTCGGGCATCGCGGCCAATCGGCTTCGCAGCGCCGCGGCCCTTTCGCGGGGCCAGCCCGCCCGGGCCAGGTCGCCGAACAGATAGATCTCCCGGCGAGCCAGATCACTGCGCCCGAGAAGGGCGACGGCCTCGTCCAAGGCGCGCACCAGCGGCTGCGAGTTGGCCGCCGTCTCCAACCGCTCGATGCGGTGCTTGGCCGCCCCGCGATCGACCTGAAAGGCGGCCGGACCGGGCCGGGTGTCGAGCACGGCGATCTGGCTGTCGGCCGGAAACTGCGCCAGAAGCCACGACCCGAGTTCCCGGGCCGCCTCGAGCCGAGTGCGGTTCTCGTGCCGGTAATCCATGCGCGGGGCCGTGTCGAACACCAGGGCGGCCGCCACCGGCGCCTCCTGGCTCCCCCAGCTTCCCGACAGTTTCACGCTCGGCCGGGCCAGGGCCGCGGCCAACAGCGCGATCGCCGCCACCCGAAGCGCCAACAGCAACAAATGCCGCAGGCGCAATCGCCTCTGGTTCGTCTCGTGCCGCTTTTCGAGCAAGCGCAGCGCGGGGAACTCGAAATGCCGCGGCCTGCGCCGCATGATCAAATGCAGCACGATCGGCACGGCGATCAGAGCGGTTCCGGCGAGAAACCAGGGGTTGACGAAGGTCATCGGCAGGGCGGGCACGAGGGAGACTTAGTATCTTGCTTTCCGGCTCACCAGGTACTCGGTCAAGGCTTTGTCGAACTGCATGCTCGTGTCGATTTCGACGTAGTCGATCCGGGTGCGGGAGCATTCGCGGCGATACACCTGGCGCAGCGATTCGAGCTCGTCGAGATACTCGCGGCGGAAGTTGGCCGCGTCGAGCTGAAGCCGATCGTTCGTCTCCGGATCCTCGAACTCGACCACGCCCTCGAAGGGAAAGCGGACCTCGGCCTCGTCGAGCACGTGAAAGAGAATCACGTCGTGTCCGCCGTGGCGCAGGCGCCGCAGGGCCTGGAGGATCGGGTCGGGATCGGCCAGCAGGTCGGAAAACACCATCACCAGGCTGGCGTGCCGGAGCATGGCCGCCACCTGGGTCAGGCTGTGGGCCACGTCGGTCTTTCCTGCGGGCTTGAGGTTCGCCAGAAGCGACAGCACGTCGCCCAAGTGCCGGCGCCGCGACCTGGGGGCCAGGCTGTTGCGAATCCGCTCGTCGAACGTGATCAAGCCGACCGGGTCCTGCTGGTGGATCATCAGGTAGCAGAGGGCCGCGGCCAGGCAGATGGCGTAGTCGAACTTGGTCAGCTCCTGCCGGTAGGTGTAGCCCATCGACCGGCTCAGGTCCATCACGAGGTATCCGGTGATGTTCGTCTCGGCCTCGAACTTCTTGACGTAGAACTTGTCGGTTTTGGCGTAGATGAGCCAGTCGATGTCCTTGGGATCGTCGCCGGGCGTGTACTTGCGGTGCTCGCTGAACTCGACTGAGAACCCGTGATACGGGCTGGCGTGCAACCCGTGCAGAAACCCCCGCGCGATGAACTGCGCGCGCAGATCGAGCCGCTTGATCTGGCGGATGACTTCGGGCTTGAGGTAGCTTTCGGCGGCGGGCATGGTCTCTTGCTACGCTCCGGCGAGGAGGAACTCGTCTTCAAGGAACTCGGGGGCGATGCTTCTCTCTCGCGGCAAGTAGATGGCAACGTCGAAACCAATCCTGTGCAGGTATCGGCACATGAGTGGGCCCACCTCGCGCCAAGCGAGGTTTCCCAACCCGCAGCCAAGCGCAGGAAGTGCCAACGACCTGATCCCCTCCGCAACCGCGTTCGCTCCGACCCAACTCAATCCCGCTTCAATGTCTTCCAGCCTGGAATCGTATTTCCACTTGCGCTTCGTCGCGAAGAGCAGGAACCATTTGACCGCATTGGGGCTTTCCAATGGGCGATCCAGATCCGCAAGCTCCTCATCGAGGGAAGATTCACGCTTGTACAAAAACGGACGGTCAACGCGGAGGCGTCTTGCTCGACAAGCGTCCTGGTACTTCACGTAAACATCTGGAAACTGATACTTCGCACGGGAAGCCAGCCCCTTTCCCATGATCCCCTGCAGATTGACGCTGACCGTCAGCGTCTGCAAATGTGAGAAGAACATGTCTCCTTCAATGAGCGATATATTGGCTCCAATCCGTTTGCGGGACCGCGGATGGAAGAACATTTTCGGTTCAGGAATAACGTTCACCCTTGCATTTCGCAATTCGTGATCTAGCTTCTTCTTGGCCTCTAGATTGGGGACGTAGACGGCCTCGATGTATTCCGGACCTACGTGCCGCGGAACCAGGCATTCGGCCATGATCCTCCGCTTCGACCCGTCTTCCCGGCTCCACCAATCGTTCTGGATGGTCCTCCAATTTGCCGAGAGGACTTTCATCCCCTGCGCAACGTCGAAGAATTCCGTGGGGGAGTTCGCTGCGTTGCCGTCGGTCATGAATACCCCCTCGATATCCATGATGGCAGGTCGGACAGCGACGACGGCCAGCATATCCTTGTTCTTCTCATGGACTACGCGGTACATCATCGGATTGCGCGGCTGAAAATAGAGATTCGCGTATTCCCATAGGCTCCTTCCTTCGGGCGTGCACTTCTGTTTTCGCCAACTCACGATAGACTCGTCGTAAATCGGCGTGAACGGCACTTGTTGGCGATCGATCTCAGCATGGGAGAGAAGTCCTCGCTCAATGATCGATGCAACGTTGTCGATGTGGGTGATGTAGAAGAGATACCTGATGTCGCCGGCTTTCATGGGTTTCAGACCTTATTGGACCATCTGTACTCTGTCGACAGTTGACTATTTGGGCAGCGCCACTTTGGCGCGTCTCGTTGTTGTAAGTCCAGAGCGGACAAGGCTGTAAGTCATGTGGCTGGCCTCAAGTGATACATGATTTGATCTTGT
>Ga0334899_1001219_pt1 | contig 25704 bp, 24 predicted proteins | sample GraSluR3_MG_FD_207219 | JGI IMG/M metagenome (GOLD analysis project Ga0334899, IMG submission 207219) | Sludge microbial communities from methane-producing bioreactor in Wageningen University, Netherlands - Granular Sludge_8_08-R3 | ecosystem: Engineered > Bioreactor > Anaerobic > Unclassified ...
TGAATGTTATGATTTGCATTAGGATCGGCTATGATTTTCACGTCTGCTTCTTTATTACAGGCGATGCTCAATGTTGCAGCTACATTCATGTTTTTTGGGAATTTGCGTACAGCAGCACTGGCTTTGCCTTCATATAATGTTTTTTCTTCATTTACTGAAATTCCCAGTGATTTAGGTGGTTTTCGTGTTATCAAACTTATTTTGGTGATTTTACCCATGGAAGCAGCTTTAATGCCATCTAAACCTACAATAGCTCCGGAAGGTGTGTATATTCTGGATTTATTTTCAAGTGCCATAGTTTCAAGATGATTTTTAAAGTTTCTATCTATTAAAGCACCCACGCTCATGATAATAACATCTTTGCCCCTATTAATGATTTGGGGAATAAGTTCCACCACTGCCTGAGGGGATGCAGCTTCAATCACCAGATCCACCTGGTCTAACATGTCATTAACATTATGGGCCACCTTACCTTTAGTTTTAGATGCCAAATTTTTAGCTCTTTCCCTATCCCAATCATAAAAAAATTTTAAATCAACACCTAATTTCCCTTCCATGACAAAATCAGTGATTATGTTAGTTATGGCACCACATCCTATAATTCCAACTGTCATAGCACTATTTTCATGGTCATCTCTTACCTTTTCAGAATTACAGCTAGGCCAGGTATCTTCACTTTTTTCTATTCTGAAAACTTCATCCAACAGTGATTCATCCATTTTCCATAGCCTCCTTTATATTTAATTCAATCATATTCTGATTTTTGGAAATATTCATCATCCTTTTAATGGCCCTTTTTGCACCACTTTTTATATTTTCATCAGGTTCGACAATGAATTCTTCATTCAAAAGACAGGTTTTAACTTTTTCAAGGGTGTACAACTTCATATTCTCACAGATTGCTTCATTTAATGCAGGGATGAAAGTTTTATCTGGATTTTCACGTTCAAGACGGGTGGTCATGTCCACCTCAGTTGCAATAATAAATGTTTTGTGGAGTGATTGATTCACGTGGTGGATCATACCCCCCGTACTTAACACTACATCGGCAAATTTTTGTACACTTGGATCACACTCAGGATGTACCAAGATCTCTGCATCCAGGTTTTTTTCACTTAAAAAATATAAATCCCCTAAATTGAACATTTTATGAACATAACAGTGTCCATGTTCAGGGAGAGGGATGATTTCTTTTTTTGTCTGTTGGGAGACATACCAGGCCAGATTTTGGTCTGGTCCAAAAAGTATTTTTTCCTGAGGGAGGCTTTTCACCACTTCAACGGCATTGGCAGAAGTACAGAGAATGTCTGCTTCGGATTTAGCTTCGGCCGTAGTATTAATGTAGAGTACCACAGCGGCATCAGGATATGCATTTTTAGCCTTTTTAATATCTTTTGCAGTGAGCATGTGTGCCATTGGGCATTCTGCATTTCTATCGGGTATTAATATTTTTTTATGAGGATTAAGTAGTGCTGCAGTTTCAGCCATGAAATCTACCCCACAGAAAACCACAGTGTCTGCTTTTTTTATTTTTGAGACTTTTATGCATAGTTCAAGGGAGTCTCCTGTAAAATCTGCAATTTCCTGTATAGCACGGGTTTGGTAGTTATGAGCTAATATTATTGCGTTTTTTTCTTTTTTTAGTCGCTCAATTTCCTGCAGATCATTCAACATGACTAACCCTCTTTAAAACTCATGATAAATAAACTGAATTTAGTTCCATAACTGAATTTAGTTCCATAACTGAATTTAGTTCCATTTTTTCACATAATTCCGGTTGAATAGTTTATTTTCCTAGGAACATAAGATGGAAAATATAAGATGAATAGGGCACCCTGTGATACATTTGAGCGAAAAATGAATTAGATGCCCTATTAATGGTAGCCATAGCAACCGATCTTTTAGGCAGTTACAAGCATTCAATGAATTGGATTTTTTTGGCGTTATAGGTTACTTTGGCTCTTTCATGTGGGATTCCTTTCCTTTTCAAGGTGTACCCCGCGAAATATAGGTTTTTTTTGCTTTTATAGGCTTTCTTAAATGGCTCCTGTCAAATCAACTTTAAGATCTATTTCCCAAACACCTTCCCCTATATCAGCAACTGGAGCTAGTATATCTGCTATTCCAACACTGTTAATAACTATATCCAGTTTTCCAAACTCTTTTATAGCCGCAGAGGTAGCTGTGTGGACATCTTCTTCGGGTGTAACATTTCCAGTAACAGCAAGGGCCTTTCCACCATTAGAATTTATTTGATTGACAAGAGTTTCCAGGTTTTCTTTCCTCTTGGCAAGTACCACAACAGATGCACCTTCTTTTGCAAAGACTCTAGCAATTTCATTTTTTATCCCTGGACTTGCACCGGTAACCAGCACAACCTTGTTTTCCAATTTCATTGTGTTACCCCCTACAGTATTAATAGTGGGTTATTTATCTAATCCTGTGATTCTTATTCCTCCGAATTGGGTTTTGTTTCGTATGTTTAACCCAATTAAGAGTGGAGTAATTTTTTCTATGATTTTAGCTCTTTTTAATGGTCCACAGTCAACAACTTTCACTCCAGGGATTTTTTCGATTAACTCGGTAGCTATAGCTTTAGAGTCTGCGTTATCACCTGAAATGAGGCAATCACAGTCAATTGGTTCTTCAAAATTCATTAAGGCTGCTGAACTGACATTGTTGAATGCACAGATAACTTGGGTATCTTTCAAGATTTTTGCTGATCTTTCTGCTGCTGCACCTTCCCATAAATCGATGTAATCTATGGGTGATCCTCCTATGGCTGATTCTAAGGGTCCGGTAGCATCTAATAATGTTTTTCCTTTGGCTCCTTCTTTGATTGATATTAACGTTGATTTTTGAGCAGCTAATGGCACGGTTAAAACTAATAGGTCACCTTCTTCTGCAGCTTCGGCATTTTCAGCAGCTTTAACATTTTTCACATCGCCTAAAAGGTCTTTAACTTTATCTACTGCAGTTTGGGCTTTTTCTATGGTTCTTGATCCTATTATAACATCTTCTCCGGCTTGTATGAATCGTATTGCGATTCCCAATCCCTGTCCGCCAGTTCCACCAATTATTGCTATTTTCATTTCGTCACACCTCTTTTAACTCCCTTTAAATTTCCATTTTAACTCCCTTTAGGTTATTTTAAAAATAAAAAAATGGAATTGATATTAATTATTCTAACAGGACGACTGGTTTGATTAAGTCTCGTGGTTTTTCTCTCATTAAGAGAAGAGCTTCTTCAATTTTATCGAAGCCTTTGAATGTGTGAGTAACCATTAATGTTGGGTCTACACGTTCATAGGTCACAAGGTCTGCCAGTCTTTCCATTCGGGTCCTTCCACCAGGACATAGTCCGGTAATTAAGTCTTTGTCGGCCATACCGAATCCCCAATCTACACGGGGTATTGGTACGGTGTCTTTTTCACCTTGTCCTTTACCGAAGTAGTTTATGTTAGCAATTTTGGATCCTGCTTTGGCCATTTTGAATGCGTCTAATAAAATTTCAGAGTGACCACCAGCTACTACTACAGCGTCAACACCTTCCCCATTGGTTTTTTCCAGAATTTGATCTGCGGTGTCTCCGTCTTTGTAACTAACTATATCGGTTGCACCATATTGTTTGGCTACTTCAACTGATATTGGTCGGGTTCCAACTGCGAATATCCTTCCAGCACCTTTTAGTTTTGCACCGGCTATAGCACTGAGTCCAACTGCTCCAATACCCAGCACGGCTACAGTGGCTCCCAGTTCTATTGCAGCGTTTTCAGCACCCATGAATCCGGTACTTAACATGTCGACGATCATAACTGCTGCTTCTTGGGACATTCCTTCTGGTAAAATTGCTAGGTTGTTGTCTGCCAGGTTAACATGGAAATATTCACCAAATACACCATCTTTGAAATTGGAGTATTTCCATCCTCCACAGGCACCTCCGGTTTGTGATGGAAAACCACGTTGACATGCTTCTGAATCCCAGTCAGGAGTTATAGCAGGTACAATTACCCTGTCACCAGGTTTGAAGTCTTTGACTTCGCTTCCCACTTCATCTACTATACCTACAGCTTCGTGTCCTAAAATCATGTTGTGTCTGTCACCTATTGCTCCTTCCCAAACTGTGTGGACATCAGAAGTACAGGGGGCTAATGCTGTTGGTCGTACAATAGCATCTCTTGGTCCGCATTTTGGTCTATCTTTTTCTATCCATCCTACTTCACCGATTTTTAACATTGCAAATCCTTTCATTTTTTCACCTCTTGGTTTTTATATTCTTGGGATTTACCAACTATGGGGTATTGTTCCTTCTTACCTAACATACCGATGAGTCTGTTTGGTATGATTAATCTTGTTAGATCATACAGACTTATCTGTCTAGACAGACTCATCTGTCTGGTATGCTGTTGTATATTCTAATATTGGTCCTCATATATAAACATACCGAATGTTCTGTTTGGCATGATTAATCTTGTTAGATCATACCGACTCATCTGTATGTAGTGTTTATATATGTTGCTTATTCAGTTGGAATTGGCTTAAATAAGTTTTTAAACCTTTTTTATCCAAATTTAACTAATTGTCAGAACATTTATAGAACAATAAATTTTATTGTTCTTTTTGTTCAGGAATAAGCTATTATCAAATCTTTAAATCACCGAAAAAGATGATAACGGAAGTAAATACTCCCGAATCACCATCATGTCATAGTTTTTCGGAGGCGGTAATTGACATGATCATTTGTGCGTATGTTCTAAGTTGGTAGATTCATTTCACATATTTCATTTACAACTTGTGCTAATCCCTCGTACATTGCTAATAATCCAACAATTATCCCTACGTAGCCGCCGATTATATTTATGATACTACTTCCGGTTAGTGCACCTGTTCCTAATATGAAGAACAGTAGGGTTATTAAAAGGAATATTGCCTGTAATCCACGACTTATTTTAAGTGTTATTATAAACATTACTGCAGACCAGATACCCCACATAAACAAATATGCTGTGAGTGATGCTGGATTAGCTGCAGATGCCAGATTTAATTGTGGTAATATAGATAATATTGCAAATGAAAACCAGAAACCTCCAAATGCACCAAATGCGAGTGTACCAAAAGTATTTCCATTACTGTTTTCCATTACACCAACAATTAGGCATCCAGTTCCACCAAAAGCCAGTACCATAGCTAATATCATGCTATTTACAGGGAAAAATCCAGTGTAAGTGCAACTTAGTAGAACTAATGTTAGTCCAGTGGCAACCAATCCTAATGGGGCTGGATTTGATGGGGTATGTTCTAAAAGCTTTTTTCCATCAATGGTTATTGTTGCAATTTTTTCTTCAACCATTTTCATTCCTCCCTCTTTGAATTATTTGGGTTTTACCATTAAAACTTCAAATTACTCTATCACCTGATTTGAAATCTTTAAGTTCTTTGTTTTCTATTTAGTTTTCTATCTTCATTTTGTATCCAAAGATCATTTTAAGTAGTCCGTTTGAGTTCCTTTCCATAAGTTATGGAAATTTGGAATACAATTTACCCGGGCTGTCTTAATAATAGGATCTTTGGGACTTGTTTTTGCTTTATTTTCATCTTAGCTCTTCTATTGATCCTACTTTTGACATTGTTAGTACATTCTATCTTTTTCCCCTCCTTACCTTCAACTAATTCTATAAAAGCTAGTTAGAAGTTCTCATATATAAACATACCGACTGCTCGGTTTGCAATGATTAATATAATGAAATCATACCGAGTGCTCTGTTTGCAAGAATTAAAGATAGATGGAAATTTTAATTATTTCACATAGAATAAGTTTCATAAGGGGTTAATTAGATTATACATCTGTATACTTGGTATTTATAAGATTTTAGAAGTATATTATAAATCAAACATTCTAAAAAGAGAGCATATAAATGTTAAAAAGGTTAATGATTATAGAAATAGGATTCGATCTTAAAATAAGATATTTAGGAATATTTAGAGGACCTTTAAATAAAAAAACTCAGCACAATGCTACTTTCTTTTAATTTGCTTTCAACATGTAAAACGGTTTAAAAAGCTCTGGAACAAACATTGGATAATGATCAACATTAGGATGAGGAGTTTTTTTCAATGAAATTCCATATATTATGCATATTAAAATCCATTCTTTCTTCCAGTGGCATTTCAGGTATTCCAATCCACATAAGAACTGTTCCAACCATAACAGTTTGGATTAGTAATGCAAGTTCAGTGATGTCAATATCATCTCTAATTACACCTTGAGATATGCCTTCATTGAGTACTTCTTTGTTGAAGTCTAACAGATTATAATAGAATTCTGTGTAATGTTCAGCTATTATATCATATTTTTGGACGCCTTCAAACAATAACAAATGTAAAACTCGGTAATCTATTTTTTCAGCACTTTCCACCAGTTGAGTGGTCTCATTGATGGTGGAATCATCACCTACAATATTTAATATCACAGTTTTGAACTTTTCTTCAGGAGTGCCCTCAAAATCTCTAATTTGTTCTAGTATTGAACTGAAATAGTTAAATATGTATTTTTTAATCACTTCAACCAGAAGTGTTTCTTTACTGTCGAAGTGATAGTAAAATCCACCAGTAGTAATGTCGGATTCTCTTATTATTTCGTTCAGTGAAACATCAGCAAATCCGTTTTTTAAAAAAAGTTTAAAAGCTGTTTCCAAAATTCTAGATTTTGTGTCCATAATTCTCATCTAATTTTATATTTTTAACGCCCATATGTGAATGGATTAATAGTTAAATGTGAATAATCAAGATCACAAACTGGGTTTAGTAAATAGTAATCATATCTATATTATTCAGTAGATGGGCTAATAAACTTTTACTTTTAGGATTGTATAAGTTAGGGTTGGGGATTTTTTTTAGATTGTATAAGTTAAGGGTGGGGATTTTTCAGGTTTTCAGTCCATTATTGCATTTTTAGTTTGCATAGTTGAGGAATCATTATGTTTTCGTTTATTTTTTCCCTTTTCGAGCGTGGTTCGTTTGTGGTAGTTTTCATCTGTGTAAGATGTTTACCATTAACTTAACAAAAATCATCTGCAAGAAAAGTTTTTAACTTCTAAAATCACTTTAATATATCATAAGATTATTGAGTGACCTATTGAAGTTCATATTCAGGATTATTGTAAGATTTGTATAATGAACCAACAAGACGATAAATCTCTTAAATCCTCATTTAGTTAAGCTATAAATTCAAATTAGTCATAGTCTTAGAGAAAAATTAGAAGAAGTTGAAATAATGAGTACGAAGTCTAGAATCATGGAAACAACTTTCAAACTATTTTTAAAAAAGGGAATTGTTGATGTTTCTTTAAGTGACATTATAAAAGCAGCAGACATTACTACGGGTGGCTTTTACTATCACTTTGATAGTAAAGATACTCTACTGGTGGAAGTTATAAAAAAATACATATTTGATTATTTTAATTCCACCATAGAGTATGTTAGAAATTCTGAAGGCACACCTAAAGAAAAACTAGAATCCGTGATTTTATCCATGTGGAGAGAATGTGTACCTATTGCCGAAGCCGCACCATCCGGTGAAAGTTCTGAAAGGGTAGATTATAGAACGGTACACCTACTATTGATGGAAGGTGTACAGAAATATGAGGTGATAGGTGAATACTATACCGAGTACTATCATAACTTGTTAAACTTTATTAAAGAAACAATTGATGAAGGGGTAACCCAAGGCATAATAAGGTCTGATATTGATTCTTCTGAACTTGCAACAATTATTCAAACTTCCATGGTGGGAGCAGTCATTATGTGGGTAGCTATGCCTGAAATATCGTTAGAAAAAAGAATAATCTCTAATGTGGATTATCATTGGGATTGCATTGCAAAGTAAATTCCACAAAATTTGCAAATCTTCCTATTTTCTAATTATCTTCCTATTTTCTAATTTTTAATATTTTTTATCTAATTCTCAAAAAACAGTTATACGTTGCGTATTATCCATAATTCAAACCAGTTATATTTTTATCCCACAACAATGGAATTCAAGTTCCGACAATGTTCAGTTAGTATTTTACTAATTAATTTTATTTGAATTTTAAAAAAATTTTATTAGCTCGTTTTGAATATTTTTGTTCTACGCTCAATTTAAGAATATAGCAAAGATGATGTAGGTCCATTTAATTTTGAATTACGGCTTTTTAAATTAATTGAATCCCATAAAACATATAAAATACGATTTTTTAATTATTTAAAGCAAGGATGATGCATAGAAAAGTAAATAGTATAAATAAACTTATAAAATTATAATAATTAATAATTACAAACAGAGCATTCGGTATGTTTATATATGATGACCTACATGTTTAGATTCAATAAGTCGGGAATGGGCTATAACTGGAGCTAGGAGAAACTACTGGAGGTAACATAGAAATGAATGTTGTGAGTAGCAAGGATGTGAATGTACATGTGAATAAAATCAAAATGGTTAGGCCTGATAAAAATCCTAAGAACTGTGATTTAGATTTGAATGTGAACTGGAATATTGATTTCGTAAAAATTGATGAAAAAACTTTAGAATATATCTGTGTTCTGACAACTATTGGTGAATTACCCCTTAATTTTGCAATTCAGGGGTTAATCGAGTGTGAAGATCCTAAAGTAGATCTGGAGAAACGATCCGGTGAATTATCTTCATTGATTCTAGATCTGGGCATGGAAACCCTGGTAAGTATGGTAAATGCAACTAAAGACATTAGCATTCAAATAGACCCTGTACCTGAAGCTCATCTGGTCAACACTCCAAGAATAACTCTGGATAAAGGATGCTGAAGGAAAAATATGCACTATATGTCAAATAACCGGAAGATAAATAGTTTTACGAATAATTTAAGATAAAGGTGTTAGAATTGATGAAATTAACCCACACAATATGTCCTTCCTGTAGTGTAGGTTGTGGAATAAATCTCATAACCCAAAAACAGGAAGCAGTAGGCACTTACCCCTACAAAAGATACCCAATAAACGAAGGTAAGAGCTGTAAAAAAGGAAGAGAATGCTACGGGATGATAACTGAAGAAAAACGGTTGTTAAATCCTCATATAAAAAAAACTAGTCTGGTGGGGTCGAATTGGGATGAATCTCTAAATTTGGCTGTTTCCAAGATAAAATCATATGAACCTGAAGAAATAGGGATCATTGGCTCCGGGAATTGCACCAACGAAGAATGTGAAATCCTGAAAAAATTCGCCACTTCATTAGGTGCAGAAAACATTGGATACCCTGCCGGGAACTTTCCTAACTTTGATTTTGAAACAGGAAATCTCAATGATGTGGAAAACTCCCAGTTTATCTTAATAACAGGAAACGTTTTGAAAGAATATCCTCTAATAGGAAGAAAGATCATCCTAGCCAAAGAGAATGGTGCGGAAATAATCACCATAGACTACCCTCAAAAGACAACTACGGGCATGATCTCGGATCAATACATCCAAACGGAGTCCATTAGGCAATTTTTAGATGATGAAGCCGAAAAAATTCAGACTAAATTAAATGAATCATCCCTGATATTGGTTAGCAAATTAGACAATAAAGAGGAATTGGAAGAATTCCATCAAATGGCCGCCAAATCTAATTCTAAAATAATCCCCATCATGAAAGAATGCAACTCCAGGGGAGCCATGAACATTCTCCCTCCTCTAAGTGAGGATGAATTGAAGACCATGATAAATGGGATGAATTTATTGTATATAGTGGGTGATGATCTGGCATCACAACTGGGAGAAACTCTAAAAAAGGTGGATTTTCTAATCACACAAAGCACCACTCTTAACCAGACAGCATTATTATCTGATGTTGTGTTTCCCTCTGCTTGTTGGGTGGAGAAGACCGGATCTTTCACTAACATAACTGGTAACACTCAAAAAGTCCAGCAAATACTTCCTCCACCGGGTGAAGCCATGGACGATGCCACAATCATTATGAAAATTGCAGAAAAGATGGAGATAGACTTATAATAGGTGATGTTTATGGATTCTAATTATTTACTCGCCCGAGCCAAAGATGAGGATCTGTTAAAGAAGGGAGAATGTGGTGGAGCTGTCAGTTCCATTTTTCAATACCTCCTTGACAGCAACCTGGTTGATGGAGTTTTAAACCTGAGCCATGGAGAAGATATTTACGATGGAGTCCCCACTCTTATCGAAGATTCAAAAGATTTAGTGCAAACCTGTGGGTCTTTACACTGTGCTCCCACCATGTTCGGAGATCTGATACGAAAATATCTGCAGGATATGAACTTGGCTGTGGCGGTTAAGCCCTGTGATGCCATGGCAATTAAGGAACTGGAAAAAAGGCACCAAATAGACAGTGATAAAATTTATAAAGTCGGTTTAAACTGTGGAGGAACTGTTCTACCCATAACTGCCCTGAAGATGATAGAATTATTTTACGAAGTTGATCCAGATGATGTGGTCAAAGAAGAGATCGACAAGGGTAAATTCATCATAGAACTTGCTGATGGAAGTCATAAATCCATAGAAATTGATGAACTGGAAGAAAAAGGGTATGGAAGGCGCGTGAACTGTCAAAGATGCGAGTTAATGATCCCCCGAAACGCAGATATAGCCTGTGGAAACTGGGGTGCAGAACCAGGATGGACATTTATAGAAATAGTCACTGAAAAAGGAAGAGAAATAGTTGAAAATGCACATAAAAATGGATATTTAGAGGTTAAAACCCCACCTGAAAAGCTTGTGAACATCCGGGAGAAAATTGAGGGTGTTATGATTAAAATGGCCCGGAAATTCCAGGATAAATATTTGGAAGAGGAATATCCTTCCCTGGAAAACTGGGATGAATATTGGAACCGGTGCATTGAGTGTTATGCCTGTCGGGATGTTTGTCCCCTGTGTTACTGCAGAGAATGTGATTTGGAAAGAGAATACTATTCAGATTCAGGAGAGACAGCACCAGATCCCCTCACTTTCCAGGGAGTTAGACTTTCTCACATGAGTTTCAGTTGCGTGAACTGTGGGCAGTGTGAGGATGTGTGTCCTATGGAAATCCCGGTGGCCCGTATTTACCATAGGATGCAGAAAAAATACCGGGAACAGACAGGGTTCATAGCAGGAATGAGCGAAGAATTACCACCGCTCTTCAGCCCTGAAAAAGAATGAATGTCAAACAATTTCATTAGGTAAGAGAGGTATCAATCTTCTCATGGAATAAGTAATGTGATAACAATTTTTTCACTAAAAATGGTAGGTGATGTAATATGTCTGAAAAGGAGCCTAAGATTATTGGATTTTGTTGTAACTGGTGTTGTTACGGGGGAGCAGACACTGCTGGAACAGCAAGGATGCAGTACCCTCCCAATGTAAGAATTATACGGGTCATGTGTTCAGGAAGGATCAATCCGTCTATGGTACTAAAAGCATTCAAAGAAGGAGCTGACGGAGTTTTCGTAGGTGGATGCCACATTGGAGACTGCCATTATGATGCTGGGAATTATAAGTGGCGAAGGCGGGCTAAATTTGTTGAAGACCTGCTTCCTGAATTTGGAATTGATGAAGAAAGGTTCAGATTCGAATGGATATCTGCATCTGAAGGTGAAAAATTCCAGAAAACTATGGAAGAGTTCTACAACAAGCTAAAAGGATTGGGATCCCTTCAAAGATCTTTTTCAAAATGATCTCAACCTTTTTATATTTTAGGATATTGAGAGGATCATTGCAAACCGAGCAATCGCTATGTTTATATGGGATGATCTCATTTATGGATAAATAAAGGAGGAATATGATGATTATGGTAACAGCAACCATTACTGCTAAACCTGGTCAGAGGGATGCCGTCATTGAAAAATCAAAAGATCTGATTGAATCCACTCGTTTAGAACCCGGTTGTATCAGTTATCAGCTATATGCAAGCACAGAAGATAAAAACGTTTTATTGATGCTGGAACAATGGGAAAATCCAGAAGTTTTAGAGTCACATATGCAAACTGAACACTTTAAAGCATTTGGTGTGGCTATTAAAGATATTTTAGCTGAAGAATTAGATATAAATATCTATTCTGCTGATAAAATATAAAGGAATATAAAATAAAGATTTATTCAGGATTCTACCAAAAAAAATTACTTTTCTCTTTTTCAATCCTATAGAATGTTGGCTTTAACCTCTTCCAGGTCAGTCCATTAATGGCAATGATCATCTTGAATTATGGACATCTTCTTAAATAAATCAGCCAACTCCTGCTTGTGATAGGCATCAAGGTGAATTGTAGGTTCATCTAAGATAATAATCTTTAAACTACCTCCAGAAAGTACCTGGGTGATTCTCATCCCTGTTTTTCATCGGTAGAGGCTGAAAAAGACTGTTAAGTCTCCAGAAGTACCGGGGTAATTTTCAACCTCAAAGCAAGGGGGCACTACCATTTTCTCACCACCCACCTATCATCATTCTTTCCATCAGTATCTTACTTCTTAAACTAATTTGAGTTTTAGTTTATAACTCTTTGATAAAGCTGGAAATTTGATCCATTTGCTTAGTTAACATCATTTTTTGATTAACTGGTTTAATTTTTCATTTTTCAAATCCTATTCATTTTTTACTCTTTTTATATTTTCAACCTGTATTTTACCATTATAAACGGAGCAATCGCTATGTTTAAATATTATAATGATAATTAATGTAAAATGAATTCGACCGAGTCAATTTGAAGGATTCAATCAGGAAGATATCTAACAGGAGGGATTGAATGGAGAATTATTGTGATTTAAATGGAAAAGTGGCAGTGGTAACCGGTGCTTCCGGTGGTCTTGGAGCAGACGCAGCAATGGCTTATGCACAATATGGTGCTGATGTTGCTCTTTTAGCCAGAAGAAAAGAAAGATTAGAGGCACTGGCAGAAGAAATTGAATCAACAGGACGAAAAGCACTTGCTGTTCAATGTGATGTGGTTGATGAGGAAAGTGTTGAAACTGCAATTAAAGAGGTGGTGGATTACTTTGGAAAGATAGATATCCTCCTGAACAATGCAGGTGTGGCAATTCGTGGGGGAGTATGTGATTTGTGTGTTGAAGATTGGGACAAAGGAATGGATGTAAACGTTAAGGGTATCTATCTGGTCTCTAAACACGTTATCCCTCATATGATGGAAAATAAATATGGAAAAATCGTAAACACCAGTTCCATCAACTCTATAGTTGGGGATAAAGATGATTTTTTCATACGTCACGTTTACAACACATCTAAAGCAGCAGTTAGAGGTTTAACCATGGCTATGGCCTGTTCCTACGGAAAATATGGAATAACCGTGAATGCTATTGGTCCAGGCCTATTTGAATCAGAAATGACTGCGGACACTCTTTTTAAATCTGATAAATTCCTGGAAACATACAGCAGCATAGTACCACTCAACCGCCCGGCCCAAAAAGGAGAACTAAACGGAGCAATATTATTCCTCTCATCGGATGCTTCATCCTACATAACCGGACAAACCATCTTTGTAGATGGTGGCCTATCCGTGGTCTGATGAATTAAAAAAGGGGATTTTAGCCTTCACATGTAATATTGGATATGAATTCTCTTTTTTTATCTTTTCCCAGAATTTTCATTCAAATAGTATAAAATTGAAAGCTTAATATAAAAGTTTAATGTAATATACATCACATTTTTTTATAAAACAAGTAAAATAAATCTGGAATTAAATCATAGAAGAATTTAAAGGAGGAATGATAGTGTGATCATTGTAACAGCTAATATAACAGCTAAACCAGGTGAAAGGGATGAACTTATTTCTAAATCCCAGAATGTGATTGAATCCACCCGCCAAGAACAGGGGAACATAAGTTACGAATTATTGGCCAGCACTGAAGATGAGAATGTCCTACTGATGTTTGAAAAATGGGAAAGTAAAGAAGCTCTTGATATCCATATGCAAACAGAACATTTCAAGGCATTCGGAACTGCAATTAAAGATATTATTGCAAAAGAATTAGATATAACTGTTTATTCTGCCGATAAGGTATAATAATGGATTATTCAGGATTCTACCAGGAAAGAAGTGCCTTTCTCTTTTTCGATCCGCAAAATATTATCAGCAGCATCCTCCAAGTCAGTGTCATGAGTAACAATGACCATCTGGGGGATAATAGACATTTTTTTAAGTAAATCAATCAATTCCTGTCGGCGATAAGCATCCAAGTGAATGGTGGGTTCATCCAGCATGATAAGTTCCAGATTACCTCCAGAAAGTACCTGGGTGATTCCCAACCTTAGAGCAAGGGCCACTGCTATTTTTTCACCACCACTGATCATGTCCAGACTACTTTCACCAGTGGGACCATAGATAGTCACATCATAATCTTCATCCAGTTTTATGTCACTGTATTCAAAATTAAACCTTTCAAATAATTCACGGGTTTTTTCTTCTATGAGTGGTCTGGATATATTTCTTAAATCCTTTTGAACTCCATCTTTCCCATAAAGATCCCTAATAAAGTTTAAAAGCTTCAAAAAGTCTTTAAGATTATTTAACTCTTTTTTATATTTTTGGAATGATTCTATTTTACTTTCTAATTCTTTGATGGAGATGGAAATCTGATCTAACTGCCCATTTAACAACTGTTTTTTCCCAGTTAAATGGTTTAACTCTTCATTTTTCAAATTCCATTCATTTTTTACCCTTTCATGAGATTTTTCATTGTACTTTAAATCAACGATATTTTTATTCATGTCTTTGATTTCTTCCAGAGTTTCTTGGATGAGTTTTTCATTCTCTTTTTGCCTCTTTATAAGAGCATCTTTCTGAGTGAGTTCACCTAACAGTCGCTGATATTTTTGATTCATTTCCTCTAGGTAAACTATTTCTTCTGGAAGATTCTCTATACTCTCGCCTGCAATGTCCATAAGTGCGCTGATTTTCTTTTTTAAATCTCTTAAGGATGTGTTTATTTCATTTAAATTAGATGAATGTTCTTCAATATCCCCTAAAGATTCTAAAGAACCTTTTACAGATATATAATTTTCATATTTTCCTTTGATACTCTCAATTTGGGATTTTTTATCTTTGATATCTTTTTCAATACCTTCTAAGATGTTTATTTTTTCCTGAAGCTCCTTAAGGTTTGAATTGATGCTTTCAATCTCTTTATTATCTTCTTCCACAGAGTTCAAGTATTCTTTTAAAATACCCAGATTTATACTCTGAATTTTAGACTGCTGTAAATCCAAATTTTCTTTTTGAGCTTCAATTTTAATTAATTTTTCTTTTAAATCATTAGACCTTATGATATTAGCCTCAATGTCTGTTTGATAGTCGTTAATAAGTTCATCTCTTTTTTCAGGTGTTATAGTTGATTTACAAATTGGGCAACGATCTTTAACTTGCTCTAATTCGTCTATGGGCTTTTCAAGGTCTTGATTTTTCATTTGAATGTTTGATAATTCTTTCTGTATCTCATGAACATTTTTAGATGTTTTTTGTAGTTTTGCCTCTAACTGAGGTTTAAATGTTGATAGGTGGGTTTCAAGTTCTTCAACGGAAGTAAAATGAGTGTTTAGAATATGGTTAGATTTTTCAAGGGTATCCCTTGTTTTTTCCAGGGCTTCGTTCATTTTAGCTTCAACTTTCAACTTTCTCGCTGTGTACTGTTGAGAAAGTACTCTGCTTCCCTCAAACTGATCCTTGGCATACTGTAAACTGTTGACATCATTATTTAGGAGAGAATAATCATTGTAATAGGGTTCATTATCAGTTAAAATCTTTTCAAAACGTTCAATGTCATTTAAAATGTTTATCAGTCTTTCTTTGTCTTTATTAAGATTTTTCAGTTCTTTGCCTTTCTCTTCCAGACTTTTTAAAACCTCTAATCTACTTAATTTAGGTTTTAATTTGTCTATTTCTTGTTCTTTACGTGTTATTTCGGTTAACTGCCAATCAAGATCTTTTTTTGTTTTTTCAAGTTGCTCCCTGAATTGTTCTTTGGAATTTAGGAGGGTTTGATTTTTCTCAAATTCTAAACCCCTTTTATCTAGAATCTCCTTTTTTTCTTGGATTAACTTAGTCTCAATTATTTTTTCTTCTATTTCACGGTTAAGCGCTTTTATTTCGATTTTAAAGTTATCTTCCTGTTCTTTTTTAGAATTTAATTCTTCGTTTAATTCTGCAAAAGATTCTATTTTACCTTCTAATCTTAATTTTTTGTCTTTATACTTATCTAAAACGATCTTCATGTTCTTCCATGCTTTTTCAAGGGAATCAATACCCAGCAGCCTTCCGATCATCTCCTTTTTTTCTGCGGGTGTTTTTTCGATCAAATCAGCTATTTCTCCTTGCCTGACATAAACTGCATTCAGGAAAAGATCTCCATCCATTTCCAACAATTCCTGAACTTCAGTGGTAACCTGCCGGTCACCCGAAACCAATGGATGAAACTGATCTCCTTCATTTACCTTCATAAGCGCTTTAGAAGAAGTTTTAGTGCGTTCTCTCAGTATACTGTATTTTCTACCATTTACAATAAATTTTATTTCCACAGACATTCTTTTTTGTCCAATAGTTATCAGTTGGTCAATTTTTTTGCTGGTATGTTGTTTAAAAAGTGCAAAACTGATAGCTTCAAGTATACTGGATTTACCTGCCCCGTTACCACCCATTATTATGGATATGCCTGTATCAAAATCGATATAAGTGTCCCGGTGAGATTTGAAGTTCTTTATGTGGAGACTTTCAATAATCATAAGAATCCTCGTAGAAATTTTGTGTCAGGTCTTCAGCCAGCTTGAAATCACCTTCAGACAACTTCTTAAGCAGTCCAGTTCCCAATTCAGATACTTTTGCATTGTTAAAATCTTTAAGACGGTCTTCAAGTATTCTATTAATATTAAGGGCTTCTTTCCCAGTTTCAAAGATATTTTCTTCGCCATTTATCATTGTTGGCTTATAATTAGACCTTACCGAGAGGCAGCTGTTTGAAAACGCTTCATTCAAAGTTTCATATAGATCGGACCGGCTGAAGTTTCCCCCTTCAACTGTAAGGTTAAGTAGGGGCTTTTTTGCGAGATGGGCCACATGGATTTTTAGTTGTGATATTTCTTCTTCAAGCCGGTTATAAGGAATGATCTCTTTTATAAACTCTCTTGGAAGTTCAAGGTCAATATTTTGAATTTCAGGTAAATCTCCGCTTACATCAACTAGGTAAAATCCTTTACCATTTTTTTTATAACCCTCAAGTTCATTGGAGCGCCATATCTCAGTGGAACCTGGATAAGCCAGTTTACCTTCTCCAAAGTCATCAACCACTCTCTCATGAATATGACCAAAAGCACAGTAATTGAAACTTTGCGGCACGTCCCCAATTTTAATTTCATATTCATAGGGCATGTAACGGTCTATTCCTTGATGAAGAACCAGAATCCTTTTTTTATAATCCAATGATTTTTTTTCAATATTTTGAAGTCTTTCAATCAATTGTTTGGAATGATATCGGGATGCATAGGGTGCTCCACCAATGAAAACATCACCTTCCAAATAGAATGGTTTTTTTGGACTTATGAGTTTTAAACCAAAATCTTTATATAAAATTTGAGGTGGTAAAGCGTTTTTACGCATCACAACGTCATGATTACCAGCTATAGCATAAATGGGAATTTTTTCTTCTTTTAATCTTAAAATTCCTTTTTGTACTGTTAGTAAAGCCCTGGTTGGAGGTCTTGAGTATTCAAACAAGTCTCCAGAGTGTATAACAAAATCAGGTCTTTCCTGAACTATTTCTCTGATAGCCTGATCAAAAACTTCGAAAAAATCATTTTCACGCTCAGTAAGCCCGTACTGCCTGTACCCCAAGTGGGTGTCAGCTATATGGGCAAATTGCATTAGTAATCTCCTCCAAGGTCTTCATACTCTCTTTTTTGCTCTTTGAGAATTGTTTTCTGATTTTCATGTGATTTCGACCACTCATCAACAATGTTAAGGTCTCCACCGGATATTTTCCCCTTAAATTCATCTATCTTAACCAGAGTGGGGATCCTGGTCATTAAACCAAGCACTATGGCCTCTCCAATATTCAGAGAGGGGAGCTGAGCAATAAGATCATCGCTCAAACTTTCACTGGCACGTTGCACATGACTCTGATCAGTTGGCTCCACCAACCGTAGAATTATCATATTATTGGCCTGTGACAGGGCATCTGAATCCAGTGATTTGGGACTTTGACTAACCAAACACAACCCCACAGAAAATTTACGCCCTTCCCTAGCAATCCTGCTTATCCACAGTTTAGATTCTGTTTTCCTATTTTGAGGAGCCAAGATATGGGCTTCTTCCAGGATCAGGAATATTGGAAATTCAAGACCTTTCCCTGTTCTTAAAAACTCTTTTCTACTGGCTAAAACATTGCGGAGGATATGGCTTACCACTACATCTGATGCGAATTCATCCACTGAACCCAGATCCAGAATGTTTGCTTTTCCCACTTTCAGGTTATCAGTGATGTCTTTTGCTTCTAGACTGAGTATGTTCCCGTATTTATCCCTCATATGCTCTAACTTGTTTAAAACATCGGCTATGGATTTTTTATCAGCAGCATAGGCAGATTTAGAATCAGGATCCTCTGCTTCCTGTAACCAACTTTCCAATTTACTCTGGATCAAGGCAATGAAATCTTTACCTGTGGTAGAACCCTGCATGAGACTTTTCCGTGCTAATTTATAAGCTTTTAAAAAGTACCTTTCTTGGACATAAGCATTAGGGGGAATATTTGATAATTTTTTAATCTCCCCAAATGATAGGTAGAGGGGATTGATTTGGGGTTTCATCACATTAACTTTATCTTCACCAAAATCAGTGTTAACATATTCAGAGTGCATGTCAAATATCAAAACACTCCCATTAACATCTAAAAGACCATCTACAATGACAGATACAGTATTTGATTTCCCGGCACCAGTCATGGCTAGAACTGCCAAGTGTCTTGAAACCATCTTGTTAATGTCAACTTCCAGAGCTACGTCTTCTTGAGTTATGAGATTTCCAAGCTTTAAACCATAATTATCAACTTTAAATATTTCTTTTAAGACCTCTGAATCAGCAACTTTTATCTCGGTTCCTGGAGGTGCAGGTGTTCGTGGGATACGGAGATCATCATCGATATCACCCAGTATCTTAACAGTTCCTTTCACATAATGGTCATCGCCTTCGATTGCTTTGATTTTCTCTATGGTGAGGGGGTCATATATTTGATCATTAATGGAGACACTGCCTCTTACCAAAGATTCGATCATTCCCAGAACCTTTTTCCCATCGTATTCCAGAGAAACATATTCCCCCATCCGGGGCATTTCCTTGGAAATGAAACTCACATCAACCAGTGATGTTTCTCCTACGCATCTTCCGATGATTTCATTCATTTAACATTTCCCTCCCACTTTTCTCTAGAAACCCGATTATCTTAGAAAGATTTTTTAAGTCATTTTTACGAATAACTACGTCGTTATGTGCTTTTTTCAATAGTAAAGGGTATCCTTCAGCGCTCATTTTTTTAATAACTTCCAATAATTTTTTTATATCTTCTTCTGTTGCATAATAGGGTAATTCAAATTTTAAAATGTTTTTATAGTCTTCTAATCTGGCATAGAATATAGTGAAAGTTAAATCTTTTAAAAAATCGTTTCTAACCGGAAAATCCCGTTTAACCTCGGAAACATTGGAAAATCTGGGTTTGGAATATCCCTGTTTTTTACTGTACATATCAAATATGGCTATATCTGGTACTTTTGAATTAAAATATTCAGTACTGGTGGATGTTTTAGAGATAGCCACTATTTTTTTATTTTGTTTCATTAATTCGCTAATGACCAGAAGATTCTCCAAGTTTTCCAGGTAGATCATTGGTTCAATGTTGTCCTCAAATTCATCGGCAATTTCCCTGGCAAATTTAGAGGAAGTTATTCCTCTATATGAACCTTTTAACTCTTCTTTGAGTAAGGGTAAGTATTTTTCCCTTACTTTCTCTTTGATCTGTTCTTTGAGCTCTTTTTCAATGGGAAAAGGTCTTATAAGGTTTCCTAAGATAGACCCGTCAAAGAGGAATAGATCCACATCATATTTTGTAAACATTCTCAAAGCATTTTTTATTTCAAATATTCCCATATAACTCCTTAAACGGTCTTCAACATATTTATGGTGGTTGATGATGTCAATTTCAGAGCTTTCAATCCTTTTAAGACCAGTTGATGTGTGGATTATGCCTTCAGCATCAATAGCATAAAATATGAATGGTAAAAATTTACGTTTGTTTATACTACCATCACCTGCGGCAACACTTGCATCTAAGGTACTTTCATCTATAGAATAATTAACCCACTGCCTAGAAGCATCTACCTGGAAGTATTCAATTTCCCCCAATTTCTGGTTGATATAATCTCTCTTTTTCAAGGCCTTTTCATAAAGTGAATCCAGCATATGATCCCTCAAAATTAATATAAAAATTATTTAAAACGTTTTTAGAGTAAATAAGCAAATAGGAATAAGTGAACATTATAAATATATTTTACTCACCGTAATTTAAACTTTATTTATTAATACGCGAAGAACTAATCTATGTTTATGACCACCCTCACACCCCAACAGAAAAGGGTCTTAAACAGCATCAAAGTGTTTCAAGCAGAATACCAGTGAAGAGTTCCCTACAACATTCTAAAACTGGACCTGGACATCCATGGAGAAGATCTTAAAACAATTTTGGGGTACCTTGAGGGAGAAAACTACATATCCAATTAGGATAGGATGATAATTCTAAAAAAAGGAGACAGAAATGGATCAAAAAAGTGAAGAAGTTCCTGGAAAGATGCCATCAGAAGAAACTACAAAAGGAACAGATGAATCAGGTAATTCTAATCTATCAATTGATACTGGGGATGATGTAGGGAATACAGGTGAAATTGAAGGTACCCATCTATCTGAAAAAGAGCAAAAATCTCTGGAGATAATCAGAAAACTGGTGGATGAAGAAGGGAATGTTTCCCGCACCCTCATGGAAGGTAACTTACTCTATGGGGAACTGGGTTTAACAGACATCCAGATGTACAATCTAGTAACATCCCTGGAGAATAAAGGTATTTTAAAGAAGATCCAGCTCACTGATGGTGAGTATTATCATTTTACACCCTGAATAATTATAAAAAATAATAAGTAAAGGATTATAGCCAAATAATCAAAAAAAGATTATAACCAGCTATACGGGTTGAATTCTGAAGGTGGAATATACATCACCTCAGCATAACCCTTCTTTAAAAGTTCCTGGTTAAGGTTTATACCATCCACATAGACCACAGCAAGTGTACGACCATATTTATCCTTATTTTTCTTATCATCAATATTCAAACCCACGGTTTTACCCAGACACATTTCTTTAACAAAGTTTTTAGCTTCCTGATATCCTGATTCTCCTCTTTCTGGAGTGTTAACTCCTACAAAACGTATTCTACCCACACCCTCCACATCTATGGTATCTCCATCAACCACCTTGTAACAGGTACCTGACACCTCCACATTACTTGCACTATTCAGTGTAGTGCTAACATTGGAAGATGTTGTGCTCAGGTTACTGGCAGCACTGGATGAATTATCAGTAGTACCATTAGAGGAAATGAGAGAAGAATTCAATACATCTTCATAGGTACAGCCGGAAACAGCCACTATCATGATACAGATTATAATTAAAAGATATTGACGACGCATGGTTTCACTTGTAATCATTTATTCAATTGTAATTAATTCTAATTCTAATTAGTAGTAGTTAATTGGTAATAAAGATTTTTATTAGAGATATACTTACTCATTCCCCTTCCTATCCTGGCATTAAAACTAAAATGGATGGATTTAGTAGCTAATGAGAATGCGATGGAGTTAAATGTAATAAGATTCAACCTATTAGGCATGATACTGGTAACTGGAGGGGCAGGATACATAGGATCCCATGCTAACAAGGAACTAAACAGTGCAGGATATGAAACAGTGGTCCTGGATAACATGAGCTATGGCCATGAAGATTTCCTGAAGTGGGGAGTCCTTGAAAAAGTCGATCTTGCAGATCTAGAATCATTAAGAAATGTTTTCCAAAAATATGAGATTGATGCAGTGATGCATTTCGCTGCTTTCACATATGTAGGGGAATCAGTGGAAGATCCTCAGAAATATTACCTTAACAACCTTCGAAACACCCTCAACCTCCTCCAGGTGATGAATGAATTCAAAGTAAGGAAACTGGTTTTCTCATCAACATGTGCCACCTATGGAAATCCCCAGGAAATCCCCATAACTGAAACTCATCCTCAAAACCCTATAAGTCCATATGGTAAGGGTAAATTTATGGTGGAAAAGGTTTTAGAAGATTACAGTGCCGCATATGGCCTCTGTTATGTTTCCCTACGTTACTTCAACGCTGCTGGAGCAGACCCTGAAGGTGATATTGGAGAAAGACACAACCCGGAAACTCATCTCATACCCCTCATCTTAGACGCTGCCATAGGTAAAAGAGACGATATAAAGATCTTTGGAACAGATTACTCCACCCCTGATGGAACCTGCATCAGAGATTACATACACGTCACTGACCTGGCAGATGCCCATATAAAAGCCCTTAAATATCTGGAAAATGGGGGTAAAAGTGAAGTTTTCAACCTGGGAAATGGAAACGGATTTTCAGTAAGGGAAGTAATAGAAGAAGCCAGAAAAGTCACAGGTAAAAAAATTAAAGCCACAGAAACCGGAAGACGACCTGGTGATCCACCCATCCTGGTTGGAAGTTCAGATAAAGCCCGTAAAATCCTGAAATGGAAACCAAAATATGATGATTTAAGCAAAATCATTAGCACAGCCTGGGAATGGCATAAAAAGGATAATTAAGGCACACAAAAATACTAAAAAATTAATTAATAAAAAATAAATAAAAAAATCTATTTTTTTTAAATGAAAGAATTATTTTTAGAATGGAAAATTCTATTTTAAAATATTCTTCAAATACTCCCGGAGTTCACCATTGACGTCAGGGTCCTGCAGGGCAATCTCCAGGGAGCTTTTCAGCCATTCCACATTGTTTCCAATGTCATATATTTTACCCTGGAATATATGGCCGTAAATTTCATCCAAACTTCGCATGGCATCAGTTAACTGTATTTCCCCACCTACACCCGGAGTCACAGCCTCAATATGGTCAAATATCTCAGGGTCCAGAACGTAACGTCCAGTAATGGCCAGATCAGAGGGTGCTTCATCTGGACGGGGCTTTTCCACCATATCCTCAATTCTATAAACAGAATCTTCAACCTGCTGGCCCTTAATAATCCCGTAACGTTCTATTTTATCACGGGGAACTCTTTCAATGGCAATAGCAGATGAATCATATTTTTCATGAACATCCAAAAGTTGCTGGGTGCAGGGAACAGAGGACTGACTTATGGTATCTCCTAAAAGTACGGCGAAAGGTTGACCATCAATATGTTTTTTAGCACAGAGTATGGCATCACCTAATCCTTTCTGTTTTTTCTGCCGGACATAATAAATGTCTGCCATCTCAGATATGGCCTCCACTTCCACCAGGTAATCCATTTTACCACAGTTACGGAGGGAATATTCCAGTTCAAAGGAACGGTCAAAGTGATCCTCAATGGATCTTTTTCCCTTACCAGTTATAATCAGGATATCATCAATTCCAGAAGCAACAGCTTCCTCCACCACGTACTGTATAGTAGGTTTGTTGTAAACTGGTAACATCTCTTTTGGCTGGGCCTTGGTGGCGGGTAAAAAACGAGTCCCAAGACCTGCTGCAGGTATAACGGCTTTCATTGTCAATCCTCCTATAATCTAACCATTGAATTTTCTCCAATAACAAAACGACGCCCATGAGGCAGAAGATTGTCCATGGATCTGATCTGGGAATGGTTCCCAATTAAACTTTCCACAATACGTTCATTGCACTCGATAAGGGTATCCCCCACAACAATGGATGATTCGATTTCCCCACCAATGATGCGAGTGTTATCTCCAATAGAAGTGTAAGGCCCAATATAGGTATCTATGACACAGTCTTCACCGATAATCACTGGGCCCTTGATATGGCTGCCTTTTTTAATGACAGTGCCCTTACCTATGGATACTCTGCCACTGATCTTGGCACCTTCCTCCACTTGGCCACCACAATGAGATTGTAACACATCCAGTATTAAATGATTAGCATCCAAGACATCTTCTGGTTTTCCAGTATCTTTCCACCATCCTTTAACAATATGAGAGTCTACTTTTTGTTTTGTGTTTAAAAGTTCCTGTATGGCATCGGTGATTTCCAGTTCACCCCTCCATGAGGGTTTGATATTATCGATGGCATTGAAAATGGATGATTTGAATAGATATATTCCCACCAGAGCCAGGTTACTTTTGGGTTCTGGGGGTTTTTCCACCAGGTGCACCACATCGCCCTGATCATTGAGTTCAGCCACTCCAAACTGTTTAGGGTTATCCACCTTTTGCAGGAGAATCCTGGCATGGTAGTCTGATTCTTCAAAGCCTTCCACGAATTCTTCCACACCTGATTTGAGAATGTTATCTCCCAGGTACATTATAAAGGAGTCCTCTCCCACAAAGTCCTTGGCAACTGCCACAGCATGGGCCAGTCCCTTGGGTTCGCCCTGGTCGATGTAAGTTATCTTAACTCCGAATTTGGAACCGTCTCCCACAGCTTCCTGAACCATTTCTGGCATGTTAGTTCCCAGAATGATTCCAATCTCATTTACTCCTGCTTCAGCAAGGTCTTCTATTGCATAAAAGAGTACGGGTTTGTTAGCGATGGGAATTAGTTGTTTAGGGCCAGTATGGGTCAGTGGTCTGAGTCGTGTCCCATGGCCTCCTGATAAGATTAATCCTTTCATAATATCATCTTTTTCACATATATTGATCCTTTTAATGTTATGCATCTCAATTTTTAGATCATTGTGGATTTCAGTAGCGATAAGTATGGTTTTTGGTATTTTAATTTTATAATATAATAAAAACTTAATATGATTTTATAAGAATTTCTTATAAAGTTAACTTATTAGTATGGTTAATGGTTGTTACCAAAAATACGATCCATGGTAATGGTTAATAAGAGCGAGATATATAAAACTTTCCAAGAAGAATAAACGGTGTATTTATGATTGAAGGCGTAAAAGTAAAGAAACTTAGAGTCATCCCTGATGAGAGGGGATGGTTAATGGAAATATTACGATGTGATGATGATATTTACCAAGAATTTGGACAGGTTTACATGACCACAGCCTATCCTGGGGTGGTGAAGGCATGGCATTTGCACAAGAAGCAGACAGATAATTTCACTTGTGTACATGGCATGATGAAAGTTGCCTTATATGATAGTCGTGAGGATTCTCCTACTTATGGTGAAATCAATGAATTTTTCGTTGGAGACAAAAATCCAATACTCATAAGTGTCCCACCATATGTCTATCATGGGTTTAAAGGAGTGGGAGATGAAACCGCCTACTTTGTAAGTGTTCCCACCTTACCTTTCAACTATGATGAACCTGATGAGTACCGTCTTGATCCAGACACTGATGAAATCCCCTATGACTGGATACTTGATAAAAGCAAGAAACATGGATAAAAAAGAGGATAACTGGTGCTCTAAATGAAGATAATGATTACAGGTGGTGCAGGAT
>Ga0334899_1001231_pt1 | contig 25531 bp, 24 predicted proteins | sample GraSluR3_MG_FD_207219 | JGI IMG/M metagenome (GOLD analysis project Ga0334899, IMG submission 207219) | Sludge microbial communities from methane-producing bioreactor in Wageningen University, Netherlands - Granular Sludge_8_08-R3 | ecosystem: Engineered > Bioreactor > Anaerobic > Unclassified ...
ATTTGTGCAGAGAAATGATTTCCTTTTTTATTTCCAACTCTTCAGGAAGTATGCCGGCGTTTTTCAAAATGATATACCCTGCCCTAAGTTCTTCGGGAATACGGGACATATCATTCAATTTCAGCGGCTGCCCCTTAAGGGAAAGATTGTCAAACTCGCCTCTCTCCTGCGCCTCGCGAATTCTGCCTTCGGCAATGACGGCTACAATGTCCATTTCAATGCTCCTTTTCACTTAGCTTTGGGCACCTAGCCCACCCCGATAAATTATATCTTTTATATTTTATATATCTTGTATATCATAATAAATTTTCAAAAACAAGCTTTAAAGGAGGGACCGGCCTCTCCCGGTCCTTCCCTGACCCGCGCTAACCTAAAAATTTCAGGCCGTATTCGTGCTTGGGAGCGGTAAAATTATCGACTTCCACCAGAATCACATCCATACCAATTTTTTTTATTTTGTCCCAAGACACTATGATTTCTTCCTCCTTGCCGATCAACCCCAGGAATCTCCCACCGATATTACCGGGTAAAATAATGGCGTTTATCCTTCCTGCCTCAAGGTCAATATCGATATCTTTGATAAAACCCAACCGCCGCCCATCCACTATATTGACAATTTCACGCGCACGCAAATCAGAAATTTTAACCATACCGAAGATACCTCCCCGGTATATTTATATGTTACCGGTGCCGTACCTTTGCCTAAAAATTTCGGCGGCATGCAATGCCGCCGAAATTAATTATGGTTATACAATTTTTACGGTGCCAATATCCTCAAGAATGACCGCCCACGTGCTTCTTCATATAGCTCAGGGCCGCTTTTTCCAGGCGTGAAACCTGTGCTTGGGAAATACCTATTTCCTCGGCTACTTCCATCTGGGTTTTCCCCTCGTAAAAACGCAGGGTTAAAATTAATTTTTCGCGGTCACCCAACTTTCTTAAGGCATCCCTGATCGCGATGCCTTCCAGCCAGCTCTGGTCATTATTTTTTTCATCACTGATTTGATCCATCACAAAAATAGGATCGCCGCCGTCGTGATATATGGGCTCGAAAAGTGAAATGGGTTCCTGAATGGCGTCAAGCGCAAAAACTATTTCCTCCCGGGGTATTTTTAACTCGCGGGCAATATCGTTAATCGAAGGCTCCCGGGAAAATTTATTTACCAGCTCATCCCTCACCTGCAAAGCTTTGTATGCCACGTCCCTCAGGGAACGGCTCACCCTTATGGGATTATTGTCCCTCAGATAACGCCGGATCTCCCCGATAATCATCGGAACCGCATAGGTGGAGAACTTTACATTTTGGGACAGGTCGAAATTGTCAATGGCTTTCATCAGGCCGATACAACCCACCTGAAAGAGGTCGTCAACGTATTCTCCCCGGTTGGTAAACCGTTGAATCACACTGAGCACCAGCCTTAAATTGCCGTTTACCAGCTTGGTCCGGGCGCTAGTATCGCCCGCATGCATGGCTTCAAATAAAGCCCGCATTTGGCTTCCCGTCAGTACCGGAAGTTTTGACGTATTAACACCGCAGATCTCCACTTTATTCACCAGCATGGACGGACTGACACCTCTTTCCGGGATGCATTTATGTTCACTGACATTATTGCCCCGGCCGGATTGAATTATACATGTCATCACAGCCCTTAATCCGCCCGATAGGCGACGGTCCACTTATTCCATACGGTGAATTTCTTTTTTGAGCCGGTTGATTATTCTTTTTTCCAGCCTGGAAATATAAGACTGTGAAATGCCCAGCAGATCGGCCACTTCTTTTTGGGTTTTTTCCGCCCCGTTGTTCAGACCAAACCGCAATTCCATAATTCTGCGTTCCCGGCCGGAAAGTTTCTTCAACGCGATGTGGAGTAACTTCTTATCCACCTCATCTTCGATATATTTATAAATGATATCATTCTCTGTCCCCAGAACATCCGATAGTAAAAGCTCGTTACCGTCCCAATCTATATTTAAAGGTTCGTCAAACGACACCTCGCTCCGGATTTTATTATTCCTGCGCAAATACATCAAAATTTCGTTTTCTATACAGCGGGACGCGTAAGTGGCCAGCTTGATCCGCTTCCCCGGATCGAAAGTATTTACCGCTTTGATCAGACCGATGGTTCCGATGGAAACCAGGTCCTCAATACCAATTCCCGTATTCTCAAACTTACGGGCGATGTAGACCACCAGGCGCAGGTTCCGTTCAATCAAAACACTTCTGACCGCCCCGTCCCCCGCTTCAAGTTTATCAATGAGGAAGGATTCTTCATCATTAGTCAAAGGCGGCGGCAAAGCTTCGCTACTACCGATATAATAAACCCTGGGCCGGTAGCCCAACCGGAACAGGAAACGGAGCACTGCCAGGCGGACAGTCCACTTAACCTGCCAAAACTTAACTCGTATCAAAATAATCCCTCCCGTTGAACCGGATGCGGCTGGCTTCCCCGGCCATCTATCAGGCCGATTCCAGCAATTCGGGACCAAGCAACGCATGATAAACGCCGACCGGGTCAATTCTCTTATGGTAAATACCAATAATTACCTTGCCTGCCCGCTGCATTCGCCCTTCACGCTCAATTAACACTTCGTCCGGCCGGAAACCCAGCATCAGCCCGTTCGCACAACCCAGACTCTGAAAAGGAACGGCGCTAAAACGCGACACCGTGCGTGTTTCAGATAATAAACTTAAAATTTGCCAGACATCGGGTTCAGCGCGGTTATTTTCAAAAAAAGCCTGCACCTGAACCGGTAGAATCGACTTTATCACATGATACTCCACGACCACCACCGGGTTTTGGGTCAGCGGATCTTTTAAAGAATTTCCGGTATCCAGAAGTGCCTCAATATTTATCAGTTTCCCGTCGTATTTAATGCATAAAATCATCTTAAAGATATTTTCCCACCACTTTTTATCAAACAGTTTGGCAATACCCTTTCCCGCCCCCCATAAACCGGCCAGTCCCAAAATAACACCCGGCCAAAAATACCCGGCAATGGCGCTGCTAATGTTTTGATTGTTTAAAACCCGGTCCTGGGAAATAAAAAAGATACTTCCGAAAATCAACCCGCCCAGAGTAAAGGAGGTTAAGTAAAAACATCCCAGACAGATTAAAAATTTTCTCGGAGCCACCGGTATAAAAGCAACCGCGGCAATAATTACCGATGCGGTTACTTTAACAAATACCGAAAATAATACGTGCGAAACCGGCATAAACATGATCAGAGAGTATAAAGCCCCCAGGGCGGCTCCGGTCAAGATCCTTCCCTTACGGGCGGGAATGCGGCTTAGTTTGGCGGCAGCCCACAGGAGCACATAATTAATTACCAGGTTGCCGATAAATACCTGGTCGATGTAAACAGTGTATGCCGCCATAAAAAGATCTCCCGTATAAAAATCTGCGCTCTAAGCGGAGGGCCAGTATTACCATTATATTGTACTAATTAGTCGGTTATGACAGGCCAACTAAATAATAACAGCTCCGGCTTTATTATACATTGCCGGAGCCCTGGAATTTGTCGCGTCTTGACTGCTTCAGGTTATTTTTTTAATCTATATTACGTCATTAACCGGGAAAACTTGAAGAAAATCCAACCAAAAGCTGGTTACGATCCTTCCACAGTAATCAGCGGTTTCTCAGATGCGGTAACCTCACCGATAATATCACCGTAAACCCCCGCCGCCCGCAAAGCTGCAGCGACATGCCCCGCTTCTTCCCCGGGAACCGCCATCAGCAGGCCGCCCGAAGTCTGGGGATCGGCCAGAATTAATTTGTCCACTTCCTCAATATCTTTATCCCACCGCAGCATACCTTCCAGATACTGCAAATTACGGTAGGCTCCTGCCGGGACCATTCCCATTCCGGCCAGATGGCGGGTTGATGCCAGTACCGGTATTTGGTTGAGAAAAATCCGGCTGCCGGTCCCGCCGGCGGTAATCATCTCGCTTAAATGGCCTAAAAGACCGAAACCGGTTATATCAGTACAGGCATGTACCCTGTGCTCGGACATTACCTGGGCCGCCCGGTCGTTTAAACCGGCCATGAGGCCAACAGCGGCCCGGTAAGCTGCTTCGTCCGCCATCGCCCCCTTGATGGCAGTGGTTATGATCCCCACCCCGAGCGGTTTGGTTAGAATCAAGGTATCTCCCGGGAAAGCGCCGGCGTTGGTAACAACCCTATCCGGATGGACCAGCCCGGTCACCGCCAGACCGTATTTCGGTTCATTATCTTCAATGGTATGACCGCCGGCCAAAAGCGCACCCGCTTCTTTAACCTTGTCGGCACCGCCCCTTAATATTTCCGTCAATACTTCCAGGGGTAGAACCTTGCATGGAAAGCCGATAATGTTGAGGGCCAAAAGCGGCTTGGCACCCATGGCGTAAATATCACTCAAAGCATTGGCTGCCGTAATCGAACCAAAAGTATAAGGATCGTCAACAACCGGGGTAAAGTAATCCACAGTTTGGACTATGGCGGTTTGATCATTTAAACGGTAGACCGCCGCATCATCATAAGTAGAAGACCCCACCAGCAGGTCGGGATCGTCTACTGCCGGGTTTAGCTGGCACAGTACCTGTGCCAGGTCCTTAGGACTGATTTTTGCCGCTCACCCCGCACTGGAGGCCAGCTGGGTAAGACGGCACTTTTCTGTTTGCCCCATCGTTTCCGGCTCCCTTCTGCATATTTCTCTATTACTTTAATAAAAAGCATGTTTTTATAATAAACAAAACCTTCTTTTTTTTATACAGTAACCGTGTTTAAAACATCTTAGTAATTTATAACAACGAAAAATAGTAATAAACCGGTATGAAAATTGCCAATAAAAAGACTCCTAACAACAGAGTTCTTTTTATTTACAATTTAGCTGCCCTGTACCGGATGTTTGCCTTGATTTTTTATCTGCGGCGCAGGAATGCCGGAATATCCAGATCATCATGCTGTGAGAAGGGTTTTACTTCCAGTTCGGTCTTTTGACGTTCTTTCTTGTGACTCCTATGGTCAAATCCGGTGGCAATAACCGTAACCCTGACCTCTTCTTCCATTTGTTCGTCAATAACCGCGCCAAAAATGATATTGGCTTCCTGGTCAACGGACTGAGAAATAATATCGGCCGCTTCGTTCACTTCAAATAAACCCAGCGAGGTGCCGCCGGTAATATTTAATAAAACCCCTCTTGCACCCTCGACCGTAGTCTCCAAAAGCGGGCTGGATATCGCCGCCCGGGACGCTTCAACAGAACGGTTATCGCCGCTTGCAGTACCTATGCCCATCAAAGCCGAACCGGTATCTTTCATAATTGTTTTCACATCCGCAAAATCCAGGTTAATCAGACCGGGTACGGCAATCAAGTCGGAAATACCTTGCACCCCCTGGCGCAATACATCGTCAGCAATACGGAAGGCTTCCACAATCGAAGTGTGTTTTTCAATCACCTGCAATAAACGGTCGTTGGGAATGGTAATCAGAGTATCCACTTTGGTCATAAGTTCTCCGGTACCGGACTCAGCCTGAACGGACCGCTTCTTGCCCTCAAAAGTAAAAGGCTTGGTGACGACTCCTACCGTTAGGGCACCCAGTTCCTTGGCCACTTCCGCTACAATAGGCGCGGCGCCGGTTCCGGTACCGCCCCCCATGCCTGCGGTAACAAACACCATGTCGGCACCTTTCAATACCTGAAACAACTCGTCGCGGCTTTCCTCAGCCGCCTTTTGACCAATTTCCGGATTACCTCCCGAACCCAGCCCCTTGGTCAGCTTGGAACCAATTTGAATTTTGTGATTGGCCTGTGCCATATAAAGCGCCTGAGCATCGGTGTTTACCGCGATAAACTCCACACCTTTCAATCCTGTGCTGATCATCCGGTTTACCGCATTGTTTCCACCGCCCCCGACCCCGATGACCTTTATATTGGCAAACTGGTCCAAATCGAGTTCTAAATCAAGCATATCTAGTCCTCCTCTGTAAATTATGCCACTAAAACACTGGGACCAGGCTCCGAAATCAAAACGCTTATCTGCCTTTAAAACCAGCTGAAGAACTTATTCCTGAACCGGTCCCTGAGTTCGTTTACATATTGATTTTCACGGTATAAAACATACCCCTGTTTTACCAAACCCAGGGCATTAGCATACACCGTCCCCTGGTTAAATCCGGCATTATCACGCAAACCGGTCCTGACCGGTAGCTGCAACCTGTTTTCAGCGATTTCGCTCAATCCGTTCAAACGGGATACCCCGCCGGAAAACACCGCACCGCCGGAAAGCAGGCCGTAGTAATTAAAATCATTGATGGCCGCCGCCACCAATTCAATAATTTCGGTTAAACGAGCTTCAATAATTGCTCGGACCGGAGCGCAGGGTAACAGCCCGCTCTTTATAGGAATTGATACCCCCAAGGAATGGTCAGCCTCGTTCACCCCGTAATTTTTTAAAATATTTTCAGCCTCATTAATTGAAATACGCAAACCGACCGCCAAATCAGCAGCCAGATGCTCACCTCCCACGGGAATAACACAAGTTTCCCTGAGCTCGCCCCGGTCGAAAATACTCACGGAGGTCGTTCCGGCCCCAATATCAACCAAAAGAGTTCCCAACTCTCTTTCTGTCCGGCTTAACAACACCAGAGAACCGGCCCCCGGACCGTATAATATATTCTGAACCTTCAAACCAGCCAGGCGCGTACTTTCCACAATCTTTAAAATATCGTCAGGCGGGGCGGTTATTGCCCTGGCACCATACTTAACCCCCTTATTAATACCTTCCCGCATTAAATGCGGTGGGATTAATTGCAAAATCTCTTCGTTTACAACTGACCGGCAGTCCTGCACTTTGGTGCCCGGCCCGTTATAACCCACAAATGCAAGCGCTGCTGTTTCAAACCCGGCCGTTTCCCGGGCTTTTCCCAACGCCCGCACGATACACCGGGCAACAATATCAGGGTCGGTAATCACTCCTTTATCGACCCCCACGCTGGAACTATCCCCGGCAGCAATTAATTCCAGGGAACTTCTGCCGGCCGCCGCAATTACAACCGCAATCTTCGAAGTGCCTATATCAAGGCCGGCCAGAACAGGATTCCCTTTGGCCAACCCGAGCACCTCCCGGACAACTTTTCCTGTTTGATTAGGATTCCACATTAAAATTAATTTCCCTTTATATGAAATTATTTTTTTAAAAGATAGCGTCGCACAATAGAAATATTTTGAAAAAGCCGGATCCCGAAGGCTACAACGGCCGCCAGGTAAAGATCTATATCCAGTCTTTCCCCGATGAACGTCAGGCCGACAGCCAAAAGTGCATTACTGAAAAAACCGGAAAGAAAAATCGTGTTATCAAAGTTTTCCTCTATCGCCGCACGGATCCCCCCAAACACCGAATCCAAAGCTGCCAGTGCAGCAACCGACATATATATAGCATAGGCATAAGGCAGAACCACGGGCAGGTTAAAACCAATCAAAACACCTGCCGCCAATCCGATTAACGCCAACCACAGCCCTAACAACATTTCATAACCACCTTAATCAGTATAATCAATAACCAATTCGTCCCCCAGGTACCTTATAACCCGGGCATTGGAGACAGCAATCAATACCCGGCTACTTTTGTGAAACCTTAGCATAATCAAAGCGCAAGGTACCGTTATAAGCCGGTACCAAAACCTCATCCCCGGAATGTATGGACACCGTTATGCCAAGGTCATTTAAATATTCCCCCAAACCATCTTTTATCTCCAGACTGCTTTTTAAAGCAGCCGAATTACCAACTGCAGTAATGATATAAGGAGGTGAAAGCCTGGTCAAATTCACGTTAATATGATGCCCGGCCATGCGTATCTCACTCGTCGCCATGATACGCTGGCCGTTTATGGCCAGTGCTTCAGCACCGGCACCCCTCAATTCATTAATTACTTTCAAGATATCGTCATCCTTTATGGTATATTTTATGTAACTACCGCCTAAACCAGCAGGTTCAAAAGAACTCTCCAGGATTATTTCCACTCCCGGGCCGCTGACCGGAACAAGACCGGCATGAACCTCGACTTCCGCGAGCTCATCCCTAAAGGCCGCAACAGCCTCTTTGCTACCTTTCCCGGCTTCTTCAACCTTCGCCACCAGGTCGGCGGCCTTTTCCTGAAGGTGCTCCAAGTCCTCCTCCAGCCGTTTCTTCTCCATGGTTAATTCCTGCACCCGGTCATAAGACACTGACTGGTCCACACCACCAATGGCACGAAACTGAAACGCCGTGATCAGGCCCATAATCATAGCTACCAAAGCAATAGAGACACAGGTAAACTTACTCAAGGTTTCCCCTCCCCTCGGAGGTAACTGCATGCCCGTATTCAAATCTGATTCCGCCGGTAAAAGCCGGCACAATTACTTCAGGCTTTTTTTCAACCGCCACCTGGATCCCCCAAAATTGCAGGGTCTCCGTCACCCCGCCCTTCATTTTTAGAGAACTATCCAGCGTATCCGGATTTCCAATGGCAGAGATCACATAAGGTGGCGTCAGTCTTTTATTTTTATTGATAAGTATGGCGGGCCCAATACAGCGCACCTCCGTGGTGGCCAGTAACCGTTGGCCGTTTATGGAAATTGTCTCGGCTCCGGCTGCCTTAAGCTCGTTAAGAACCCTCAATATATCCTCATCGTGCAAAACATAAAGGTTGGGGTTATCGCCGGGAGCCAGATTTATATTACTGTCCTTCAAGGTGACCTCCACTCCCGAACCTTTTACATCGGTCAATCCAGCCGCAATCATGGCCCGGTCCAGTTCTTGTTTTAATCTTGCCGCCCGCGGATCAACGGTAATTTCTTCAAGTTTGGCGCGTAAATTTTCAATCCGGGATTGAACGGCGTCACGTTCCCCTTTTAACTCTTCGACCTCTGCGGAAAGCTTTTGAGTCTTTTGTAACGGTTCGGCCATTTGCACTTCCCCGGTAATTTTAAACTGAAACGCCAGCAGTAACCCCATGATCAGGCCGACTACGGCAAGCGCCCACTGGAAGCCTTTCAACTATATCGCCCCCGTATTGTTTTCATAATAAACCACTGGTTGACCGGCACACGACAAATCAATATATTTTACCCTGGTGTCCTTTTTACTCAATTCCAACATTATTCCAGACAGCATTTCGCCCTTGGTTTTTATCTGCACCGCTTGCCCCAAACGGCACTGGACACCTTCCATAGTATAAACGGTAACCTGGCCGTTTCCCCCTACATAAACCTCGGAAAGGCCGGCGACAACCTCTTCAGGCAAACCGCTGATTACCTCGAGAGCGTTTTCCAGCCCTTCCGCCCGGACCACCTGACCCGGATCGGGCAGGTCGTAACTCAACCCCGTTATTACCGGTAAACCGGACACACCGGCACTTGTTTCCTTCAAATAAACCCCTTCTTCGTCTATTTCAATAAAACGGTCCCCGGCAGTCAAAAGCCCCGAGGGAGCGCGTTCTGCAACCTTGATTACTACCGTTGCAGGAAGCGACCTAACCACCTGAACCTCCTTAATCATCGGCATCAACTTGAGGTTAACGGCCGCCGGCTCTAAGTTCAATTTAAAAATATTTACCCCCGCTTTAATCCCGGAAACAGATTTTATTTTCTCCTGGGTTAAATACTGGTTACCCTGGACCAAGATTTTTTTAACGTTAAAAATAGACGATTGCAAAAGAGTATATCCGGCTATAAAAATAAAAAAAATAAAAAAAATGCTTTGAATAAGATTCCCCTTATTCATCTTATTATTGCCAGATAAGCCTGCCAAAAAAATCACTCCGCATTCCCGGAATATGGTATCCCTTTTTATTATACCAATGGTTTTTTACTTGTCCAAGACAAAAATAAAAAACCATTAGCCCGGTTGTGTTTTTTACGGAGGGACCCAGCTCATTATACTTCCACCTGCTTACTGAGAATGATAACGCCCTATAGCGGTTTTACAACCCGCAGCAATGGGGGAACTGGGTTTATAAATAGTAAAACAGGGGAATCGTTCCCCTGTTTTACTATTTATTATCTTTTTTTTCGAAAGTAGAACCCGGGAAACCGGCTCCGGGATAACCAGGGTATCCTGGACCCGGGAAATCCGGACCTTGACCGGGAGCCGGACACGGCCCTTGACCGGGAGCCGGACACGGCCCTTGTCCGGGATATCCCGGACCGGGAGTTGGACACGGACCTTGACCGGGATACTGGCCCGGATACTGACCAGGATACTCAGGCCAGGGATAGCCCGCACCCGGACCGGCAGGACCCGGATAAGCCGTTGAACCGTCACAGTAAACTATCAGGACGTCATTCCAGAATTGCGCTTCCTGCATTTCATTCAGTGCAATATCCAAGATCATTTTTTTAGTAACCGGATTGGGAACCTGCATAGATAAGTGGCAAAGCATTACACACTGACGGGTTTCCATATCTCTTGCCATTTTCACGCGATTGTGCCAACTGCCTTGCATAGAGGTTTTCTCTACAGTTTCGGAGTGTTCCCGGAATGTACCGGACAGCAAACAATTGCGTAACGCTTTCAGTCTTCTAATTTCCTCTTCCTCTTGCCTGGCCATACACTCAATGGTTCTTCTCAAACATTCATTCGGTGCGCCGGCTGCCAATTCATTGTATAATGGCACTTCCGCTTCTTCCGACCTTATAATCCGGTCAAGAAGAGCACGGGGATCATAATTTCCGTCCATCCAGCAATCCATCATGCCTTTGGTGGTGGCGTCATCCATTATTTTACCTCCCTCCTAAAAATAAACAAGGTCATTAGTAGCATATGAAATGAGGAAGGTAATGGTTACAAATGCCATTGTAACCAGCCCCCTGACGCACGTCCCAAAAGGAGTTAAAAAAAGAGCCACTAGTCGTGAACTCTGATAATCCTGGCCCCCAGGGCGTTATATTTGGCTTCTAGTTGCTCGTACCCGCGGTCAATATGCTCAACGTTTTCCAAAACGGTTCCATCCTCGGCCGCCAGGGCCGCTATCACAAGTGCCGCCCCGGCCCTCAAATCGCTGGCTTCAACGCAAGCACCGGTAATTTTGGGCACTCCCGTGATAATGGCCGACTGTCCCTCCACTTTTATATCGGCACCCATACGCCTGAGCTCTCCGACGTGCTTGAAACGATTTTCAAAAATGGTTTCCGTAATTACACTGGTACCTTCCGCCAGGCTTAAAAGGGCCATCATTTGGGGCTGCATATCACTGGGAAAACCAGGGTACGGCATGGTTTTTATATCCACCGCCCGAACCCGCCCTGCACCTGCCAGTTTGAGCCAATCATCGCCGGCAGTGATATCAATATTCGCTTCCCGCAGCTTTGCCAGCAACGGCTCAAGGTGTTCGGGAATAACATTTTTTACGGTCACTTCGCCACCCGTGACGGCCGCTGCCACCAAATGCGTCCCTGCTTCAATCCGGTCCGGGATCACGGCGTGCACGGCAGGCTTCAGGTCTCCCGGCTTGACTCCTTCTATTTTTATGTTATCAGTGCCGGCCCCTTTTACACCGGCGCCCATCTTATTGAGAAAGTTTTGCAAATCCACAATTTCCGGTTCTTTGGCCGCATTCCTAATCGAGGTTACACCTTCCGCCAGAACTGCCGCCATCATGATATTTTCTGTCGCGCCCACGCTGGGCAGGTCCAGGTGAATATCCGCACCGACCAGTTTTTTAGCTTCGGCAATAATATAGCCAAATCTTTCGTAGATGTCGGCACCCATGGCCCGCAGTCCCTTTAAATGCAGGTTCATCGGCCGGCTCCCGATCTGGCAGCCGCCGGGGTATGATATTTTAATCCTGCCGAACCTGCCCAGCAGTGCGCCCAGTACTAAATTAGACGCCCGCATCCGCCGCGTCAAATATTCTGAAATTTCTGATGAATTAATCTGGGACGCATCCACCTCCATATTCTGATTATCCCAAATTATTTTGGCCCCCAAGCTTGTCAAGACGTCTTTCATTACTGAAACATCCCTCAACCCGGGCGCACCGCGAATAATACTTTTTCCGTTATTTAGGATGGTTGCAGCCAAAATAGGTAACGTAGCGTTTTTTGAACCGCTAACCCGGACCATTCCCTTAAGGCGGTTGCCGCCACAAATCATAAACCTTTGCATGCTGCCACCTCCGCCTAATCATTACCGATAATCTTAATTTCCGGCTCTAATTTCACCCCAAAGCTGGTGTGTACCGTTTCTCCGGCCTTTTCAATAAGGGCCAGCACCTCCCGGGAAGTGGCCGCACCCAGGTTAACGATAAAGTTAGCGTGCAAGGTGGAAATTTGTGCATCCCCGATGCGCAATCCCTTTAAACCGGCGGCTTCTATCAGCCGCCCGGCAGAATCGCCCGGCGGGTTTTTAAAAACACTTCCTGCGTTCGGTCGTACCAAAGGCTGGGTCAACCTGCGTTTGCCGATATAGTACGCCATCTCTTTTGCAATTTCACTTTTGTCTCGCGGAAAACAATTAAAAGAAACCTCGACCAAAATTAGCGGTTCTTCTTGCAAAATACTTGCGCGATACCCAAAACTCAACTCCTGATTCACTTTCCGGTGGTATTCCCCTTTGAAATCTAACATTAGCGCATCCCGCACCAGCCTGCTTATGGAAAAACCGTTGGCGCCCGCGTTCATTGCTACTGCTCCGCCAACCGTACCGGGAATACCGGCTGTAAACTCAAAACCCCCCAGGCCTGCTTCTTTGGCTGCCGCCGCCACCCGGACCAGCTTCGCCCCCGCTTCAGCTATAATTTCATTGCCGGCGGTTAAAACCAGGTTCAGGCCGCTGCTTATTTTTACTACGATTCCCCTGATACCGCACTCGGAAACCAGTAGATTGGAACCGGCCCCGACCACAGTCAGGGGAATGCCGTGACGATAGGCGTATGAAACAACCAACTGCAAGTCCTCACGGTCTTCCGGTTCTACAAAAACGTCCGCGGGACCCCCGATCTGCCAGCTGGTATGGTTTTTCATTAATTCCCCGGATACCACCCGCCCGCGTAAAAGCTGCTTCAAATCAAAGTGCAAGGCTGGTTCAACCATTTTTGTCTCTCCTTCAACCTTTCTACCAACTCCACACCTGTATTACATATATCACCTGCTCCCAGGGTAAGAATCATATCACCCGGCTTTGCATGGCGTAAAAGATAAGCAATTATTTCCTGCCTGCCGGGAAGATAAATTACATCCCGGCCTTCATGTCTTTCGATCGCTGCAATAATGGTCCCGGCCGAAACTCCTTCGATGGGTTCTTCACCCGCACTGTAAATGTCACTGACAATAACCACATCGGCATCCGAAAATGCCTCTCCAAAGCGCTCCCCCAGGATGGAAGTCCTGGTATAACGGTGGGGTTGAAAAACACTTACCACCCGTCCGTTTCTTAACTGTTTGGCGGCTTTCAGAGTAGCCTTGATCTCCGAGGGATGGTGGGCATAATCATCGATGATCCTGATGCCGTTAACTTCCCCGGTAACCTGAAACCTGCGCCCCGCCCCGGTGAAATTTCTCAACACCGAAGATATGCGGTTAAAGGGAATACCGATAAACCTCCCTAACGCCACTACCGCCAAGGCGTTGGAAAGATTGTGCCGTCCCGGTACAGAAAGTCTGAGACGCCCCCAAAAATCCCCCCGGTAATAAACGTCACCGGCCGTTACATTATGTTTAAGCCTGATATTCTTCATGGTGTAATCAGCTTCGGAACGGTCTAAAGCGTAAGTAAGACAGGGTTTATGATAATCCACCAGCAGCTTCCTGATTTCCGGATCATCAAGATTTACTATCGCCGTTCCGTCACTGGGAACTTTGGCCATGAAATGACGAAAGGCGTCTGTAATATTTGCCACATTTTTGTAATAATCCAGATGATCATCTTCAATGTTGGTGATCACCTCTATAAAAGGGTCCAACTTCAAAAAAGAACCGTCGCTTTCATCAGCCTCCGCCACCAGGTACTCTCCGCTGCCGTATTTGGCGTTCCCGCCGATATCCGTCAAGTCACCTCCGATAATTATAGTCGGCTCAAACCTATTTTTTTCGAGCACCAGGGCGGTCATTGATGTAGTGGTAGTTTTTCCGTGGGCACCGGCAATAGTTATTCCTTTACGCTTGCGCATCAACCAGGCCAGCATTTCGCTTCTGTGTTTCACCGGCAGTCCCCGGTTTCTGGCTGCCACAAGCTCCACATTACCGGAGGGAATTGCAGTCGAAACTACTACCAAATCAGCATTGCCCAGGTTTTCTTCTTTATGCCCGGCATAACAGGTTGCTCCCAGAGCCTCCAGTCTTTCGGTCGTCGCTGAATTTTTAAGGTCCGACCCGGACACCTGGTAACCCATTCCCAGCATGATCACGGCAATACCGCTCATGCCCGAGCCTCCGATACCAATAAAATGCACGTGTTTTGTTTTATGCACCCAACTGTCATCTCCTTCCGACGTACCGGGGCCATTTAATTGTTTAGACCATGGTCAAAAAACAATATAGAGATTATCTGTTCATAATGCGGCCACACCTCTGAGCAATAAAATGTTATTGCTTTACACCCAATATCATAAAATATAGTATGCATATCTTCAAAAAGGTGTGACATTCTGGCATATTAAACTTGTCCAACCACTAAAATTTACTAATACTTCTTCCCGACCAATTCTGCTACGGTATCTATTATATCTTTCAGGGCATTTCTTTTGCCCATTTTTCTACTGGCAGCAGCCATTTCAGACAACCTGTCCCGGTGGGACAACAACAATTCCAATTCACGGCAGAGCAGTTTACCGTTTAACTTTTGGTCCGGCACCACCATTGCCGCCCCTTCTTTTTCCAAAGCACGGGCATTAAACTCCTGGTGATTTTCGGCGGCATAAGGGTAAGGAACCAAAATCGCGGGAATACCCACGGCAGTCAATTCAGCCAGGGTGGCCGCACCAGCCCTGCTCAATACCAGATCGGCAACCGCCAGGGCATCCTGCATCTGATAAAGATAAGATTTAACTGTAATATTGCCATAATTACCCATGTCTATGCTTCGGGCAGCGCAGCGGTCGACAAATTCATGATACCCCGCTTTGCCGGTAACGTGAAAAATATCAATGCGCGGGTCGCCGGCAAACTTTTCAATTACTTCCACCATGGCCAGGTTAATTGTGCGTGCGCCCCTGCTCCCGCCAAAAGACAAAAAAGATAACCGCCCGCCTTCAATAACCGGTTTTCCCGGGCAACGGCTTCTCTCCACCTGGAGAATCTCCGGCCGCACGGGAAGGCCGGTCAGCCGGACTTTTTCCCTCTGGGCAAAATAACCTGCTGAAACATCAAAAGTTATGGTTATCCGGTCGACAAACCGGGCCAGAATACGGTTGGTAATGCCCGGTAAGGCGTTTTGCTCGTGAATCAGAGTCGGTATCTTGCTTAAGGCTGCCGCCAGCAGTACCGGCCCGCACACATAACCACCGGTTCCGATCACCGCGGCGGGGCGCAACTCCCGAATAATGCGGTAAGCCTGAAAGAATCCGCGCCCTGCCTGCCACAATACCGCCAGGTTGCTAAGCGACAACTTCCTTTTTAATCCCGCAGCGGCGATCCCCCTGAAGGGCAATCCCTCCCTGGGAACAATATCGGCCTCCATTCCCCCGGCAGTCCCGATATAAATTATTTCCGGGCGGGGATACCTGTCTTTGAGTCCCCGGGCAATAGCCAGGGCAGGATAAATGTGTCCCCCGGTCCCTCCGCCTGCCACCACAAAACGCAATTATTTTATCCCCCCTGCATGTTTTTTGCGTTTCACCGGTTCTCCGAAAAACGTGAAATATTAAGCAGTATTCCCACCCCGAGCATGGTGAAGAGCATGGAGGAACCACCAAAACTGATAAAGGGCAGGGGTATACCGGTTACCGGAAGCGAACCCGATACCACACCGATGTTTATAATGGCCTGGAGTCCAATCCAGGAAGTAACCCCGGCGGCTAAAAAGCTGGCAAAGGGATCCTGCACCGTCACGGCTACTTTCATACCCCGCCAGATAAAAAGAAGAAACAGCAATATGACCAGCGAAACTCCGATAAACCCCAGTTCTTCACCGATAATGGCAAAAATAAAATCGGTATGATTTTCAGGAAGATAAAGAAATTTTTGTCTGCTCTGGCCCAGCCCCAGCCCGAAAAGGCCCCCGGAACCGATGGCATAAAGTCCCTGGATGATATGAAAACCGCTGCCCTGCGGATCGGCCCAGGGGTCAAGAAAAGCAAAAAAACGCTTCATCCGGTAAGGTTCTAATAGGACCGCAAGCACTACCGAGCCCAGGCCTGCCGCCGCTATGCCACCAAGGTGATACAACCTGGCACCGGCAGCAAAGAGCATTAAAAAAACGATCCCGGCCAGAGAAGCGGCAGTACCAAGGTCCGGCTGAAATAAAACCAATAAGGCCGCCAGCAGCACCACTGCAAGATGGGGTAAAACCCCTCCGGCAAACTGTTTGATCTTATCTTTTTGCCTGGCCAAACCGTAGGCCGTAAAAATTATCAGGCATAGTTTTACCAGTTCAGCGGGCGCAAAAGATATAGGCCCCAGTTCGATCCAGCGGCGGGCTCCGTTGACTTCCTTACCGATACCGGGAATTAAAACCAGAATCAACATCAGAAAGACAATGAAAAGAATCGGCCGGATGTATTGTTTAAGCCGCCAATAATCATAGTTTACCATAAAAAACATAACTGCTAAACCTATTAGCGCCCATAATACCTGCCGTTTAAAAAAGTAAAAACTGTCGTTATAGTTGATCAAGGTGCTGTATTCACTGGCACTGAAAACCATGACTACTCCAAGGCTCAACAGGCTTAAAACAGTCAAAAAAAGGACAAAATCCGGAGACTTTTTCTTCAACCGCACCGCCATACCGGTCAACCCCTTTGGCAAAACTTAATCCCATCCACCCTGCGTACGACTTATAGACCTTGGTGTTGGGTGTTGAAGGTAACGAGCGATGTTGCGAAGCGTCGTAAGTGAACCAGGCGAAGTGAGGAAGCGATATTGGATGAGCGGCCAAGGATGGCCGCGAAAGTCTGAACCGCAACAGGATGTGAGTTGAAGGCGGTCCAATATCGCCCGAAACGAGCCTTTAGTTCACTCGACGCGAAGCACTCTGAGCGAGTACCCTCAACACCAAGGTTTTTGCATCATAAGGTTATGTCTTTAACTATGTGTTTTGCTTTATTTTCAGCACCAATTCCTTAAATAAATTCCCGCGTTCCTCGTAGTTGGAAAACATGTCCCAACTGGCACAGGCCGGGGAAAGAAGCACTATTTCACCGGGGCGGGCGTTCCGGTGCGCCAGGTCTACCGCTTCGTCGAAACCGGCGGCAAAAAATAGATTTTCAAACCCCCCGGACTTGACCGCATCTGCAATCATATCCGCACATTCTCCCAGAACGATCAGCACCCTGGCCCGCTCTCTGACTCTCGCCGCAAAATCACTGAAGTCGCTGCCCTTGTTTTTGCCGCCGGCAATCAAAAGCACCGGTTCTGTGAATGCTTCCAGGGCTTTAATGGCGGCGTCCGGATTGGTACCCTTGGAATCGTTAATATATTTCACACCGTTAATCTCGGCGGTGAATTCCAACCGGTGCGGCACTCCTTTGAATTGCTTCAGGGTCCGGGCCAGGGCGGCACTGCCGACTCCCGCCGCCTTTGCCGCAGCCACCGCCGCCAATGCGTTTTCCAGGTTGTGGGCGCCGGGAATGCCCAGCTCATTACAACCACAAACTACTTCCTCGCCTTCGTTAAGATTAACCGTAATCAAGTTGTCCCGAACGTATACGCCGCCGGTTTCGAGTGTTTTTCGCCGCGAAAAATAAATCGTCCGGGCGCGCGACTGGTTTCCCAGGGCGACAGTCAGGGGATCATCATAATTAAAGACGGTAAAATCGTCTTGACCCTGGTTGATAAATATCCCGGCTTTGGATTCGGCATAATTTTCCATGGTGCCGTGACGGTCCAAATGATCGGGAGTCAGGTTAAGTATTACCGCCACTTTCGGCTTGAAAGCAACTGTGGTTTCCAGCTGAAAACTCGAGACCTCCGCCACAATAATATCTTCAGGACCGTATTTTTCCACTTCGGTCACCAGGGGCAGACCGATATTACCTCCCACCAGGGTTTTAAAGCCACTTTCTTTGAAAATTTCTCCCAACAGTGCAGTGGTAGTGGTCTTACCGTTCGTCCCGGTAACGGCCACCACCGGCGCCCTGGCAAAATAATAGGCCAACTCCAACTCCCCGATTACCGGAATGCCGCTTTCGGCAGCTTCCCGGGCCGGTTCCGTGGTTAAAGGAACCCCGGGACTCATGACCACCATTTCAAAACCCGCCCGGTTTACTGCCGGGTACCCGCCAAGGAAGAGGTCCACTCCTTCACTGGCCAGGCGTTCCAATTCCTTTCCCGGGTACGCCGGTTCAGCGGCATCGGTCAAGGTAACATGCGCCTTTTTGCCCACCAGAAAACGGGACACCGCCAGGCCGCTTTTACCGGCTCCGACAACCAGAATTTTTCGGTCTTTAAACTGCATTTTAGCTCGCCTCAACATTGTCAACATTGGTGATTTACTGATGCTGCAAATTCAATTGATTTTACTTAAAACTCATATTGATTTTGAAAATATTTAACCCAGTCTGTACATCCCGGCCAGACCGGTGAGTATCAAAACCAGGGTTGCCGCCCAAAAAGCAAGGACCACCTTGTTTTCATTCCACCCGCAAAGCTCAAAATGATGGTGCAGGGGACTCATGCGCAAAACCCGGCGCCCCGTGGTCTGAAAGGAAACTACCTGGATCACCACCGACAAGACCTCCAGGACCAAAACGCCGCCGGCAATGAATAAAAAAAGTTCACTTCCGGCAATAACGGCGGCCGCACCCAGCCCCCCTCCCAGGGCCAGAGAGCCGGTATCACCCATAAAAACCCTGGCCGGGTAACGGTTGTAAAACAAGAAACCCAGACAACCGCCGGCTAGTGCCGCCATGCTTGTCGCCACTCCCGCCTTTCCCGCCGCCAGCACAACCAGCGATAAGGCGATCAGCAAACTCACCCCGGCAGCCAGACCATCCAGCCCGTCGGCAAGATTTACCGCGTTGGCCGTACCGGCAATTACCACCACCGCCAGAGCCAAAAATAGCCCCCAGCCCAGTTCCAGGCTGATACCCCCGGGAATAAAGAAACCAGAGAAAGGCACGACCAAACCGGTACCGCGGTCCGTTTTGAATAACAGCCACAAAGCCAGGCCTGCAGCCAACAGCACTTGTCCCAATAATTTTTCTCGAGCCCGTAAACCAAGTGATCTGCCGAGCACGACCTTTTTATAGTCGTCTATAAAACCAATCAAGCCGTAACCGAGAATTATTAAAAGAACCCCCATACCTTCGGCGCTGCCGTATGTCTGCCAAAAACCTCCCGCTGCCGTTCCGGCTAAAATAATTATGCCGCCCATGGTTGGCGTGCCGGCTTTTTGCAAGTGCCTGGCCGGTCCGTCGGAACGGATGTTTTGACCGCATTTCAACTTCCTGAGCACAGGAATGACCAAAGGTCCCAACAATGCGGCCACAGCTGTCGCTACGGCAAAAGCCGTCCAGATTGTCTTTTCCATATAACCTCCGGTCGGGATTACTCTTTTCTTCCCAAAATAACCTGACCGGTTATATCCGGGAAGTCAAGTCATAACTTTAATCCCTTACTTTTTGGTGCTGCAGGTACCGGACGATTTGTTCCATTTGCATCCCCCGGGAACCCTTGACCAGTACCACATCGCCCTCCTGCAGCAGCTGGTCCAGGATTTCGAGCGCGCCGGCATTATCCTGACACCGGAATATTCTTTGACCCGGCATCCCGGCGCCTAAAGCTCCTGCTGCTATTTCCGCGGCCAGGTCCCCCACGGTCAAAAGGCAGTCGGTTCCCAAACCGGCGGCCAGCGCTCCCACCTCCCGGTGGCCCGGCTTGGCCCGCGCCCCCAGTTCGAACATATTGCCGAGCACCGCCACCTTACGGCGGCTGCCGGCCGTCTCGGTTAAAACCTGCAGCGCCGCCGCGGTGGAAGCGGGATTGGCGTTGTAAGCATCGTTAATAATCTTGATCCCCGCGCCTGCGGTAATTTCCAAGCGCATTCCGGTTAACGAAACCGCAGCCAGCCCCCCCGCGATATCGTCAACGTCAAGCCCCATTTCAAGCCCCACACCGATCGCCGCAAGAGCGTTTAGCACATTGTGCCGGCCCGGCACCGGTAAATAAAACGCGCGGCTGGTACCGTCAATCACTACGCTGAAACGACTGCCCCCGCCTTCCGGTGTAATATATTCCGCCCTCAAATCAGCCGTCCGGCCGTCACCGAAGAATATTACCCTGCCCCTGCAACGCCGGGCCTCCCGCCGCACATAGGGACTACCGTCATGTAAAAGCGCAAAACCATCCGGCGCAATGTGCTCCAGGATTTCACCTTTGGCGGCGGCGATATTGCTTACCGTCTCGAGCAACTCCAGGTGGGTTTCACCGATGTTGGTAATCACCGCACCGTCAGGGCGGGCGATCCGGCACAATAAATCAATTTCACCGGGACCCCGCATGGCCATTTCAACCACCGCCGCCCGGCAATAATCGTCCATAGCCAGCAGGGTTAAAGGCAACCCGATTTCATTATTTAAATTGCCCGGGGTTTTAAAAACCGGCATACTTGCTTCCAGGACGGATGCCACCAGGTCCTTGGTTGTGGTTTTACCGTTACTCCCGGTAATCCCGATCACCGCGGCCGCGCACTTTTCCCGGTGGTACGCGGCCAATGCCTGAAGCGCCGCCAGCACACCGTCAACTTTAATCACCGGTACACCGGGAGGTAAACCCGTCGCGCGTTCCACGACCAACCCCCCGGCTCCGGCCGCTGCAGCCTGTCTCAAAAAGTTATGGGCATCATATTTTTCACCCGCCAGAGCAAAGAACAGATCACCCTTTTTGATCTTGCGGGTATCGGTAGAAACCGATTTTAAAACCATCCGGTGCCCGCCGCGGATTATTTCACCACCGGTCACGCCGGCAATTTCCTCTAAACTTACCGGTTTCACCGCTTAAAACTCCTTTTTACAAGCTATTTCCTTTATTGCCGCCGCCGCTTCCCGGCGGTCGTCAAAAGCAAACCTGCTACTCCCGATTTCCTGGTAGTCCTCATGCCCCTTACCGGCTATGACCACCGTATCACCCGCGCGGGCTTTCTTTACCGCCCAACGTATGGCCTCACGCCGGTCCGGTTCTATAACCCAGCCGGCTGCCGGCGCCTCCTTTTCCAGTCCGGTTTTAATCTGCGCGATGATTTTTAAAGGATCCTCGGTACGGGGGTTGTCGGACGTAACCACAATAAAGTCACTGTACCTGCCGGTTATTTCGCCCATAAGGGGGCGTTTGGTAGCATCACGGTCCCCGCCGCAGCCGAATACTGTAATCAATTTTCCCTTGGTTATCCGGCGGGCGGTTTTTAAAACTTTCTTCAAACCGTCGGGGGTGTGCGCGTAGTCTACAATGACCGTAAAATTTTGCCCCTCGTTCATTACTTCAAAACGCCCCGGCACCCCGCGGGTATTTTCCAGGGCCCGCTTGATGACCTCCGGTGCAATGCCCAGGACGGCCGCGGTGGTAAAAGCAGCCAGGGCATTGTAAACATTAAACAAACCGGTGATTTTAAGCTCCAACCGGCAGCGGCCCCATTTCCCTTCGACAGTAAAACCGGTACCCCGGACACCCACCGTTATATCCACTGCCCGGGCGTCTGCTGGAGCTTTAATGCCGTAAGTGCATACCTGGTTCCCGTTCCCGGCGGCATCCACAAATCGCGCCGCACGGTTATCATCGGCGTTAATCACGGCAATTTTATTTCCGGTTTTTCTTCCCGGTGCAGCCAACCCGGTAAAAAGTTTCAACTTCGCATCCAGATAATCCTCCATATCCCGGTGAAAATCAAGGTGGTCCTGGGTAAAATTAGTGAGAACGGCAATATCGAACTCACAACCGTCAACCCGGTGCAATGCCAGAGCGTGCGATGAAATCTCCATGACACAGGTATCCGTCCCCCCGGCCACCATATCGGCAAGCAGTTTTTGGAGGTCGGTTGATTCCGGGGTGGTATGCTTAACCGGCAATATTTTAGCACCAATCCGGTTGTGTATGGTTCCGATCAGGCCGGTTTTCTGTCCCGCAGCTTCCAAAACCGCGACAATCAAATTGGTGGTAGTGGTTTTACCGTTGGTTCCGGTGACCCCGATCATACCCATTTGTGCGGCCGGATTACCGAAAAACCGCGCGGAAAAAAGCGCCAACGCCCTTCTGGAGTCATCCACCACGGCCCAGGGAACCCGGGCGGGCAGGTTTACTTTCCTTTCCATGACCACTGCCGCGGCGCCCGACTCCAGAGCCTGGCGGATATATTCGTGACCATCCGTTTTAAATCCCCTCACCGCTACAAACAAGTCACCAGGTTTCACCCGGCGCGAGTCGTAAGCAATGCCTCCGATAACCGCCTCCCAGTCACCGCCGGCAGCACGGTATGGAACCCCTTGGAGCAAATCACCGAAAAACAAAAGTGCGACCTCCCGTTTATGACCTAGTATTACCCCGATTAACCTATATATTCCAATTAATCAATAGTGTGCCTGACAATTTAAAGGGGATGGCACCGGTCCAACCTCTCAATACCTACCTGTGCACAGGATTACTGTTCTAATCACGCAACTCCCGGTACACCGGCGGTTGAAATTCAACCGTTATCCCGGTGCCCACGGCTACCGCGGCGCCGGGCGCCACCTTTTGCGCCACAGCCAGGCCGGAACCCACGGGTTCCAACTTGAGTCCCAGCTTTTCTAAAATATTACCGGCATCTTTTATGGTCCGGCCTTGCAAATCGGGTACTTTTACCTCTCCCGGCGCCGGTTCACCTTGCGGTCCCAAGTCCAGAATCACTGTGGTTCCGTCTAAAACCTCAGCCCCTCCCTTGGGCACCTGATCGCAAACCACGTTCCCCTGTCCCCTGATCCGGACTTTGAAACCAAGGTTAACGAGAATTCTTTGGGCATCTTCCACGGGATAATTATCTAAATTGGGCACCGTAACTTCCACCCTGGGCTCTTCGTAGTCAAAAGGCAACTTGGGTTTTTCCAGGCCGGGACGCTCCGGTACTTCCAGGTAAAGCAACGTGTCCCGGGCCAGGGCTTTAAATACCGGCGCCGCCACCTGGCTGCCGAAATGAAACGGTCCGGACGGTTCGGCAACCATCACCAGTGCCGTGATCTGCGGGTCATCCGCCGGGGCAAAACCTATGAATGACGATACATACTTTCCTTCCACATACCCGCCGTCACCGACCACCTGGGCCGTACCGGTTTTGCCCGCTGCCCCGTAACCTTCCACGAAAGCGTTTCTGCCCGTTCCTTTCTGCACCACGTTAGTTAAAAGCCCCATTAAGGTATCCGCGGTTTCAGCCTTAATCACCCGGTGTACTTGCTCCGGTTCAAATTTTTTAAGCACCTTGCCGTCTTGATCAGTGACCGCTTTTACCAGGGAAGGCTTCATCAATACTCCCCCGTTGGCCACCGCCGACGCGGCAGTGATCAGCTGGATCGGTGTAACGGCAATGGACTGGCCGATCGACATGGTGGCAATATTGAGATCGGTGGCATCTTTTAAGGAAATCTGAATGCCCTCTCCTTCCCCGGTCAGGCATATCCCCGTTTTTTGATCAAGGCCGAAAGCATTTATGTATTGATAAAACTTTTCCTTGCCCAGCCGCAGCCCCACAGTGATAAAACCGGGGTTGCAGGAATTTTGAACCACCTCTTCAAAGGTTTGGGAACCGTGTCCGCCGTCTAACCAACAGCGAATAAACCAGTCGGCCACTTTAATATAGCCGGGATCATAAAAATTATCTCCGGGTTTAACCACGCCTTCTTCCAGGGCGGCCGACGCGGTAATAATTTTGAAGGTCGAACCGGGTTCATAATTATACCATACGGCGGGATTACGGTCCCATACCTCCCGGGAATAATCCTGCCACTTCCCGGGCTGATAGGTCGGGCGGCTTCCCATGGCCAGGACTTCCCCGGTTTTAGGATCCATAACAATAATTACCGCCAGCTTGGGGCGGTGTTCAGCTACAATTTTATCCAGTTCTCTTTCCACAAAGTACTGGACACTCTGATCAATGGTTAATTTCAGGTTGTTACCGGGCACCGGTGAAATGAATTTATGCATGGCTCCCGGAATATTTCTGCCCTGGGCGTCTTTCTCCACAACAATCCGGCCCGCAACCCCTCTCAACTCCGGATCAAAGACACTTTCAATACCGGTCAGCCCCTGATTATCGACCCCGGAAAACCCCAGCACGTGGGCGGCAAGAGTATCCTGGCGGTAAAAACGCGTATTCTCTTCCACCAGTTCTACACCACTTATTTCCAAATCCCGCAGTTTTTGGGCCGCATCATAATCAATGCGTCTTTTAAGCCAAACAAAACCCACCTTTTGGTTAAGTTTTGCGTAAACCTCCTCCGGCTCCATTTTTAAAACTGAAGCAATTTTATTGGACGCTTCAAGTTTATTTTTAATCTGGGGCGGAAATGCGTAAGCAGAGTCCACGCTGACACTGGTAACCAGCTCCTGACCGTTGCGGTCATAAATATTCCCCCGTTTAGCCTCAACCGGCACATCACTCATCCGGATTTCAAGCGCCTCTTCCCTTAATTTGTCTCCTTCAACCAGCTGTATCCAGGCCAGGCGCATCATCAGGCAGGCGAGCAGTGCAGCAAATATCAGGCCCACCATGGCTATCCGTTTGCGCATCAATATGTTGGTCGTCTGCATAGGTTACCTCCTCAGACCCGGTACTTAAACCAAGCCCAAGCCGGATCTTATTTTCCAACCGGTTGACCAATTCGCTGAAAGTCTGAATCAGTCGACTACGCTCATCCCCGGCGGCAGAAACTAATGCCGGACGGGCAGGTTCCGGGCCGAACACTTCCGAAGAGCTACCGGCAACCGCCACTACCAGGATATTGCTGTTATCCGGATTAACCATCCCGAGCCGGTTTAATGCCAGGTGCTCCACCCGGTCCAGAGAGGTTAGCCGGTAAATATTTTCAGCCAGGTGATAGTTTTCCACCCGCAGGAGGGCAAGTTCCTCTTTCAGGGACTGAATCTGGTATCCCAGCGCAAACACCTGCGCGTAATAACAAATGACCATAACCCCCAACGCAAAAGCGGCGGCCACCAGCCCGGTGAGGATTAACTTGTGTTTTCCCGGCACACCCTTGCGCCTGTGCTTTTCCGGCCGGTGCGCCGCACCGGAATAACAGCTATGGTAGCATGTCTTTTCCTGTGCTACGATCAATTTATTCAACCCTCCTGGAAACTAGAACTTATTAAGGAACGTTATTCCAATTTTTCCGCTATCCGGAGCTTGGCACTCCTTGCCCGGGGATTCTCCCCGAGTTCCACTTTACTAGGCAATACCGGT
>Ga0334899_1001245_pt1 | contig 25224 bp, 21 predicted proteins | sample GraSluR3_MG_FD_207219 | JGI IMG/M metagenome (GOLD analysis project Ga0334899, IMG submission 207219) | Sludge microbial communities from methane-producing bioreactor in Wageningen University, Netherlands - Granular Sludge_8_08-R3 | ecosystem: Engineered > Bioreactor > Anaerobic > Unclassified ...
ATCCATCTCCTTATTTTCCGGCTTTCCAAGGATATCAATGATGGTTCCTGTAACAGTATGGTCATCTTCCTTCCACCCAGTCCTCTTTAGCACCACAACCTCACCATTCTTTGGCATTCTCCCTATCTTTGGGGAAGATAAGGAATCCTTCGGAATAATGATTGGATTGTTGTACCGTTCATCGCTCGGAATGACTAACCCGCCTTCCTTGCTTCTTTTAAAAACACCAATGATCTCTTTTTCCTGTAATTTGAGGATTTTGACAATTCTACCTTCAGGATTCTTCTTTGGTATCTTTTTCAGTATTTCAGCAGAAACATAGTCTCCATCCATAGCATTCAGCATATGTTCCAACGGAATAAAGATATCAGTTCCTTTCTTGACGAGTACGAAACCGAATCCCTTTGCATGAACGGAAAGGTATCCCTTAATCATTTTCCCTTGTGTTTTTTGTTTCTTGGTTGGATTCCCGCTGGTTTTTTTGTCTGTCTTTTTAGGCACGGTATCTACTCCTTGGTTCTAATCAGAAGTGGAGAAAGCTCATTACTATTCTTGGCTGAATCATTCTCCTATCAATCGGTTTCCCCTCTGTGCATTGTAGCATGTAAAAACTGATGTATCATACCATTCGTTTCATTCCCCAACGGAGCGAGAGGAAAGGAATCAGCAGGAAGGTTCCTCTCCCGAGAGAGTGCCGGGAAAGCAAGGTGAGATACCCCGTCCCTTGAGGCGGAAAATGAGGCAACGCCTCCTGAGTCCAGGGCTTGCCCTGGGGTATTGATACCTTTCATTGCGCCAGCATTACAGCAAGGAGTCCCTCCACGTCCTCCTTCGTTTTTTTGTTCAGAGAATTCTTTCTTGGAGCTGTGTTTCTTCAGCAACAGGGGATGATCCCCTAGTAATTTGCTATCCTTTTACGAGCTCATGGTGTATACTTGCAGAAAACGGGAGGATGTGGATGAAAGCTAAGATTGTCTATTTTTCTCACGGTGGGGGACCACTTCCCCTCTTGGGAGACCCTTCACATAGAGCGATGATACGCTTTATGAAACAGCTTGGCAACGTTTTGCCACGACCCAAGTCAATTGTAGTCGTTAGTGCGCATTGGGAGGAGGAAAAGCCAACACTTATCGCATCTCCAACTCCTCCGTTGCTATATGACTATTATGGTTTCCCTAAAGAAGCGTATGAGATAACCTATCCAGCTCTTGGCAATCCAGATCTTGCCAAGAGCATTGCAACTCTACTAGGGGATGCTGTGCTGAGTGAAACACGTGGGTTTGACCATGGAATGTTTATTCCACTCAGTCTGATGTATCCAGAAGCCTCCATTCCAACCATACAACTCTCACTCCTTTCTTCCCTCTCAGCTGCAGATCACTGGAATCTTGGAGAGAAGCTCAGGCCTTTGCTTGATGAAGACATTCTTTTTATAGGCTCTGGATTTTCGTTTCATAACATTCGGCAATTTTGGAAAGGAGATGACGAACAGAACAATGCATTTCAGAACTTTCTTATTGATACATGCAGTACCGATAAGCCTATTGAGAGTAGAAAACAGGCATTGATACACTGGGAGAATGCCCCCTATGCCAGGTATTGCCACCCACGTGAGGAGCATCTGCTTCCTCTTCTTGTTTGCCAGTCACTTGCGCAAGGGACTGCTGAGTTGATTTTTGATGACAAGATCCTCGAACGCAGGGCGGTTGCGTTCCTCTGGAGTTGATTATACTCGGTATTATGAGGATTCTATCTCTTTCTTTTTTGTCTGTTTGCCGGTACTATGCAAGCAAGATGAGGAGCAAAACCAATGAATGAAATTATCGTAACTGACGACAACTTCAAAGAGGAAATACTCCAGGCGGATAAGCTGGTGTTGGTGGATTTCTGGGCCCCTTGGTGTGGTCCATGCAAAATGATTGGACCTGCGGTATCACAGCTGGCGCAGAAGTATGCTGATACACTGAAAGTAGCGAAAGTGAACGTGGACGAAGCAGAAAGCCTTGCAAACATGTTCAATGTAAATTCGATTCCTACCTTGATGCTTTTCAAGGATGGAGAGGTAGTTGACCAGAGAATGGGTGCAGCCTCCCTGTCCGTCATTGAAGGATTCGTAAAACAACATCTGTAGGAGATGGGGAGGCTACTCCCCAATCAATCCTCGTAGTGTTCCTCTGAGTTCTTTGTTCCGAATGATGCGTTACGTGTAGCGCAGATATACCAATCGTCCAAGCTGTTGGTATCTCTCAGTTGTTCCCTGCATATGCTTCTCGTGGCAGTGCTGTCAGTACTGTTGATGGATGCATTGGCCTCCTTGCTGTTCCAATGCCCTGCCTCTGCAATGTGCTGAGCTTGTCCAAGGAGCGCTTTTGAACCGAACCCGTCATGGGTTTGCGTGGTATGGTTCCCCCAGATAACAGCGTCAAGCAGTGGTGCATCCCATTGAGGGCTTATGGCAAGCGTCAAGCATCCATTGTTTGCGCTCAATCCAGCTAGGTTTTCTGAGCAATAGGTCCCTGATGCTATTTCCCCCTTGGAAAAAGCAATCACAAGGTAGTCGCCTCGTTCCACCCACAGCTCAGGAAAGATGATTCGGTCGGTGTACTTCTGTTCTGTCCCTGCGTAGATGGTGATTCCCCCAAGATTGCCTCTGTTCGTTACATATAATTCCACACGGTCAGGGTTGCTTTCGCTTCCCTTGGTGGATATCTCGTTGATCAAGAGGGAAGGGGGATTGGTGTTCTTTGCCCAAAGCAAGAGGGAGAAACTGATACTATTCCCTCGTAGATCCTCAGCCCTTCCCTGTAAGGGTAGTCCCTCACTCAGGCTCATCGCATCCTTGAATGCAATAACCAGGGAAGCCTTTGTAACCTGCTTGCTTGCAACTTGATTTCCCTTTGCTTGGAGTTGGATTGTATCTTGATTGATGGGTTCATCAAAGACAAGCAGTGCAGATTGACGGTCGAGAGAACTGATTTTCAGTAAAGTGGGCGGTGTGCTGTCTACTGAACTAAGCAAATTGACAGGGGTAGGCCCTTGATGGTCGCAGCCACAACCAATACAGAGCTGAATGGTCAGGAGTATGGCAAGTACAATGTATCTCATATCCTCCAAGTCATGAATGATGCGTCTTTGCTTCAATTGACAGGCATCGGGATAGCCAATAGACTTTCCACATTCATGGAGGCTGAACACACATGTCCAAGCTTTGGCAGAAAGATTATTCACTCGATTCCTTGATGGAGGAATTTACCGTAAGCAACGATTACATTCTGGACCAGCAACTGGTTATCGCCGATTGTCTAGGTTCCATCGCCCATGCACGAGGATTACACCAAATAGGAATCCTGGATGCAGAGGAACTTGCTTCCCTGGAAGCGGGTTTGAAAAGAATCATTGTCCTTAAACAAGAAGATTCATTTGCCATTACCAAGGAGCATGAAGATTGCCATACGGCTATTGAGGGTTTCTTGACCGATGAATATGGGGAAGTAGGGAAGAAGATTCATACTGGTCGGAGCAGAAATGACCAGGTGCAGACAGCCTTGAGGATTTGGATGCGAGAATTCACCATCAAGCTTTGCAAGGCTACCGGAGACCTCTGTGAGACACTGCTCTCCTTTGCCGAGAAGCATGCAGAAGTTCCCATGCCGGGGCGTACCCATATGCAGATTGCCATGCCTTCATCCATTGGCCTTTGGGCAGCAAGCTATGCAGAGGAGCTCTATGATGAGGCACAGCATCTGATGCATCTCTCTTGGTTGTTCGACCAGAGTCCCCTTGGCTCTGCTGCCAGTTACGGCGTACCGTTGCCTCTGGACAGACAATTCACCGGGGAGCAGATGGGATTCACCCGTGTTCAGAACAATGTTTTGTATGCGAACAACAGTAGAGGGAAGTTTGAGGCAATGCTCCTTGATGGTTGTGATTACATTGCGCTTACCCTGAGCAAGCTTGCCCAGGATTTGATCCTGTTCACCCTTCCTGAGTTTGGCTATTTCTCACTTCCCAAAGAACTGTGCACGGGTTCATCCATCATGCCACAGAAGAAGAATCCTGATGGACTTGAACTTGCAAGAAGTCGCTCCTCAGTGGTATCGAGCTGTGCAGCACGGGTCAAATCCATTATTAGGAGCCTTCCTTCTGGATACAACCGGGACTTCCAAGATACCAAGGAACCGCTGTTGACTGGAACAAAAGGCACGTGGCAGTTGGTACAGATCTTCCAAAGGATGATTGAAGGATTGCAAGTGAACGAAGAAGCCTTGATTGCAGGATGCACACCAGAGCTCTATGCTACCGATGTGGTTTTGCAGGGAGTGCTTGATGGCAAGAATTTCCGTGATACCTACAAGGATGTTGGGTTGCATCTGGAGCAAGTCCGTAAAGCTGACCCAGTGCAGACCATTAAGAACAGGAGCAGTATTGGAACCACAGGCAACCTGGGTTTGGATGAAGACCAGTTCTTCGTCTCTCTGATGAAAACTGGTTGTGATGAGGTACTTGCCAGTTATGCCGAAGTGTACCAGAAACTCAGTGGTCTGGAAGGTGTAGAGACAGTCCTGTACTAGAATGCCAAATGAGAATAGACAAGAAGAAAGGACCTAGCAGGTCCTTTCTTCTTGGTAGTGAGAGGTATTTACAGGTTTGAAACGCTCATTTCAGTATGTTTTTGCAGCATGGGAGTGTGCTTGACCGCCTGATGGTAGGCTTCTGCAATATTGGTGCAGTAGTCACCAATGTGCTCCAGATGTCTGATCTTCTCCAGGAGCAAGAGTTCCACACGTACGTCAGCCTTTCCTCCGCTTAGTCGTTCCTGGACAGCCTGGCTCAGCCTGTTACGGTAGCTGTTAATCTGTTCCTCATATTCATTTGCCATCTGCATTTCAGCTTTGGTAAGGGTCTTGTCCATACGGTCTCGGACATAATCAAGGAAGTCCTGAACAATCTGCTGATACGTTTTGAGGTCCTTGTCAGTCTCCTCGTCGAATACCCAACCTTGAGCAAATCTTCGCTGGCTGAGCATGGTCAGGTTGAAACAGCTGTCGGTTACCGATTCCAACTCATCCATAACCCTGATAAGACAGTTGAGGGAGGAAGCATTAGTGGGGGTTTGGGAATCTTGCAAGAGGTGTACGCAGAAGTCAGAGAGTTGTTCCTGCATCTGATCGGCGTACTCCTCATCCTTTTTCATTGCCTGGACATCGCTTTCCATATTCGCATTTGGATTGTTGAACATACCGCGGTAACGGGTGAGCATATTACAAGCAAGGTTTGCCATCTTCTTGATTTCATCACGGATTGCCAGCATATATATTTCAGGGCTGTCGATGAAGATACCACCGATGTATTTGAAGTGGTAGGTTCCTTCATCGTACTCAGCCTTTGCAGGCACCAAGCGTTTGATGAGTTTGGCATATTGGGAAACAAAGGGGAAGAAGATGATGGTGTTTATTACATTGAACACCGTGTGGAACATGGCGAGGAAGAGTGGAAGTTGACTACTGAGCGCTGTTCCTGAGAGGGCGAAGATGTTACCAGGGGTAATCCAATTCACAAACGTCAAGAGAGGGTGGAAGAGAATCAAGGAGATCAAACTTCCAAATACGTTGAAAATGATGTGAGCCCACGCAGCCCGTTTTGCAGTTGTACTGGTACCGATGGAGGCGAGATACGCCGTGATGGTTGTTCCAATATTGGAACCCAAGATCATAGCAGCTGCGGCCGAAACTCCAAGCCAACCATTGTATGCCATGGTAAGGGTCATTGCCATGGCAGCTGAGGAAGACTGGACTACCATCGTAATAAGTGTTCCTATGATAATACAGAGAATATTGACCCAGAGTGTATCGTTGTTGATTGCGGAAAGGAAAGCCAATGTATCTACATTCCCGGTAATGTCCGGGATTGAGTGACTCATGAAATTCAATCCAAGGAACAGGATTCCGAATCCTAGCAACACGTCAGCAATATCACGGTGCTGTGCTTTTTTGCTGAACATCAGCGGACCGGCAAAGGCGATGGAAATGAGTGCAAGAACGGTAATGTCAACCTTGAACCCCAATAATGCCACCAACCAGCCGGTAAAGGTGGTACCGATATTGGCACCGAGGATGACTCCGATGGCTTGGGTGAGCCCCATCAGTCCTGCATTGACAAAGCTGACTACCATAACCGTGGTTGCTGAGGAACTTTGGATTATGACAGTAATAAGCATACCGGTGAGTATGGAAACAAACCGATTCTTTGTCATGAGGTTAAGGACTGCCTTCATCTTGTCACCGGCAGTTTTCTGGAGACCTTCACTGAGGAGTTTTATCCCAAACAGGAATAGACCCAAGCTGCCGACAATTTGGAAAAGCATCATAATAGTTTTCATATCAGTGATACCGTACCAATTTTTAGTCTCCTTGGTAAAGTAGAACCCGTTCGATTGAAAAAAAATCGTATCATCGTAGGTATGCTCCAATCCCATAATGGATTGAACTTTCAGCAGTGTTGTTGTATGGTTCAGCCATGAGCATCATCAAACCCCACAAGCTTGGAATTATCTCAGGCCCAGGTTCGGAATATTTTACGGGAAAGGTGGTAAAACACCTCCGTCGTCTCTATTTGGAACGGTATGAAAAACTGTCCAGCGCATTGGCTAAACGACATGACATGAGTGAAGATGAGATTCTCAAGACTGTCACGTTGATGGATGACTTGAACAACAAGCGAATACCCAGAAGCAAATGCCCAACGACGTTTCAGTGTCCTGATTTTACCATCAAGGTGAAGTATACCAAGTTCGCGAATGGGGAAGAAAAAGCAGAGATTCTAGATGCAGTTAGGGGTTTGAGAGTCTTCATTGTATATGATGTCTCCAACTTGGAACCCGTGAAAGTTGCTGGCTCTAATGAGCCGGTCAGCCTCTCAGTCAATGACCACCTGATGTTCCTTTTTACGACGATTAATGCACTCCAACTTGCAGGGGCAGAGAGTGTTACTTTGGTACTCCCAACCTATCCCTATTCACGGCAACACAAGAAAGGTGCTCGTGAGGCGCTCACGGCCGCCATGTTCGGCCATATGTGTGAAATGCTTGGAGTCGAGCGAATCATCACGTTGGATATCCATAGCCGGGAGATTGAGAACAGCTTTTCAAAGCTCCATCTGGAAAATCTACATGCTTCTTATCAGGTCTTGATTGCACTTCGTAAGATCATTGATTTCAGTGACCCTGATCTCGTTGTGGTTGCACCCGATACGGGAGCAATCAGCAGAAACAAATTCTATGCCCAAGCATTGCACCGCCCGTTGGCAATGCTGTACAAGGAACGCGATTACTCCATCGTAAGTCGTGATGCAAAACACTCCAATATCAAGAGCATCAACCTGCTCGGTGATGTGAAAGGCAAGACTGTTCTGATAGCTGATGATATGCTTGCGACCGGTGGAACCATGATTATCGCTATGCGTGAATTGATGAACCTTGGTGCGAAAAGGATTATTTGTATGGTAAGCCTCCCGTTCTTCAATGCAGGAGCTGTTGAAGATTTTGATCTAGCCTATAAAGAAGGGATTTTTTATCGGATCATCGGCACCAATTCAGTGTTCCATGGGAGGGATCTCCTTGATAAAGAATGGTATGTGCAAGCGGATATCACTGAGTTGTTTGCTCGCGTCATCAGCCGGTTGCACCATGGCCGTTCCATCAGCCCATTGCTTGACAACCGCAAATTCATCCAGATTCTTATCGATAACACGCAGGCTCAGGCTCAAGCCCAGGCTCAAGAGCCAAAACCAGGGGCTAGCGCTACCGACCCGGAGGGCAAGTAGTTCTTGCTTTCCGGGTTACCCCTACCTCCCACTATCTGATCGTTCATCAGTAGGTGAGTTGTACTTTTATTTATATCATCTGGAGTTATTAATATGCACATGTCACATAGAATCTCAGCTTTTCAATGTTCCCCTATCCGCAGGCTCTCTCCATACGCTCGGGATGCAGTCAATCGCGGAATCAAGGTATATCATTTGAACATCGGACAGCCCGATATAAAGACCCCACGACAGGTCATTGAAGCAGTTCATAACTATGACGAATGTATTATTGCCTATGGTAATAGTGAGGGAAGGCAGGAGCTACGTGAGGCATTGCCTGACTATTATGCAAAGTATGGCCTCAATGTAGATGCTGAGGATATTCTCATCACCACCGGGGGCAGTGAAGCCCTGCAATTTGCCTTCATGACGCTTTGTGATCCTTATGATGAGATTATCATCCCAGAGCCGTATTATACCAATGTTTCCTCTTTTGCTCATTCAGCGATGGTTGATTTGGTTCCTGTCACCAGTAAAATGGAGGAAGAGTTTTCTCTTCCCGATATCAGTGAATTTGAGAAGCGGATTTCCCGTAAAACTGGGGCAATCCTGTTGTGCAGCCCAAATAATCCCACCGGCTATGTCTATACGAATGATGAGTTGCTGCAACTTCTGAATCTCTGCAAGAAGTACGATATCTTTTTGATTGTAGATGAGGTGTATCGTGAGTTCTGCTATGACGGAAAGGAGTTTACCAGTGTGCTCTCTTTTGAGGAATTCAGTGACCGGGTCATCTGTGTCGACAGTTTCTCTAAACGATACAGCATGTGCGGTGCTCGAATCGGTGCCTTGGTCAGTAAGAATAAGGAAGTCTTGGAAAATGCACTCAAGCTTTCCCAAGCTCGCTTGTGTCCTCCTGACATTGAACAGGTGGCAGCCCTTGCTGCATTGAATACCGATGACTCCTATCTTCGTGAAGTTACTATTGAATATGAGCAGAGACGGGATTTCATTGTTGATGCTTTACAGAAAATCGATGGGGTGAAGGTAAACAACCCAAAGGGTGCCTTCTATTTGGTGGCGGAACTCCCTGTGGATGACGCAGAGTCATTTGCTACATTCATGCTTCGTGATTTTGATTTGAACGGGGAGACGGTTATGGTTGCCCCCTGTGAGGATTTCTATGTGACCAAAGGCTTGGGGCACCGACAGGTGAGGATTGCCTATGTGCTCAATACCGATGATCTAAAGAGGGCAGTAGCCTGCATTGAAGCAGGCTTGGCTGCATATCAATCTACTCACCGATAATCTTGATGAGGACATGCTTGTCTCGCATGCCATCAAAGTCATAGTAGAAAATCTCTTCCCAAGACCCGAAATCGAGCTTTCCTCCTGTAATTGCAATGACCACCTCTCGCCCCATGATGGATCGCTTCAGGTGGCCATCTGCATTATGCTCCTTTTCAGTGTTGTGTTTGTACTGCTCATAGGGCAGTTCAGGGGCCAACTTTTCTAGCCAAATCTCGAAATCTTCATGCAATCCCGTTTCCACGGCATTGATGAACACGCTGCTGGTGATGTTCATTGCGTTGACTAACACCAGTCCTTCTCTAATTCCGCACTCATCAACTGCTTCTTGTACAGCCTCAGTAATGTTGACGAGTCCACGCCGTTTGTTGAGGTGAAACCAGAGTTCCTTTCGATAGGTCATCATAGGCGCCTCCTCTTGCATGTTCAGTATACCACCATTAGTTGCAGAGCTGAAGCTTTGAAGATACACTGCCAGCCAGTATGGAAAAAACTGTTGTTGTGTTGCCGAGGGCTCGGATACTAGGCCATATTGCTGTGATCAGTACCATGACCTTCTGGGCGGTTACCTTTGTATCGACCAAATTGCTTTTGGTCGCCTTTACTCCTGCCCAAATCCTGATGGTTCGCTCACTTCTTGGGTTGACCCTTCTCTTTGCAATAAACCACAGAAGGGTGGGGTATACCTCAATCAAGGATCGAGCACTGGTTGCAGCAGCTGGAATGATGGGAATCTTCCTGTATTACTATCTGGAGAATACTGCCCTGGTCTATACCAGTGCAAGCAATGTAGGGGTGATTGTTGCGACTGCTCCGTTCTTTACCCTCCTGGCAACGCATTTTTTCTTGAAGGAAGATTCCCTGAAGAAAAACTACTTTGTAGGGTTTGCCATCTCCATGGTGGGAATCATCTTACTGACTGTTGGGGATGGGACCTCTCTGGATATCAACCCTTTTGGGGATTTCCTCGCATTGCTGGCAATTATGATGTGGGGACTCTATACTGTACTCACGCGTTTGGTAGCACGAAGAGGATACTCGAATCTTCTTGTCACCAGGGATATGTTTTTCTATGCGCTCATCATCCAGGTGGTGGTTTTGCTTATAGAAGGTAAGCCGTTTGACTTTCAGGCAGCCATATCTGCTCCCTATCTCTATCATCTATTGTTCCTCGGTTGTATTGCTTCAGCATTCTGTTTTGTCTCTTGGAATTATGGTTTGCGTACCATTGGAGTGGTCAAGAGTTCGTTCTATCTCTATTTGAGTCCGATTATAACCATTGTGTTTGCTTCCTTGGTACTAGGGGAGATCTTTACCACCATTGATGCCATCGGCACTGCATTCACATTGGCAGGTCTCTTGATCAGTGAATACCGAAGACGATAAACACTTGCAAAACTACTATACTGATGTTACCTTACGGGGTATGGATACACAAAGCAAGTTGGATATCTTGAGTCGTGATGCCCAGTATGATCTTAGCTGTGCCTGTGGGACTAAGAATCCTGATGAACACCGTAAACGGGATAACACGGGCAGTGGTTGGCTCTATCCCACAACAACTGCCAGTGGAGGGCCGGGGATTGTTCTCAAGACCCTGTTGGGCAATCGATGTGTCAATGACTGCAAGTATTGTCCACTGAGAACAGGTCAAGATTTTCGCCCTGTTGCACTATCTCCTTCAGAGATGGCTTCCTTCTTCTATGATTTTCAGGCAAAACGACCCCTACTTGGGTTGTTTCTTTCCAGTGCTGTCATGGGAGATGCAGGAGGGACCATGGAAATGCTGGTTTCAACTGCCAAAATCTTGAGAAACCGTTACCACTACAAGGGCTATATCCATTTGAAAGTTATCCCAGGATCCACCAAGGAAAGCATTGATGAAGCTCTCAAGTATGCCAGTGCTCTTTCCCTAAATATTGAAACACCAGGGGAACATCATTTTTCCAAACTCACAGATGCCAAAAACTATGTGCAGGATATTCTGGAGCCGCTCAAGTATATTGCAAGTCAAACAGCAAGAGGGAGCCAATATCAACGAGTTCATACTTCCAGTCAGTTCATAGTTGGAGCCAGTAATGAGTTGGATAAGGAAATCTTGTTCTATACAAGTCGGATGTACAAGGAACTGCATGTGGGACGGCTCTATTTCAGTGCATACCAACGAGGCTTGGGGGATTCTTCCCTTCCCGGAGAGCAGGTTGCCGCCCCGAAGCAAGCACAGCTGGAGCTGTTCGATGGCCTTCCTTCCATTCCTCTACAGGACCAAGGGCTGTTGACTCGTGAACACCGTCTTTACCAAGCCGATTGGCTCTTGCGGAAATATGGGTTCAATTTTGAAGAATTATCCTTTGGACAGGAGGGGAATCTCAGCCTTGATGATGATCCAAAACTTGCTTGGGCAAAAGCAAATATAGATTTCTATCCCCTGTCGATCAAGCGAGCACCAAAGGAAGCCTTGCTCAGGGTTCCTGGCTTAGGCCCCACCTATGTGAATCGCATCATTGATAAACGACGCAATACTCCTATCTCGTGTCTTGAGGATTTGCATCTTCCTTTCTCAACCCTCGAAAAAGCTCGTCCATTTATCACCATGTAAAGAAAGGTCTTGTTGTCAGTTGTACAAATCCCTACAATGCATCCATGGTCAGTCTCTATACATCTTTCTTTTTTGTTTTTGCCATTATGGCAGTGTTCAATCCCTACTTGCAGGTGATGATCAGAAACCTTGGATACTCACATGACATGGTGGGGTTACTTCTCGCTGTTTTTGAGACTGCCGGAATTGTGGGGCCTTTGTTGATTGCCCGTCATGTTGACAATCGTGGATCAAGCAAGAACACGATACTCTTCTGTACTGGTATGTCTGCCTTGGGTGTAACGTTATTGATGGTTTCCACTTCTATTTGGATGACCATGTTTGCATTGACCATACTGGCCTTTTTCCTTCGATCCTTGATTCCCATAATCGATAGTTATGCTAATAACCGATTACATGGTGATGCGCAGAAATATGCAGTACTGAGAAGCGGTGGAACAATTGGGTTTGTACTTTTCTCGTTGTTGTTGGCAGTGACACATCGGCCTGATCTCACCAGCAACAGCAATATTGGTTTTCATGTTTTAGGGACATTTTTGCTTTTTATGTTTCCTGTGTTGGCTTGGAAGAAGGAGCCAAAACGACCGAAAATTCCACATGATGACTCAACCCAAGCTGAGGGTAAGTGGTACGACCTTGCTTTTATCGTTGGATTGGTGATTATTGGTTTGAACAGGATGAGCATGTCCTCCATAGCCAGTTTCTTTTCCTTGTATCTGGTGGAAGAGTTGGGGATTAATGCAATCAGCCTGATGAATGCAATCGCATCGGGTAGTGAGTTTGGCGCCTTGATTCTTGCAGGGTATCTCCTACAAAGAAAAAAGGTACTTCCTGTCCAGCTGTTGATGATCAGCAGTGGTGCAATGGTGGTACGTCTGCTTATATATGCGATGGTACCAACTTTTGGTGGTGTATTGGTTGCTCAGTTTCTTCACAGCCTTTGTTATGGGTTTTTTCATCCGGCAGCAATCTTTTTAGTTGCTCGTAGGGTGCGGCGTTCACACAGGACGCTCGGTATGTCGATGTATGTTTCGCTTGGTATAGGATTACCTACGGTACTAGGATCGAGTCTGGGTGGTCTTATCGTTGAACAGTTTGGATATCGTGCTCTTTTCATGGATTATTCCTTGTTTGCTCTAGCATCAGTTGTAGTAGGTCTTGCTAGTTATAAGCTCATGACTTCAAAGACACTCGAAACGATATGATTTGGTTGTACGAACATGGGGAGCGAAGTTTGAATGAGAGAGAAAGGTGTGGTATGCTCTACTACGAGGAGAGTCAACAGTGAAAACCAGTGAGGGTTGGGATTTACTTTCCATTGGTGAGATTCCGACTGAGAAGGTGCAGAAGAATCTCAAGGAAATCTCCGTTTTTCTTTCCAATGATATCCGGAATATCAAGAATATCGTTTTCCAATACCACCCGTTGGAGGTGGTGAAATTTGCATACTGGGAACAGCATAGAATCTTGAGGAAGAAAAACTCTGACCTTTTCACACAGCAGGCTGCCTTCCGTCTGGTTGCCTATCTTTCGAGTCTGCTTCCATACTGGAAGAGGCCATATGAACAAGATAGGGAGCTTAAGTCGAAGGATTGGAAACGTGTAACTCAACTATTTGATGATCTCTGCAAGAAAACTATTCGCTATGTTGACAACTATACTTTGCTGTTGCGCAACCAAGGTATGTTTGCTTCTGATGAGGAGATGCTAACTTTTCAGGAAGAAGCGAGTGATTTCTGTCTTCCCCCGATTCCAGAACAGGATTTATTACAGCAGAAATTAACTGCATTGCGATATCAATTGCAACCATTCAATGCTCTGGTTAATCAAGTATTCCCGGCAAAGCTGGATGGACTGCTCTCTGCATTTCTGCACTTGTCTAAACAAGCTTTCGAAGGGATTGATTCCTTGCTTGAGGATAATGCAACCTTCAAGCAAGCGAGTATGTTGCAACTTGAGGTACTCAAGAGTCGTGGTGAGCGTGTTGATGACTTGGAATCGGTCATGAACAGAATTATCAAAGAACAGGGATGGGAGTCATGGGTTGAGAGCATCGTTGACCGTCGTGACAAGTTTCTCCTTTTTGATGTGCTTGGTGATGCAACTCTCAATGAGCGAGATGCGTATTTGCTCTCTGATGCTCTTGCTTCAAAAGACTATGAGGAGGCGAGCCATTTACTGAGCGACGGATTGGAGAGTGATGAGTGCCCATTTATCCGCTTAGATGCTTCCTACTACTGCTTTGTTGGTCATTCCTTGCTCGATAAGGCGTATGGCTATATCAAGCGCGCTGTCTGCACGCAGGATGAAGAACTGGCGAGACAATGGAATAGTATCGAGTCTGAAAAGCGGAGTCTGGTGCCGGTTACTTTCTTTACTGGGATGTTGGGCACGCTGAATTATACTTCTCATGTAGATTACCAGGATGGATATCTTGATGCACTCTACGAAAATGAAGAGAAACAGGTTGTAGTGCAAGTTCCTTCTAGCCATGGAGAGGAAATCGATGGCAATCCGTTCCATGATTCAGAGCAATATGTCCACAATCTACAGAAAACCCTCAAGGCGAGTAATCTTGCACAAGCACACCCTGCAATCGCTGTAATCATAGATACCAAGCACCCTACGCTCTATCCCTTGGAAGTTCAGGAAGGGGTGCTGAGACTTTCTTTCTTGCAACTAGCAAACCTTGCATCTAGCTGGGAAGGTGTTACAGAACTCAAGGAGTTGTTGGGTCTTTCCCCTTTTGCAGGGGTTCATCGTCATGAGGATGCAGAAGAAGAGGACCTTCTTCCCCCAGAAGATGATATTCCTCCAGAAGATGATATTCCCTTTACAGGTGCATCGTACTTCACCGAAGGAGATGCCTCTGAATCTAACGAGAGCGAATCTGATGAGAATGAAACAGCAGGTGATATTGTTACACAAAGTGAGCAGCCAAGTCTTTTTGATCTTGATGAGGAGGATGTGTTCAATTCTTCCAGAGATACTAACCAAGAAAATGAGAATGATGAGTATGAGATGGAAGCCTATTGCATCATTGATGATGCTTCATACTCGAATGATATAGAGTATGAAGATGCTGATTTTCTGAATACTGCAAATGCGGACATGGAAGATGAGGCCGAGGAAGACAGCGAGATGTTCCATGCGAGCTATACGAGTGATGAAGATGATGAGCATGATTTTGAAGCTATGCTTATGGAAGAGGAAGATGAGCATAATTTTAAAAATATGCTTATGGAAGAAGATGATGATTTCCTGATTACTGCAAATGCGGACATGGAAGAGGAGGCTGAAGAAGGCAGCGAGCTGTTCCATGCGAGTTATACGAGTGATGAAGATGATAAGCATAATCTTGAAGATATGCTTAAGGGGGAAGATGATGATGAGGACGAAGGTCCGGCCAACCCCTTCTCCTTTTTTGGACATCTCTCAAATATCGTAAAAGGTGTGGATGACGGACTAACACCAACGGAAGAAGAAACTCCCGTGGAGAAAGAAACTCCCGTGGAGAAAGAAACTCCTGTGGAGAAAGAAACTCCCGTGGAGAAAGAAACTCCCGTGGAGAAAGAAACTCCCGTGGAGAAAGAAACTCCCGTGGAGAAAGAAACTCCCGTGGAGAAAGAAACTCCCGTGGAGAAAGAAACTCCCGTGGAAGAAGAAACTCCCGTGGAGGAAGATGCTCCCGTGGAGAAAGAAACTCCCGTGGAGAAAGAAACTCCCGTGGAAGAAGAAACTCCCGTGGAGGAAGATGCTCCCGTGGAGGAAGATGCTCCCGTGGAGGAAGATGCTCCCGTGGAAAAAGATGCTCCCGTGGAAGAAGAGAAACCCTTTCACCCTGATAATCGGCTTGCTCTCCCTCCTGAATATAATAAATACGAGAAAGTGAGTCCTAAATCATCGGAAGCAGAAGAAGAGAATGCTGAGAATCTGGCAACAGGTATCCCTCGTTTCTTGCTTGCAGATACCATTGCCAAGACCGTAGAAAAACCACAACCTCAAAGAAAACCGGAACAAAAACTGGAACTTTCAGGTTTTCAGCAGGAAAAGGTTACAAGTACTGTGGATGGTAATCTACCTTCTACTCTGAAGGAAATCTTGGAGCGGTTGAGCCCTGAATGGGAGACAGAGAATCCCTTCGTATCATTCTGCAAGCAAGCTGAACCGCAACTCTTGATGGGTACTGCTGGTTTGATTGAACAAGCAAGGCAGTCACAACTGAGTGACAAGAAAGACAAAATGTTCACCATACCTGGGTTCGACATAACTGTGTTCCTGATGGCTGAGAAAGGAGACGCTCTACGTGCTTGGGATCGAAAAGAGAATATTGGAGCTATCATGTATATGCAAAACAAAACCACTTGGAATGTTCTCTATCTAGGATACAATGTAAGTGGAAAACTGTTGCAGGCAGAAGAGCAAGCCATACGCTATGAAGATTTTTCCCAATCCGATTGGAAATATGCAGTTAATTTGGGTGATAGAATCCTTGAGAAGAAGCGAATGAGATGAACCAAGAAAAACATATTGCACACCACCTTGATATTGCGTTACAGGCAGCCAAATCAGTTGGGCCACTGGTGTTGAAAGCAGGAGTGGCAAGACATATTTCCGTAAGAAGCAAACACGAGAATGATTTTGTTACTGAGACAGATCAAGCAGCGGAACAGCATATCATTGGGGTACTCAAAACGTATTTCCCTGATGATGCGATTTTTGGGGAAGAGAGCGGTAAAACCGGGAATCATGAAATGGGCCGTTGGGTTATCGATCCTATAGATGGTACAACCAATTTCTTTCGCTCTATTCCGAATTACACCATCAGTATTGCTTGGGAATTGGAACCTTTTAAACCCTTGGTGGGGGTGGTATACAATCCAAAGCAACAAGAACTGTTTTGGGCGAGCAAGAGCCATGGGGCTTTCCTGAATGGGCAACCAATCAGGGTGAGTGATATTGATGATGTCTCCAAAGCTTTGATGGTTTGTGTGCCTCCTCATCGTCATCATGAATTAGCAGATGAATTCTTTGAAACCTCAAAAAGAATCTTTTTAGCTACGAGTGACTTTCGGTCCCTTGGCTCCTGTGCTCTAGAGCTCTCCTACATTGCAGCAGGAAGGCTTGATGGGTATTTTGAACGATGTCTAGGTTATTATGATCTTGCAGCAGGGATGCTTATCGTAAAGGAAGCAGGAGGCAAAGTGGAGAGTGCTGATCCTAGGCAACCATTTACCGATGAGAGGTGTGATCTTGTTGCTTCAAATGGCTTGATACAAGATTGGATTTTGCATATGGTGCATGCATGAACTTCAAACTTGCTATTTTTGATCTTGACGGTACACTCATGAACACCTCTCCAGGAATATTCGCATCGGCTAATGCAGCGATGGAAAAGCTGGGTTTTCCCCCAGAACATGATGTGAACCAGCTGAGTAAATTTATCGGACCTCCCATCACGCAGTGTTTTGTCGAAGTGTACAACCTAGAACCATCCCTGATAGATGAAGCAATCTCTCTCTATCGAGTGGAATATGATACCCATGGACGTTTTAACGCGCACCCATACCCAGGCATCCCTCAGCTTTTATCTACCTTGAAAAATCGTGGCTATTTGCTTGCAGTAGGGACCTTGAAATATGAAAAACTCGCAAAACAAATGTTGGAACATTTCAATCTTGATGGATATTTCGACTCAATCAGGGGAGCAGATCTGGATTCAACGCTCTCAAAAGCAGATATTGTCAACAAAGTACTCAAGGACCTCGCAGTAGAAGCAAAGGATGCAGTACTTATTGGGGATACTTATCATGACCAGAAAGGTGCGATGGATGCTAATGTTCCCTTCATTGCAGTGGATTGGGGTTTCGGGTTCCCCAAGGGTCATCCGAAGGACGAGACCACTTTTGCAGTCGTTCGGAGCCCTGAAGAGCTTCTTACAATGCTATAAGAGAAAGAGTTTCCATCCCTATGCAATGCATTTCTTCTTATTCCCCAACGGAGCGAGAGGAAAGGAATCAGCATGATGGTTCCTCTCTGGAGCGAGTGCAGGGAAAGCAAGGTAAGATACCCCGTCCCTTGGGGCGGAAAAGGAGGCAACGCCTCCTGAGTCCAGGGCTTGCCCTGGGGTATTGATACCTTTCATTATATGATACGCTGTGTTGGTCAGTAGTATTATCCACATGGATACGACTGAAAACCAATTCATGTATAGAAAGAGGAGAATATACAGTATGATGTTTCAATTGGAAAAAACTCAAGTTTCCACCGCTAATGCTCCTGCAGCAATAGGCCCATACAGTCAGGCTGTTGTTGCCGGTCCTTTCGTTTTTACCAGCGGACAGCTTCCTGTCGACCCGAAAACCAACGAACTGGTTGGTGGAGATGCAGCAAATCAGGCTAAACAGGTTTTTGAGAACCTGAAGGCCGTGCTCGCAGAAGCTGGCACTGATCTTTCCAAGGTTGTCAAAGCAACTGTGTTCTTGAAAAATATGGATGACTTCGGTGCCGTCAATGAAGTCTATGCCTCCTATTTTGAAGAAGGAATCCTCCCTGCTCGTTCAGCAGTTCAGGTTGCAAAGCTTCCCAAGGATGTCTCCGTAGAAATTGAAATGATTGCCTTGGTATAAGTAAAGGAAAAACCATGAAACGCACACCACTGTATCAGCGATATAAAAACTATCCAGGGGTCAAGTTGATTGACTTTGGGGGTTGGGAATTGCCTGTGCAATTTGAGACGGGCATCCTAGGAGAGCATGACGCTGTACGAAATCGTGCGGGACTCTTTGATGTTTCCCACATGGGGGAGTGCAATGTAAGTGGGGAGACAGCAGCCTCCTATCTTGAGTATCTTTGCACAAACTCCATCAGTGACATGCAGGTAGGCCAGTGTCGCTACACACTGATGTGCTATCCTAATGGAACGGTGGTGGATGACTTGCTCATCTACCGTCGCTCCGATATCTCTTTCATGGTTGTTATGAATGCATCCAATATTGAGAAAGACCTCCAATGGATCAAAGAAGGCAATCCAAGATCGGGAGCGTGCCCGATGGTACAAGATATTTCTGATGCAACGGTCCAATTGGCTTTGCAGGGTCCTCTCTCCTCCCAGATTCTTGCTACGTTGGTACCTGAGTGTGACACCATACAAACCTTCCACTTTAGAAGCCAGTGTGAAGTAGGGGAGGTAATGACTCTCATCAGCAGGACTGGCTATACCGGAGAAGATGGGTATGAACTGTATTGTGCTGCAGAGGATGGCCCGCTCCTTTGGGATATACTCTTGGAAGCAGGCAAGTCCTTTGGCCTTATCTGCTGCGGCCTCGGTAGTCGCGATACCTTGCGCATGGAGGCAAAACTCCCGTTGTATGGGCATGAGATTAGTGACAGCATCACACCATTAGAAGCCAATCTCTCCAACTTTGTAAAACTCGAAAAGACAGATTTCTGTGGAAAGGATGCTTTGCTCAAACAGAAAGAAGCAGGCGTACCCAGAAGTCTGAGAGGTATTGAGATGGTGGAAAAAGCAGTTCCACGTAGTGGATACCGGGTTTTTCTTGGAGATGAGGATATTGGGTATGTTACCAGTGGGACGAAGAGTCCTACCTTGGGTATTTTCTGTGCATATGTTCTCATAAAGCGAGAAACTGGACTCAAGTTCGGTGATACCGTGGATATTGAAATACACGGGCAACGTAAAAAGGCGAAGTTGGTGAAGACGCCTTTCTACAAGCATGGAGTGAAAAACAGCCAATTATAATGAAACGCATCCAGAATTATGCACCTGAAGGGTTCATCGCACTCGATAATTCCGCATTAATCTATCCTCCTACTGAGGCTGTGTTCAATGCGAATACGTTTCGTGTTTCCATGGATTTTTCTTTCTCCATCAAAAAAGCGATTCTGGAGCAGGCATTACATGACCTCCTCTACCGATGTTCCTACGCCAAAATTCGTTTGCATACCGGTTTTTTCTGGTACTATCTTTCTCCCAATGATGCGGAGCCTATCGTACATGAAGAGGGGGGGTATCCCAGTGGAAGGTTTGCGTTCAAGGAGAACAACGGTTATCTGTTCAAGGTGCTTTACAGTGAGCATCGTATAGCCTTGGAATGTTTTCATGCACTTACAGACGGTTCTGGTGCAACGGCTTATCTGAAGCTGTTGATTGAGCGATATTGCTTTCATGCTGGAATGCCTCAAATGGAATTCTCTGGTGGATTGAATTACCGAGTACGGCCTGCAAAGCAGGAGTTCAGCGATCCATTTCAACATCTCTATGATAAACAGATACCATCGTATCCAGCGATCAGCAAGGCGTATCATCGCAAGGGAAACGGACTATTTGATGACCGGGTAAAGGTAATCAGTGCAACCATTGCGACCGACCAGATTAAGAAACGAGCAAAACAGCTATCGCTTACCATAGGCGAATACCTTTCAACCGTCTATCTCTACAGTTTGCAGCAACTGCAGCTTGAGGAAGTTCCTAACCAGAAGCAGCGTAAGCCTATACGCCTATCCGTCCCAATGAACCTAAGAAGAATATTTGGGTATGATACGATGAGGAACTTTACCCTATTTGCTGTCGTCGGTATCGAGCCAGCTTTGGGGTTCTACGAGTTCGATGAGATTGCCACTGAAGTCCATCTACAGATGGTCCAATCGCAATCCAAGAAACGATTATTAAGCCAGATCAAGCGGAATGTCTCAGGGGAGAGAAATCCTTTTATACGATTCGCTCCCACTGCCCTTAAAAACCCACTGTTCAAATTGCTTTCCGATTTTCTTGGAGATGACCAGTACAGCGGAGTAATCTCAAATCTTGGGTATGTTGCACTTCCTCCTCAGTTGGAGAGTCAAGTCGTACGATGCGATTTCCATCTAAGCCCTGGGTTGTTGAACAAGATAAGCTTGGCTGTCATTGGCTATCTTGATAGGATTGTGGTGAATTTCAATAGTTTCTATGCAACAGACACCTCCTTGGAGCGACTCTTTTGCACCTTCTTGGTGGAAGATGGCATCCAAGTCGAAATTGCGACCAACAGGGAAGATACGAGGTAATACAAACCATGGCATATTGCGTACGGTGTGGAGTAAAATTATCCAATGGAACGAAGACTTGCCCCCTATGTGGAACAGAGGTACAACTTCCTCCAGGAATGGAAGAAACCTCCAGTGATCCTCTTTTCGCCAAAGAGTTGCCCCCAGAGGGAACTCACGGTATTACCAAAGCAAGGAAAGGCTTGATTGAATTAATTATAGCTCTTTTTGCAGTCAGTGAGATTACCGTTGGGCTTTCCCTCTTTTTTTCCGATGCTTTGGCGTATGGATTCATACCCTTATTCTGTATCGCTATGGCTACCGTTAGCTTGGTATCCATTGTTCTAGCCAAACCCCGATATGTGCATCACGCAAGCTGGCAGAGCTTGATTGTTGCGCTCTTGTTACTGGGGCTCGATGGGGCTGATTTTGTTTGGAGTTGGTCGCTCATTGCAGTCGGTGGGATAGTGATATTCTGGATGTATGGGGTGTTCCCTTGGAGCAGATGGGCAAAGAAGCATGTGAAGGGTGGTATTGCATTAAGCGTACTGTCCACGGTGTTCTACCTAGCATTAATCAACCTGGTGGTCTCTGGTGCCCTTACTTGGTTCCTTCCTGTAGCGGTTCCCACACTGCTTGCGTTGTTGCTGGGTACCCTTTTGTTTTTTCTCTGGTTTTCCAACCGGAAGGGGAATAGAATCCCCATCGCCGATATTGTGCTTGGATCAATGGTCGTTCTTTTCAGTTCCAGTGCAGTGTTTGATGGCTCACTCGCAAGGTATCAGACAGGAGCAATCTCCCTTCGCTGGGCGAGCAGCCTTTTGGTAACAGCACTAGTGATTTTGTTGTTTATGGTTGCAGCCTCGCTCTCTCTCCGTCTTAGGAGATATTTTACCAGCCATAACAGACATGACTAAGTAAAGTCTGCAAACTGCCCTTGGGTGGCCGATACAAGGTCTTCTGGTTTGATTTTCAGCTGTAACCCACGAACCCCTGCACTAACATGGATGTACGGTTCCACCTGGGCTACTTCCTCGATGAATGTAGGGAATTGTTTCTTCATTCCCAAGGGGCTGCATCCTCCGCGAATATAGCCTGTGACAGATTGAAGCCGGTCGAGCTTCAATAGATCAATATCCTTGCTCCCCGTCAAAGCCTTCACCTTCTTTAGGCTGACAGAGAAATCTGCAGGAAGGCAACATACGAAGATTTGTTTCTCATTATCTTCCAGCACGATGGTCTTGAATACTTGGGAAGGTTCCAATCCAGCAAACTTACTCGCATGAACTGCATCGAGATGCTCCTCATCCCAGGAGTATGCTACCACCTCATAGGGAATACCCTGGGCTTCCAGAATTCGCATCGCATTGGTCTTTTTCATATGAATATCGTAATGAGTTGAAACCCGGTATGCAAGCATGTAAAAGGGGACCCGAAGGTCCCCTCTTGTAGATAGAATCCCCTGCATAGTTATTTGTCATCGATTGCAAATGACGTCCCCAAGGCAGAAGGAGATGCGAACGAGCCTTTTTTCTTCTGATTGATGATCGTCATGGTGGCCAATGCAACAAGTGTGATCAAATAGGGTGAGAATCCAAGGAACTGGCTGGGAATGACCATTTTCAGTCCAGCGGCTTGTAAGCTGAACTGCAAACTGGTTATACCACCGAAGACCAGTGTTCCAATCACCACTCGAGCGGGGTTCCAGGTTGAGAAGATGACCAAGGCGATTACAATCCAACCTTTACCACCTGTCATGCCTTCATTCCAGCTTGGGGTGAAACTCAATGAGAGACATGCACCACCAAGACCTGCAAGCATTCCACCGATGACAGTGTATATATAGCGGATCTTGGAAACCGAAATACCCATAGAAGCAGCAGTTCTTGGATTTTCTCCTACAGCCCGGACCACCATGCCATGCTTGGTCTTGTACATGAAGAACCAGGCAAAGGGGATCAGGAGGTAGAGGGCATAGGTAAGCAAGCTTACATCAAAGAGAGCTCCAAGGATTGGGATATCGCTCAAGAAGGGGATGGCAATGTTGCTGAACTTGTCAGGAATGTTCATGCCGGTGAGGTTATAGCCGTTGGAAGCAGGACCAAGCCGTTCTCCCAGGAAGTTGGCAAGCCCGGTGCCGAACATGGTGATGGCAAGCCCAGCAGGAACTTGGTTCGCCCGCATCGTAATGCAGAGAAATGCATGGATGAGACTGAAAAATCCCCCCACCAGCATTGCCATCATCAATGCGAGATACAGATTTCCTGTATTGAATGCTGTGGTGAAGCCAGCGAGCGCTCCCATGAGCATGATACCTTCCATACCAAGGTTCAGTATCCCTGTTTTCTGGGTATAAACTTCTCCCAATGTAGCGTAGGCAAGGGAGGTCCCCATGGCCAATGTTGCCGCTAGTAGTTTCGTGATGAAATCAAGCATGTTCATGCGGTAACCTCCTTACGGTTTTTGATCACGAGCAAACGATACTCGATGAAAATATTGCCGGCCAACAACGGAATGAGTATCAAGCCTTGCAGAACAGCACCCATAGCATTGGGCAACTTCATAGTCATCTGTAAGGCATCACTGCCCGTTTCAAGAGCGGCCATAATGACTGAGACGATGATGGATATAAACGGATTAAGTCCACTCATCCATGCAATGATGATACCGGTAAATCCGTATCCGGCATCAACTCCCTTGGTCAACTGGTGCGTCACCGCTGCCGCATCAATTACTCCTGCCAAACCAGCGATTGCCCCACTAAGCAGCATTGCAAGGATAATATTCTTTTTGATTGAAACACCCTGGCACTCTGCTGCTCGTTTGTTCTTGCCAATCATATTCAGCTCGAACCCCCAACGTGTCTTATACAAGACGAACCAGAGAATTCCCACAAGAATCAGGGCTATGAAGATACCTCCATGTACTCGCCCCCAAATTCTGGGAAGCCATGCTTCTTTGGGATACAGTACGGTACCCATATTTCCTCGAGGAGCCTTCCACGCATCGAAATAGAGGTATTCAGCAAAGCCGATGATGATGTAGTTCATCATCAAGGTGGTGAGCGTTTCATCAACACTCCACTGTGCTTTCAACACACCGGGAATGCCGCCCCATATGGCACCGAATAAAATACCAACAAGCATACCTACAGGAAGCAGTAGGGCACTCGGGAGGAAAGTCCAGAATTGCATTACCCAGGTAATACCGATGACACCACCGACATACTGTCCCTCAGCTCCGATGTTCCAGAACTTCAAACGGAAAGCAATTCCTACAGCAAGCCCACAAAGGAGCAAGGGAATGGACTTCACCAGGGTGTATTGTAACTTTGTCTGGCTACCGAAAGCACCCTTGATCATGGCCGCATAGGCTTGAAACGGATTGGCATCAGAGATCAGTAAGACGATGGCTCCCAGAATAAAGGATACCAGCAGGCTGGCTACAGGAACGAGCACCGCCATCCTAGTGGATCGGCTGTCGCGCTTCTCCAAGCGGAATTTCATATATCCCTCCTTTCGACACCTGCCATCAACATGCCAAGTTCCTCGGTTTTTGCATCCTTTGCATCCACGATGTCCATAATTCTCCCTTCAAACATAACTGCAATCTTGTCTGCAACCATCAACAGTTCTTCCAGTTCCTCACTTACCAGCAAGACTGCACACCCTTTGTCGCGTTGTTTGATCAGATTTTGGCGGACAGCTTCTGTGGCACCAACATCAAGTCCCCGAGATGGGTACACTGCTATAAGGATGCCCCCACAGGCATCTATCTCCCGTGCGAGTATTGTTTTCTGGATATTCCCTCCACTTAGGAACTTTACCGATGTGTCCTGGTTGGGAGTCTTGATGGTAAATAGTTCGATGAGGTGATCTGCAAATTTTCTGACCAATCCCCGTTTGATGATGTTGTGTGAAGAAAGTTCTGCAGTGCGATACTTCTTCATGGAAAGATTGTCGCCTACACTCATATCTCCGACCACTCCCATACTACCGCGGTCGGCTGGAATATGGCTTACCCCTGCTTTGATGACTTGCAAAGGAGTCTTGTTCGTCATATCCTTCCCATTGAGGAAAATGGTTCCCCCATTGACTTTCAGTAGCCCTGTGATGGCTTCAGTCAACTGTTGCTGACCATTGCCAGCAACACCGGCAATACCGAGAATTTCTCCACCGCGAATTGAGAAAGAGATGTTATCAAGAATTGGTTTTCCACCCCCCACGGGCAGTGCCAGTACGTCTTTTACTTCGACCTTGATATCCCCTGGGTTGTACGGGCCACGTTCCAGGGAGAATAATATATCGCGACCAACCATCATATTTGCCAAGTCCTGTACCCGTTTAATCGATTTGGTAGGACAGACGGACACACTCTTTCCTCGTCTCAGCACTTGGACGGTGTGGCTGAATTCCATCACCTCATCCATTTTGTGGGTAATGAATATGGCACTCTTGCCTTCAGTGAGC
>Ga0334899_1001261_pt1 | contig 25062 bp, 23 predicted proteins | sample GraSluR3_MG_FD_207219 | JGI IMG/M metagenome (GOLD analysis project Ga0334899, IMG submission 207219) | Sludge microbial communities from methane-producing bioreactor in Wageningen University, Netherlands - Granular Sludge_8_08-R3 | ecosystem: Engineered > Bioreactor > Anaerobic > Unclassified ...
CTCGCGCGACACCGCAAAGGGCACCCGGGCGATCGCGTCGTGCGTGAGCACGTCGCCGCTGCGCAGGCCGAAGGGCGGGTGCCAGGCTCGCATCGCGATCGACAGCGCCACGGCCGTCAACAGGCAGAGCCCGATCCGCTGCAACACGTCGGCGCGGCGCATCGCCGCCCTCGCCCGTTGCCAGCGACTCGGCGGCAACTCGAGCGCGGCGACGCGCTCCGATCGGGTTCTCTTCTGGCCGCCGTTCAGCATGGGTAACTCGGTCTAGCGACGCTTCTTGTTCTTCTCGGGCCGCTCGTACGCGTCGACGATCGCCTGGACGAGCGGGTGGCGCACGATGTCGTCGTTCGTCAACTCGACGGCGGCAAAACCCTTGATCCCGCGCAGCCGCGCCAGCCCGTCGATCAGGCCGCTTCGCGACGGAGCCGGCAGGTCGACCTGGGTCGTGTCGCCGGCCGCCACGATCTTCGAGCCCTGGCCCATGCGGGTGAGAAACATCTTCATCTGGGAGACGGTCGTGTTCTGGGCCTCGTCGAGGATGATGAACGCCTCGTTGAGCGTGCGCCCGCGCATGTAGGCCAGCGGCAGCACCTCGATCAGGTCCTGCTCGGTGAACTGGCGGATCGTCTCGTGTTCCATCATCTCCCGCAACGCGTCCATGAGGGGGCGCAAGTAGGGATTGATCTTGGCCTGGAGGTCGCCGGGCAGGAACCCGAGACTCTCCCCCGCCTCGACCGCCGGCCGCACGAGAACCATCTTGCGGATTCGATTGGCCTTCAAGGCGGCCACCGCCATGGCCACGGCCAGATAGGTCTTGCCCGTTCCGGCCGGGCCCGTGCAGAAGACCAGGTCGTGCCTTCTCAGCGCATCAAGGTACCGGGCTTGCCCGGCGCTGCGAGGCCGGATCTGCCGGCCCGAGTGGACCTCGATCGTGGGCGCGGTCGAGAAGGGTCGCCCTCCACGGACGTCGGCCAGGGCCCGATCCACGTCGTCGGCCACCAGCACGCCGTGGCGGCTGGCCTGGGCATGGAGCTGCTCCAGCACTTGTGTCGCGTCGGTCACCGCGCCTTCTTCCCCTTCCACGTGAATCCGCCCCTCGCGCGCCGAGATGCTCACGCCCAGCGCGTCGCGAATCCTGCGCACGTGCTGGTCGCACGTGCCGAATAAGGTCAACAGGGCCTTGGAACTGATCACCGACAGGTTGGTTTCGCTCATGCACTTCGACGTCGGGCGGGCGCCCCAACTCCCCACGGCAAAACGGGTTTCCCTCCTCGAAAGCTTACTATAGCGGAACGCGAGCCCGATCGACCAGCCGCGACGCGGCCAAGCTCGCCTACGGAATGGAGCGCAGAAACCTCCGAATCCCATCCACCACCCCGGAGGGTGCATCGAGGCAACCCCGCGCGACGATCCCGACGACCGCGATTTCGACAAGGCAATCGGTCTGGGCCGTTCATGAATCCTCCGCCGCGCCGATGTAGGCGTGGCAATGAGGGCAGATGTGGATTCCCGTTGCGACCCGTTGACGACAATGAGGGCAGGTGGTCCGCGGGCGCGATGCGTCTTGCGATGGCATCTGGCGGGCGGGATCTGGATCCACCTTTTCGGGGGATGGTTCCGAAACGCCGGAAGCCTCCGCCGGCTTCTTCCCGCTCTTGCTCTGCCGATAGGTGCCCAGAATCCCCAGGACGGCATCGTGCGAAAGCTGTTCGTCTTCCGAGGGCTTGGGAACCTTGACCGGCGCCTTGCACACCGGGCACAGCCCCCGCTTGCCGGCCGACTCGTCGGCCACCTTCAGCACATGCCCGTTAGGACACACAACCTGGATCGTCATCGCCTAACCCTCCGACGGTCCCAAGGGCCTCGTCGGAAACTCGCTGAACCGAACAACTCGGGCCGCCTCTTGGCATCGGGTGGGACAATCCGGATGAACGACAGGGCGATACGGGGGCCCAGGACGGCCCCGGATAACGGGAGGGGCGGCATACCCCTCCGACGCAACCGGCAACCGCTGCCCACCTTTCCACATAATAGTCGGCTCGGGGGCTCCTGCAAAGCTATCCCGGCTCGGCATGGGAGTCGCTCCGCGTCGCATGCGGGACAGGATCGGATGCCGCCGCGCAAGCCGCGTGTCGCAAAACGATAAAAGAAATGCGCATCCCGGTGGTGGAAGGTCCGACCGCATCAGGCTATCCTAACGGTCAGGCGCCAAGGCTTGAAGAGCAGAATCCGTTTGCCCCCGTACCGGTGCGTGCTTGGTGCCGACGCGAGTGGGGGCCTCGCTCGATGCACACGAGGCGGGAATAGGTTACACTGATCGGTTGGGCAGGGGGTGGAATCCGGCGTGGCGGTAGCCCCTGCGCGGCAGGTTTTCGCCCGTCCGACCCGATTCCAACGATCGTCAAAGCGAGGATACGGGAGGTCTGAACATGAGTGGGACGAACTCGATGTCACGACGCCGGTTCGTTGCGGGCGCGTCGAGCTTGATGGCCGCCGGCGCCGCGATGGGGGTCGGCCAGAAGGCCGTCTCCGCCGAGGAGACTTCCGAGTTGGCCGTCCACGGCGGGCCCAAGGCCGTGAAGGAGTCGCCCGTCGCGACAAGCCGCTGGGGCGATCGGGAACTGGATCAGCTCGCCGAGATGCTTCAGCACAGCTCCCTTTTCTACTGGAACGGTCCGCAGACCAAGCTGTTCCTCGAACGGTTCCGGGAAGTCTGCCCCGTGAAGTACGCGCAGAACTGCTCCTCGGGGACGGCCGCGATCCACATCGCCGTGGCGGCGGCCGGCATCGGCCTGGGCGACGAGGTAATCACCTCGCCCGTCACCGACATCGGCACGGTGATCGGCCTGATCTACCAGCAAGCCGTGCCCGTGTTCGCCGATTTGGGCTTGGGGACGCACAATCTCGACCCGGCCGACGTCGAGCGACGAATCACGCCGAAGACCAAGGCGATCATCGCCGTCCATCTGGCGGGCAACCCTTGCGATCTCGACGCGCTGAAGGACGTGGCCGACCGCCACAAGCTGGTCTTGATCGAAGACTGCTGCCAGGCGTGGGGCGCCAAGTCGCGGGGCCGGCCCATCGGCACCGTGGGCGACTTTGCCTGTTTCTCGCTCCAGAACTCGAAGCACGTGACCTGCGGCGACGGCGGTGTGGTCGGCTCGAGCGACGAGCGCTTCGGCCCCCTGCTGCAGAAGTACGGCGACAAGGGCGGGAACCGCGCCAAATGGGGCGGGTTCGACGGGTTCGCCACGAACTACCGCATGGCCGAGCCCCAGGCGGCCGTGGCCGCCGCCCAGCTCACCCGGCTCGAAGAAATCGTCGTGAAGCGCAACCGCCTGGGCACCCTGCTCACCGAGCAGATCGCCGACTTGCCCGGCATCATTCCCCACGACGTGCATCCCGACGACCGCGCCGTGTACTGGTTCTACATGTTCCGGATGCAGCCCGAAGCGTTCAAGTGCGGCCGCTCCGAGTTCGTCCGGGCCCTGTTGGCCGAAGGCGCCCGGGTAATCGGCGGCTACATCAAGGTGCCGCTGTACGGCGAGCCCGTTTTCCAGAACCACGGCTTCTTCGCCGGTCGCTGGCCCGTCAAGGAGATGGGGCTGACGGACATGGACTTCACCAAGCACAAGTGCCCGAACGCCGAATCGCTGCTGGTCGACGGAATCCGCGTGCCCATTTACGAGTACATGACCGAGGAGTACGTCCTGGGCGTGGCGGCCGCCATCCGCAAGGTGGCCCGGCACTTCGCCGCGTGAGCCACTCGTTGCGATGAATTGCTCGAAGGCAAGGGATGGAGCCCGCACTTGCAGGTAAAATCGACGTGGCAGCCACCGCGAAGGGATACTTCCCACTCGATGGAGTTGTTGATGGCGACGAGCCTCCCACCCGCAGTCAAGCCCGGTCCGATGGACTGGACCATCGCCGATGTCCAAGAGCGGCTCGATGGAATTCCCGCCGAACGGATCCGCACCTTTCCCGCACCCGGCACGGCCACCGAGGAGGAAATGCGGCGAAAGGTCCGCGAGTACTTCCAAGCCGGTGCACGCCGGATATGGACCGTCGATCCCGGGTCGCGGACCGCCAAGGTCTACACGTCGCCACGGCGGTTTCGATTGGTGGATGAGAACCGCCCGCTCGACGCGGGCGACCTGCTTCCCGGATTCGCGTTGTCCCTGAACGATTGGTTTTCGGGGGCAGGGCGGCGCACTCGGCGGCGGAAGAAAGGCTGAAGAAGCTGGGATGGCATGATGGGGGTTGCGCGGTATCTGAGCGGCTCGAAAGGACAAGACCCATGACGGAAGTTGTGTTCCTCGTCGAAGATGATTCGGAAGATGGATACACCGCCCGCGCTCTCGGCGAGTCCATTTTCACGCAGGCGGACGATATCACGAGGCTTCGCGAGAACGTGCTGGATGCGGTGCGGTGTCATTTCCCCGACCCTGCCGAGCGGCCCAATCTAGTCCGCTTGCACCAAGTTCTCGACGAGGTGCTGACGCTGTGAAGCTGCCCCGCGACCTCTCCGGCGTGGACTTGGCGAAGGCGCTGGGCCGGCTGGAATGTGAAATCACTCACCAGACGGGGAATCACATGCGCTTGACAACGCAGCGCGGCGGTGAGCATCATCTGACCATTCCCGCCCATGAGCCCATACGGGTCGGAACGCTCAGCGCCATCCTGCGCAGCGTGGGTGAGCATCATCAGATCAGCCGTGATAAGTTGCTCAAGGAATTGTTCTCGTGACCAACCGAAAGGACAATCCGATGAATCAGCCGATCAAGAATCGTCGCGAGTTTCTGGCAACCGTCGGCGCCGCGGGCGGCGCGTCGCTTCTTGCCGGATCGGGCGAGGCCCGAGCGAGCCTCGCCGCCGAAGGCAAGGAGAAGCTCGCGATCGACGGTGGCACGCCGGTCCGCAAGACCACGCTGGGTTCCCGGCCCTACGGGCCCCAGTTTTACGACGAGGTCGAAGAGCGCGAACTCGTCGACGTGCTCAAGTCGAGGTCCCCCTTCCGTTCGCGGGCCGAGGCCTCCAAGGTCCTGCAATTCGAGAAGGCGTACTCGGCCTACATCGGCGTCAAGCATGCCGTCGGGGTGACCTCGGGCACGACGGCCCTCTACACCGCCATGGCGGCGCTGGGAATCGGGCCCGGCGACGAGGTCATCCTCCCCGCCTGGACCTGGTACGCCGACTACGATGCCGTGGTGCTTGCCGGAGCGCTGCCCGTCTTCGCCGAGATCGACGAATCGCTCGCCATCGATCCGACGGATATCGAAGCGCGCATCACGCCGCGCACCAAGGCCATCGTACCCAGCCACCTCCAAGGGGGAGTGGCCGACCTGGACCCGATCCTCGAGATCGCGCGCAAGCGCAAGATTCGCGTGCTTGAGGACTGCGCCCAATGCTGCGGCGGCCGCTACAAGGGAAAGTACGTGGGCACGATCGGCGACATGGGCATCAACAGCTTCCAGCTCAGCAAGACCATCACCTCGGGCGAGGGCGGGGCCGTGACGACGAACGATGCCGAGCTGTTCGAGCGCGCCGTTCGCTTTCACGACGTCGGCGTCCTGCGCGTCCACGCCGAGCAGGTCGGCGGAGGGATCCTCGCCGCGTTCGCCTCGTGCAACTTCCGCATGAACGAGTTCACCGGAGCGGTCCTCAAAGGCCAGGTGCAGAAGCTCGACACGATCTGCACCCGGCTCCGGGCGAACGCGCGCAAGGTGCGCGAGGGCATTGCCGACCTGCCCGGCCTGAAGCTGCGCAAGTCGTACGATCCGGAGGGCGATCTGGGCGTGACGGTCTTCCTCGACCACGGCACGCGCGAGCGGCGCGACCAGTTCCTGCGCGCGTTGCGGGCCGAGGGAATCTCGGCCGCGGGACCGGGCGGATCGGTGATCCTCCCCGCCGACAAGCGGATCGAGAACAAGGTCACGATCCATCCCGACTGGCCCTCGTTCAATACCCCCCAGGGCAAGGCGATCCGCTACGGCAGCGAGTCGTGCCCGAGGACGGTCGACATCCTCGGGCGCACCGGCGGCGTGATCATCGACCCCAGTTTCACCGACGACGATCTGAACGACATCGTCCGGGCCATCCGCAAGGTCTACCTGGCGATGTACACCTAAACGCCGGCAGGGCCCGTTTTCACCGGGCCCGCCGCCCCACACTTTGCTGAAGCATGACACGGCACGTCGGAAGCGTGCCCCACTAAGAACCCCGCGCCGCGAACTCACGGTGGCTGCGATCACCGCGGTCTCCAAGTACGAATGACCCTAGAAGCGCCGCTCGGGCATTGTTGCCCGACGAGCGAGGAAGGACTGAGGCCATGAAAGACCAAGTGACTCGTCGTCGATTCGTCCAAACCGCTGCCGCCGGTTCCGCCGCGCTGGCCGGGCTCAGCGCGGGCCGGGCCCCGACCGTGTTCGCCGCCGCGGCCGACAAGCCGGCCCTGCTCGGAGGCACGCCCACCCATCAAGGCGGCTGGCCCAAGTGGCCCCAGTGGGACGAGTCGTGGGAACCCGAAATCGTCGAGGTGCTGCGCAGCGGTCGGTGGTGCTCTTCCGGCGGCGGCGGTCCCGCCGAGGCGTTCGAAGTAGCCTACGCCGAACTGCTCGGCGCCAAGGGGTGCGTTTCCACGTCGAGCGGCACGACCGCGCTGCTGACGGCCTTGCACGTCATGGGCGTCGACGCCGGCGACGAAGTGATCGTCTCGCCCTACACGTTCATCGCCACGTACAACGTGGTGTTGATGCACAAGGCCCTGCCCGTGTTCGCCGACACCGACCCGGCCACGTTGACGATGGACCCGACCACGATCGAGAGCCGCATCACCGACCGCACCCGCGCCATCCTGCCGGTGCACATCTACGGCATGCCGTGCGACATGGATCCGATCAACGCGATCGCCAGGAAGCGCAACCTCGCCGTCGTGGAAGACGCCTGCCAGGCGTGGACGGCCGAGTACAAGGGCCGGAAGTGCGGCACGCTGGGCGACCTGGGCTGCTTCAGCTTCCAGAACTCGAAGCACATCCCCGCCGGCGAGGGCGGCGCCGTCAGCGGCATGAACCAAGAGCTTCTCGACCGCTGCTGGTCGTACCACAACTGCGGCCGCGCCCACGGCACCTTCAAGGGCAGCGGGTCGTTCAGCCGCGGCACCAATTATCGCATGACCCACTACCAGGCCGCCTTGCTCCGCCAAGAGATCGACAAGCTCGTCACCGACACGAAGCGCCGGCAGGAAAACGGCGACTACCTGACGGCCGGCCTCAAAGAAATCCCCGGCGTCGAGCCGGTCCGCCTGCCCGACGGCAGCCGGGCGGTCTGGCACCTCTACCCGTTCCGCTACGACAAAGAGCAGTTCCACGGCCTGTCGCGCGACCAGTTCCGCAGGGCCATGAGCGCCGAAGGCATCCCGTGCAGCGGCGGCTACAACGAACAGTATTTCGACGGCCTGCTCGACGAGGCCATCAACTCGCGCGGCTACCAGCGCCTGTTCTCCGCCGAGCGCCTCAAGGCCTATCGCGACAGTCTCCAGGAACTCAAGGGCAACAAGCAGGTCTGCGAGACGACCGTCGGGATGTTCAATACCTTGCTGCTGGCCGAGCGCAGCGACATGGATCACATCCTCGACGCGATCCGCAAGATCCAGGCCCATAGCGCCGCGCTGGTGGGGTAAGCACCGTCCGGCGGTCCCGTGGGGCACGCTTCCCGTGGGGCAGGCTTCCAGCGTGCCGAGAGATGCGTGGGGCACGTTGGAAATGTGCCCCACGGGAAGACGACCGCATTTCAGCGAGGAAGAACACGAAGCAATAAGAGGAGAGCACAATGGCCGTCTCGAGAAAGATCACCCGCCGCCGCTTGCTGCGGCAGGCGCTAGGGGCCGGAATCGGCCTGCCGCTGTTCGTGGCGTGCAACCAGCGGCCGAGCCCGAGTGGCCGCGGCGGCCCTCGGCAAACCGCCGGGCCGAACGAGCAGGTCGGCGTGGGGATTATCGGTTGTGGGCGGCGCAACGCGCAACTGGCCATCGGCAAGGGAGGCCAGGAACCCCCGCCCGAGTACGCTCGGATCGTCGCCGTGGCCGATCTTAACACGCGGCGTGCCGCCGCGTGGGGAAGGCAGTACGGGTGCCCGCACTTCGACGATTACCGAAAGCTCCTGGATCGCAAGGAAGTCGACGTGGTCGTCTACGCCACGCCCGAGCACCAGCACTACCTTCCCTGCATCCACGCGGCCCAGGCGGGCAAGGACATCTACGGCGAGCAGCCGCTGGCGCACACGATCCGCGAGGGTCGCGTGATGGTCGAGGCGGTCCGCAAGCATAAACGCGTGTTCCAGACGGGCGAACAGCAGCGCTCCAACGCAAGTGTCCGCAAGGCGGTGGAACTGATCGTCAACGGCCGCATCGGCAAGATCCAGAAGGTCATCGGCTACAACTACCCCAGTCCCTACGAAAGCAATTTCCCCGGCCAGCCGGTGCCCCCGACGCTCGATTGGGACCGCTGGTGCGGCCCCAACGAGGTCGTGCCCTACAACGTCAACATCTATTTGTCGCGCATCCCCTATGAGCCCGAGCCGACGTTTCCGCCCGAGCCCGCGGAGAAGACCGCCATCGGCCCCGGCTGGATGTCGTTCCGGCCCTATTCGGGCGGCGAACTGCTGAACTGGGGCTGCCACGGGCTGAGCATGGTCCAGTGGGCCCTGGGGATGGACAACAGCGGCCCCGTCGAAATTTGGGTCGATCCGGCCGAGAAGATGGAGACGGTCGTTTACGACGAGCCCGACAAGCTCGACTACGGCGACGCGCTTTGCAGCCGGCCCATCGTCAACTACAAGTATCCCAACGGCGTCGTGTTGACGCTCAGCTCGTACAACCCCCGCGTCGGCGGCGGCGCCACGTTCATCGGCGACCAAGGCGAAATCACGATCATTCGCGGAGGCTACGAGTGCAAGCCCGAAGGGCTCGACAAGGATCCGCTTCCGGCCGATGCGATCCGCGTCTACGAGAGCGACAACCACATGCAAAACTTCTACGACTGCGTGAAGTCGCGAAAAGACCCGATCATGAACATCGAGAACGGGCATCGGGTCGCCACGTTGTGCCATCTCGGCAACATTGCCCGCTGGCTCGGACGGCCGCTGAAGTGGGATCCGGAAAAGGAGATTTTCCCCAGCGACGACGAGGCGAACCAGTACCTCGACATCCCAAGGCGCAAGGGGTACGAACTGCCGGAACAAGTCTGAACTCCCCCCACGCTCTCCGAGTGCAAGCCTTCATCTTAATCGTAATCTTAATCGTAATCTTAATCTTAATCGTAATCCCCTGCCGGCCTCCACCCTCCCACCTCACGAGCCTTCCTTGCGCCAGTTCGACCACGAGAAGCTCGCGGTGTACCAGCGTTCGATAACGTTCGTCGCCTGGGTGGAGGGCCTGCTCGCCGAGCTTCCCAAGGGCCTCGCGGCCCACGGCCAGTTCGAGCGAACGTCAACTTCGATTCCGCTCAACATCGCCGAAGGCAATGGAAAGCACACGCCGACAGACCGCTGTCGCTTCTTCGACATCGCTCGCGGCTCTGCGCTAGAGTCCTCAGCGTGTCTCGACGTGCTGGTGGCGAAGAAGAGGCTCGAACCCGCAGCCGCGGCCGAGGGCAAAGCGATCCTGCTGGAAGTTGTATCGATGCTGGTCGGGTTGATTCGGTCGAATTGCGAGAATCGGAAGGTGTGAAGGGCGCGATTAGGATTAGGATGAAGATTAAGATTAAGACTACCAGGAAGAAGAGGAACGGCTCGATGATATGGCGGTTCCTGGCGGCAGCGGCGATGGTCTGCTGCGTAGCAACAGTGGCCGCTTGCGCCGACCCCTTGAATGGCAGGGGTGTTCTCGTTGAGGCTGAACACGAAACCCCCGCCACGTCCCAGCCTCCCACCGGCGCCGTTTTTCGAGAGATGCACGACCTTTGCGCCGAGCGCACGCGGCTGGACATCAAGAGACGGTATTTCCGGCGCGTTATCGAGCGCGAGCCGTCGCGCCGCGGTGCGGCCGGGGCCGAATTACGGACGATCGACGGGCGGATCGCGCAGATCCAGGATCGCCTGGAAGAAATCGAACGGAGCGAATTGGGTGAGTTCGAATGCGTCGCGCGCAATGCCAGACTGGAATGCGCCGAAGAGCCGTTATACGGACAATCCTCCTACGGCATCGTCCTGCACGCGAATGCAACCTGCGATATTCCTGAGAATGAGCTGTTGCTGTTTCATGCCGAGCGGGTCTATCGAACCAGCGGCTCGTTTCGGAGGCTACCAACGGGGACGGGGCAGGGCTTGTACTTTCGGCCGGATCGCGACATCCCCGGCGGCAGCCGTTTCGTGGTGGCATGCATTCAGGACGCGCCGGAGGAGATCGAGAACGTGAAAAACGGATACATGCCGGATTCCGACCGGGCCCGCGACCCGCATCGCGCGTACGGCACCCAGATCTTCCTGAGGGACGATCGGCGGTGAGACCGCCCGCGGAGCCCTTAACGATCGACCGGAGTTGTTTCACGCAACAGGCGGAAGTCATAAGTCACTGTTAACAAAAGGGTTAATGGCGAGACGCAGAATCGCGGCGCGCCGGTTTTTGCGCCCCCAAGTCCGATAAGCCGGTCTTTTTCCCGGTCCACGGTGGTGCCGGGCGACTCAGGGACGCGACCTTCCCGATTGACGGGGAACGCGCGGGTGTTACAATATAACGCAACACTTGACCGATCCGCTCTTGCCGTTCTACCTCTTCCTTTGGAATGACGAGATCGAGCAGCACCTCGGGCGGAATGGGGTGACGCCGGAGGAATCCGAGGAAGTGGTGTGCGATCCGGACGAGGTGGACCAAAGTCGTTCGTCCGGCCGTCCCATCGCGTTCGGCCCGACATCGACCGGCAAGTACCTTGCTTGCGTGTACGAACTGCTCGACGAGACGACCGTGCTGCCGGTCACCGCGTGTGGAGTGGAGGACTAACATGCCCAGACGAGAAGCCAGACGCGTGCGCCGGGAGCTGACGCCCGAGGAGAAGCAGCGATGGCGGCAAGCGCGGGAGGAGGCCGAGGCTGAGAAGGAGGAGATCGTCGCCAAGGGCCGGCGAATCAAGGCGGCCCGCAACCGCGGCCGAGTCACCCTCCGCGACGCCCTGAAGATCCTGAAAGTCGAGCGTGAGTCCCAGGGCTTGAGCTTGTCCGACATCGAGCACAGAACCGGCATTGGGCGTTCCGCTCTATCTCGATTGGAGAATGAGGCCGAGCCCAATCCCACCGTGATAACTCTGAGCCGTTATGCGGAGGCCCTGGGAAAGAAACTCGTGGTGAGCCTTGAGTGACCCGACCGGTAGCCGGCTCTGCCCCGTGTGGCACGGTTTGGCAAGAAGTTGGCCGCAAGCAAGCAACAGGGAAGGAGTATCCGTATGACATGGCGATCTGTTCTCGCGGCGATCTTAATCGTCTGCACCGTTGGACTGCCCGACTGCCCGGCGGCCGAGGAGAAGCCCGCGCAACCGGCATCGGGCAAGGAGGCAGCCGGGGCTTCGATTCGGTACCTTCCCCTCGACGCGCCGGCCGGCATGTCGCAGGCGGTGATCGTGGAAGGCGGGCCGCTGGTTCACACGCGGCAGTTGGTGCCCGTCGATCGGGACGGAAAAGTCGCCGGTTCGGTCGAGAAGCAGGTCGAGCAGGTGCTCGACAACCTCGACGCCGTGCTGAGCGCCTCGGGGTCGAGCCTGGGCCAACTGGTGCGTCTGAACGTCTATGCGATCGAGCCGTCGACGGTCGACCGGGTGCGCGAGCGATTGGCCACACGCCTGGATCCCGCCGTTCGCCCGGCCATCACTTCCGTGCTGACGCCTATGCCGCACCGCGACGCGCTGGTGGCCGTCGACGCCGTGGCCGTCGCGGCGGAAATGGGCGAGACGGTCGACCTCCAGCGCGTCGAGGCCGTGGCGGGCGACGACGATTGTGCCGATGCCGCCGTGCTGCCGCGGGGGGGGATCGCCTACGTGTCGGGCGTGCCCGCCGAACCCGGGCTCACCCAATCGGCCCTCGACAGGTCGATGGCCGGTCTGTGGAAGTTGCTCGACACGTTCGAGCTGACGCCGGCGCACGTGGTGCAGCTCAAGGTGTTCCTGAGGCCGGCCGCGGCGGCAGAGGAAGTCCGGCGCGAATTGAAGAAGCACTTTCCCGACCAGATGCTGCCGCCGGTGGTTTTCGTCGAGTGGCTTGCCGACCCCCCGGTCGAAATCGAGCTTGTCGCCCAGTTGCCCTCGACGGGGGAATCGACGCCGAAAGTCGAGCACTACGACCCGTCCGAGGTGCGACCTACGCAGCTTTTCAGCCGCGTGGCCCTGGTCCGCGCCGATCGGCAGATCTACATTTCCAGCCTGTTCGTGAAAGAGCCGACCGGCCGTCGACTCGAGGAAGCCCTCGCCGTATTCGACCAACTCGAGGCGATCCTCGCCCAGGCGGGCAGCGACCTGCGCCACATGGCCAAAGGAACGTACTACGTTACCGATGCCGGCTCGGCCAGCGGCATGGACCGCGTACGGCTTTGGCGCTATGAGCTGGGCACCGCCCCGGCGGCATCGAAGTGCATGGTGCACGGCGTCGGCAAGGCGGATCGCACGATGACGCTGGACATGATCGCCGTCGAGGCCCGGCCCTAGCCTCGGGGAGGCCCCGGGGCGGATTGCGGGGCGCCGCCGTCGAAGGGGGCCCCTTGCTCCGTGGCCGGCGGCGGCGTACAATACGCCGGAATGGGATTTGCGGCCGCTTGCAGCCAGAATCTGCTAAAGTGCCATCGCCCTTCGGGCGACCAAACTTGAAACGAAGCCAGCCGCGACCGCCTCATGGCGCCCGTCGCGGTTTTTTTGTGCTCCGAGCGGCCCACAAGCATGCGTTGCCTTCTTCCCGCAGGGTCCATCGCTGAGAATCGACCATGACGAACCATCCTTCCGACTCCCCCCGGCGGCCCTCGGCCCCGGGAATCTCGACCACGGCGGTTCACGGGGGCGAAGAGCGGCTGAAGCCGGGCTTCGCCATGACCGACGCCATTTTCTGCACGGCCACCTACACCTTTCCCGACACCCGGGCGGTGATCGACTTCGTCGAGCAGAAACTGCCGCGGGAGGAGTACGGGCGCTACGGGAACCCGAGCGAAAAGGTCGTCGAGCGCAAGCTGGCCGCCCTCGAGGGCGGCGAAACGGCCATCACCTTTTCGACCGGCATGGCCGCCGTGGCCTGCTACCTATGGGCCAAGGTCAAGGCCGGCGACGAGATCGTGCTCTTCGACGAGTGCTACCACCGCACCCGGCAGATGTGCCGCGAGCTGCTGGGCAAGTTCGGCGTCGTGACCCACACCATTCCGGCCTGCGACTACGACCGCATGGAAGCCGCCATCAACGCGAACACCAAGGTGCTCATCAGCGAGTCGCCCACCAACCCGCACCTCAGCGTCGTCGACCTCGAACGGTTCGCCGCCCTGGGCCGAAAGCACGGCGTCGAGACCCTGATCGACGCCACCCTGGCCACCCCGTACAACGTGCGCCCTCTCGAATACGGCGTCGATTGCGTGCTTCACTCGTGCACGAAGTACCTCGGCGGCCACAACGACCTTCTGGCCGGGGCGATCGTCGGTTCCGAAGAACGCATCGAGCCGATCCGCAGTCTGCGTGGCCTGGTCGGCGCGGGCAGCGGGCCCCATACGATCTACCTGCTGCAACGGGGACTCAAAACCCTCGAGCTGCGCATGCAGCGGCACAACGAAAACGGCCTGGCCCTGGCCCGCTTTCTCGAGTGCCATCCCCGGGTCGAGAAGGTGTATTATCCGGGGCTGCCCAGCCACCGCGATTACGAAATCGCCCGGCGCACCATGCGCGGTTTCGGCGGCCTGGTCACGTTTCTCGTCAAAGACGCCGGCGACGAGGCCACCGCCCGCGTCGTCGACGCGGTGCGCCTGCCGCGGATCGGCCCCAGCCTCGGGGGCGTCGAATCGCTCATCGAACAGCCGATCCACATGAGCTACCACGACTACACCCCCGAACAGCGCCGGGCCGTGGGCATCGACGACAACATGATCCGCGTGGCCTGCGGGATCGAAAACCCCGACGACCTGATCGACGATTTCCGCCAGGCCCTGGAGCATTGACCATGCAGTTTCGCACCCGGGCCATCCACGTGGGCAACGAGCGCGACGAGGCGACCGGCGCGGTGGTCCGGCCCATCCACCTGGCGGCCACCTACGTGCAGCCCGGCGCGGGCCAATGGGGCGAGTTCGATTACGCGCGAAGCGGAAACCCCACCCGCGCCGCGCTCGAAATCACCCTGGCCTCGCTCGAGTCGGGCTGCGGCGCGCTGGCCTTTGCGTCGGGCATGGCCGCCATCCACGGCGTCACCATGCTGCTCGAGCCGGGCGATCACATCCTGGCCGGAGCCGACGTGTACGGAGGCACCTACCGGCTGCTGCACAAGATCGTGCGCCGTGCCGGCATCGAGGTTACCCTGGCTCCCTCGACCGACCTCGAGCGCTTCGAGGCCGCGATGCGCCCCCGGACCAGGCTCGTGTGGATCGAAAGTCCCGGCAATCCGCTCATGTCGATCACCGACGTGGCCGCCTGCGCCGAGTTGGCCCACCGGCACGGGGCCCTGCTGGGCGTCGACAACACCTTTGCCACGCCCGTGCTCACGCGGCCTCTCGAACTCGGGGCCGACGTCGTGATGCACTCGGCCACGAAGTACCTCGGCGGACACAGCGACGTGTTGGGCGGCGCCCTGGTGGTTCGCGACCAGGATCTTCGCGACCGGCTCTACTTCGTCCAGAACGCCACCGGGGCCGTCATGGCCCCGCTCGAAGCGTTCCTCTGCTCCCGGGGCATCAGGACCCTCGAGCTTCGCCTGCGCGAACAGTGCCGGACCGCCGCCCGGCTCGCCCGCTGGCTCTCGTCGGACGGCCGGGTGCGGCGTGTCCTCTACCCGGGGCTGCCCGAGCATCCGGGCCACGACGTCGCCGCGCGCCAGATGGACGGCGCCTTCGGCGCGATGCTCAGCTTCGAGATCGAAGGCGGCTTCGAGGCCGCCAAGCGCCTGGTCGAGAGCACCCGCCTGTTCCAGCTCGCGGTCAGCCTGGGGGCGGTCGAGTCGCTCATCGAGCAGCCCGCCGCCATGTCGCACGCCAGCTACGACCCCGACGACCGGCTTGCCCACGGCATCACCGACGAGCTGATCCGCCTGTCGGTCGGGCTGGAACACCCGGACGATCTCCAGCGCGATCTCGATCGGGCGCTCTCCCGTTCGCAGTGACGGCGATTCGGATCGTTCCCACGCTTCGCCGGACCGCTCGTTCCCACGCTTCCGCGTGGGAACGCACGTCTTGACCGCTTCGCGGCCCCGACGGAGACGCAAAGCGTCCAAGCCCCCGGTTCCCACGCGGAAGCGTGGGAACCAGTTGGGAAGCCTTCGGTTCCCACGCGGGAGCGTGGGAACCAGTTGAACCGGTTGCCGGGCGCCCCCTCCGACTCCCCGTCTGCTTGACACGCGCGGGGCCGCCCTCATACTGGTCTGGGGACCTTCGACAACGCCCGGCCCCGACGAGGCTACGGGCAAATCGCGAGCTTGCCGGGAGGATCACAGGCCATGACCGCCATGAATCGACGCCAGTTCTTAAGCCGTTCGGGAAAGATCGGGCTGGGGGCCGCCGCCGGAATCACGATCCTCGCAAACGCCCGGTCGGTGCGGGCCGCGCCGGCCAACGAAAAGGTCGTCCTGGCGATCGTCGGCTGCAAAGGCCGAGGGAACACCCTGGCCCAGAACTTCGCCTCCCGCGAAGACTGCGCGATGGCTTACCTGGCCGACGTCGACGAAACGCTTTTCGAGTCGCGGGCCAAGGGCATCGCCGCGCGCCAGGGCGGAAGGGTCCCCAAGTGCGTGCAAGACTTCCGCCACGTGCTCGACGATCCGGCGGTCGACGCCATCGTCATCAGCACGCCCACCCATTGGCATGCGCCGGCCACGGTCTGGGGCTGCCAGGCGGGCAAAGACGTCTACGTCGAGAAGCCGCTCTGCCACAACGCCTGGGAAGGCCAGCAGATGGTCAAGGCCGCGCGCAAGTACGACCGCGTGGTCCAGGTGGGCACGCAGAACCGCAGCGCCCCCTACAACATGGCGGCCCGCCAGTACGTGGCCGACGGCAAGCTGGGCAAGATCCACTTCGTCCGCGTCATCAACCAGAAGCTCTGGGAAAACTTTCCCCTGGCCGCAAACAGCGATCCCCCGCCCGGCCTCGACTGGGACATGTGGAACGGACCCGCCCCCGAGCACCCCTACAATCCCACGCTCCGCTATCACTGGCATCACCTCTGGCGGTACTGCATCGGCGACCTGGGCAACGACGGCGCGCACCAGTTCGACCTCGCCCGCATGATCGTCGGCTTCGACCTGCCCAACCAGGTGCACTGTTCGGGCGGGCGTTTCCACACCGAGGGGGCCGCCGACACGCCCGACACCCAGCTCGCCACCTTCACCTACGACGACATGGTGGTCACCCTCGAATTGACCCTCTACACGCCCTACATGCTCAAGACCGACGGCGTCGTGCGCGACAGCGACATGTTCCCCTACTGGCCGCAGAACGCCACACGCATCGAGATCTTCGGTTCCGAGGGCGTCATGTACGTCGGACGCATGGGCGGCGGCTGGCAGGTCTACGTCCGGCCCAAGAGCCGCGAGCCGGTCGTGCGCGACCAGATGTACGGGCGCTTTCCCGACCCGGAGCACCAGGAAGACTTCATCCGCTGCGTGCGCAGCCGCGAAAAGCCCAACGCCGACATCGAGATCGGCCACCGCAGCCACGTCGCCCTGCACTACGCCACGATCAGCTACCGCACGGGCGGCCAGACCCTCTGGATCGACCGCCAGACCGAGCAGATCAAAGACAATCCCGAGGCCATGACGCTCTTCCGACGCGAGTACCGCAAGCCCTGGGTGCTCGAGGAGGTCGTGTAAACCGTTCCGGCACCCGGTGCAACGCGTTGAACACCGTGCCCTGCCTGCGCGAAAGGGGAATGGAAGGTGGAAAAGCTCGACCGACGCGGATTCCTGCAAGGCTCGCTGCTGACGGCGGCGGCGCTCGGGCCCGGCACGCCGGCGCCGACACGGGCCACCGGCGCCAAGGGGCCCCATCCTTCGGGCCCGGTGATCGACGCGAACGTGTACCTCTCGCGCTGGCCGTTTCGGCGCATCGACGGCGACGACGCGGCCGGGCTCGTCGCGCTGCTGCGCGACCGCCGAGTCGTGCAAGCCTGGGCCGGCAGCTTCGACGGGGTGTTTCACAAAGACGTCGCCGCGGTCAACGCGAGGCTGGCCGAGGAGTGCCGGGCCCACGGCGAAGGCATGCTGCTGCCGTTCGGCACGGTCAATCCGCGTCTGCCCGATTGGGAGGACGACCTGCGGCGATGCCACGAAGAACACCGGATGCCGGGCGTTCGGCTCCATCCGAACTACCACGGCTACCCGCTCGACGATCCGGCGTTCGCCCGACTGCTCGCGTTGGCTTCGGAGCGCGGGCTGATCGTGCAATTGGCCGCCTGGATGGAGGACGAGCGCCACCAGCATCCGCGCATGCCCGTGCCGGCCGTCGACCTGAAGCCGCTGGCGGGGCTTCTGGGCGGCCTGCCCAACCTCCGCGTGGTCCTGCTCAACGCGGCGCACCTGCCCGGCGACAAGCGATGGCCGGCGCTGGTGCAGGCCGGGCAAGTTTTCTTCGACCTGGCCAAGCTCGAGTTGATCGAGGGGCTTGCCAGGCTGCTGGAGCGCGTGCCCGTCGAGCGGATCCTGTTTGGCTCGTACTCGCCGATGTTCTCCTTCGAGTCGACCCTGCTGAAGCTGCGCGAATCGGCGGTGGGCGAAGCGCAGACCCGACGAATCCTCGAAGAAAACGCCCGGCAACTGCTCGGGCAAACCGCCCGGGCATCGCTTCCGGGAAACGCCTTCGGGACCGTTGCGACGGGAGCCTCCTGACCTCCTTGCCGTGGAAAGCAAGCCATGAGAATCTGGGACCTGCACTGCCACCTGCCCTCGCAGCACATGGCCGCCGGCACGCTCACCGAGCAGATGGAGCACATGCTCGAGATCGCCGGAAGGGTGGGAATCGAAAAGATCGGCGTGTTCCTGCGCACCGGCAAGCCCGACGGCCCCCACGGCGACCCCGAGATCCTGCGGGCCCTCACGCGCTTCGAGGGGCGCGCCTTCGGATTCGTCTGGTGCGACCTGTTCGAGGTCGACCAGAGCATCGACAAGCTGAAACGCTGGGTCGGCGACGGCCCGATGATCGGCCTGAAGCTCGGCGGCTACAGCGGCATCTGCAACAAGCCCGAGTACGATCCCGTGTTCCGGCAGGCCGTCGAGCTGAAGGCGGTCATCTACCAGCACACGTGGATCAAGCTGGGCGGCGACCCGCCCTATCCCGGCGGAGGAAATCTCCCCCAAGAATCGAGGCCCGAACATCTGGTCGAGGTGGCCGCGCGCTACCCCGAGTATCCGATGATCTGCGGGCACACCGGGGGCGACTGGGAGTTGGGCATCCGGGCGGTGCGGGCGTCGAAGAACCTCTCCGTGGACGTCGGCGGCGGCTATCCCACCCGCGGCATGGTCGAGATGGCCGTGCGCGAGCTGGGCGCCGAGCGGGTGATCTACGGCAGCGACGTGACCGGCCGCAGCTTCGCCTCGCAGTTGGGCAAGGTCCACGGCGCCCGGATCCCCGAACGCCAGAAGGCCCTCATCTTCAGCGAGAACCTCCACCGCCTCCTGCGCCCCATCCTGGAGGCCAAAGGCATCCGGGCCGCCGATTAGGCGCCGCTCGCGAACAAAGCCGCCACCGCGCATGCGGTCATCCGCCTGCCGTGGAGCGGGTTAGTTCAACCAGCATTTCGAGTGCCGAACAACGAGTAACGCGAGCGATGCGGCCAAACGGTGCCTGCCGCGTATCCGAGCGACCACTGCCCGTAGTTTCCCGCCTCCTTCGGTCCGATCACAACCATCGCCAGCGTGGACGTCGGCACGGTCGCCGCCCATGCGGAAATCACGTTCATCGGTCGATCGTTCTTGATCAGTGCCCACTGCGCCCAGATGACGGGAGCTTCCAGAGGCAGAAAGAACCAGCGCATTTCACTCGGCGAACGCCCCGTCAACAAGCGCGACTGGCCCCTCCTGCCTCCCCTCGCCGGGGAAAGCGGTTCGCACCGCACGATGCGCGCTCTCGGGCCTTGCGCCTGATCGTCCGACACGGCATGCTGTGTGTAGGCGTGTGGCTGGTCCGCTGGCGGTGCTGCAACCCGCGTCATGTGTTCAGCGATTACACCGAGTTTCGTGCTCGCCCAATAAGCGCTACGGCGGTCCGACCCTACTCCATCTTGCCGGACTCTGACGTTCTGAATCCACTGCCATGTACTTCCGAAAAGAACACTGGACCCGAAGCACGTAACGCTCCGTTGGCCGCTTTTTACTTGCTTGCACTGACGTCAAACTCGTAAAGCTCCTTCTTGGAGTTGCGCTTGCGAATACGTGCGATTCGTGTATCTCGAAACCCTGCCTCGTTGAGGATGTCGGCGAATAGTCGCTCGACCGGAACGATGGCGTCGTAGAACCGTGAGTTGCCAATGACGTAGTGGACGGTTGCGCCGGCCCTCATGACTCTCGCGACATCCCGGACATGGCACCAGATGTCTTCGAAGTACTTTGCCACGTAATTGGACAAGAGAACGCCACTCTTGTTATCCGCCTTCCGAATCCTGGAAAGGATAGCGTCGAAGTATGGAGGGTAAAATCCGTCAGACGAGCGATCCCATTCGGCAAGTCTGCTCGTTGCGATTCCCCAGGTGCCGCCGATGGCGGACCAGTCCAGGTCGCCGGCATCCCGTCCGTTGCTCAGGTAGCCGAGCCAGTACATGTACGGTCTCAACTCGCGAATATAGGACATTCGGTTTGGATAGGGCGGCGACGTTATGAGCAAATCGTACTCGCCGGTAACCGCTGCCGATACGGAACGGGAATCGCCGCACACCACCGTGGCCGTGCCGCTGGGATTGTCGGCAGCGGAATTGAGAACCTGCTCTGCCTCGGCACGTGCGATCGACGCAAGGTCGGGCTCCAGATCAAACAACGCCGGCTGCCGCTCCTTGGGAGCCGCCCGCTTCGGCTTGTCCTTGAAGGACATTGACTGATGGTTGAATGCGGCGTTGGAGAGGTTGATTACGAGACGACAGAAGACCACGAGCAGCAGGTCTCGCGTCGCGCAGTCGTCACGGACGGTATCCTCCAACGCCGCCTTGAACTTGCACAGGAAATCCAATTCCTCCGGGTTCCACCATCTCGAGAGGTTGTGCATCGGAGGCGGGGGCGCCGACCTGCCCTTTTTGCGGCTCGCTTGGGATATCAGGTCGGCTATCAGATCACGGGCATCGTGAACCAAAGCAGCAGAATAGCTCGCGAGCTTGACGTTGCCCAGCCACGTAAGGAAGGGGTTGATTTCTACGCCGATGGCGGAGTCGCCAGCGTAGGCGGCGCAAAGAGGGGTCGTGGCGGTCCCGGAAAACGGATCGAGAACTCGAATCCCTTGATCCGAAGCCGCCAGGATTTCCGAGACAAGCTTCACGGAGTACGCGGGCGTGAGACGAAGCCAGCCGTGCCGCCCGTAGTGGCGGTTGACCTTGAAGGTCAGGTCGGCATTCTGCCGAGCCGATCCGGAAGTGTGAGCCTTAGTCATGATGGCGTCAGGAGTGCCGTGAGCACGGCCTCCACCTCCTTCTTCAGGGCGGGGCTATTGCGCCGGAAGAAACCGGCAAGATCGTATCCAACCACATCTTTGCAGAAGCCGTAGAACGATTCGTCGGCGGATGCCTTTCCTGTCAGCCCCGTGAGGAGCACCCACCTCTCGTTGCGGTAGCGCTGTGCAATATCTTCGTCGATTTGAAGCGAGAGGATTCCCGCGCAAGGGAGCAGCCCCTTTGTGTAGGCCGTTGCCGCATTGGCAATGTCCGCGTTTTGCCGCTTCGAGTCCTTGCTCTTGTAACCCTGCCGGATCTCGAAGACGATACCTTGGAGGGTCTCAGCAACGGCAGGATCCACATCGATACGGCCTGCGGCGTGCCGCATCCAGGCTCGAACGCGGCGCCTTCGTGCGCCATCTGCGATGCTCGAAACGGGGATACGTGCGTCGAGGTGGAGTTTGCGCGCCTTTCCGTCGCTCGCACGCGGAAGCGAGTAGGACCACCTCACGTCTTCATCGTTCAGCCCGAGTTGGTCTTGCAGGATACGCCTGAAGAGAAACTCGCAGCCTATACCGATTTGCCGATAGATGCTGGTCATCCCCCCTGCGGCCTTGTGGGCCGCATACATGAGGGGATTGTCAAGACCAAGCCAGTTGTAGAAGGGGTCGGCCCTGTAAATGCGCTGGAACTCGTCGATCTCATATCCAGCCTTCGCGCCATGGCCGAGTTTGGGCTTGTACTTGGCGCAAACCCGGATATAGCCGGTAAGTATGGTCAAGTAGTCCTTGTCGGTCGCTTCGCTCACTCAATGCCTCGCTTCATGATTCTCGTGCGGGATAACGATCGTGCAGGATAACGATCAAGCCCACCCGCCGTAACCGCTAGTGGGGCATCCAGCCCTGACAATGCTCAATGGGGCCCTGGTCTGGTGCAGCGCCCTGTTCGGCGTGGCGTTTGGCCGCGCGCTGTGCGCCTCGGATTATTTCGTAAACGGTCCGTGCATTGTCCGATAGATCGAAGCTTGGTACCGCCTGATGGCCAAAGGCGCGCCACCCGGATCCCGCATACCACGGGTACACAAGCGCCGCCGAACCGAAAGTGATGGTGCCGCCCCCGGCAAAGAACCTCAAGATAGCATCCGAATGGGCGGGATGCAATTGAGACAACGAAGAGTCCCCGACGCTCCCTTTTATTAGGGCGCCGAACCGCATCGCGCGGAAGCCTTCGAGGGTGTCGTGCGAGCCTGGCTGGATAAACTGGGGCAAGGAGGCAAAAAGGAGCCGAAAAGCGGGGCAAATGGGGCATCCTGGACATTCGACGCTTCCTTCCCACAAACGTCACACAGAGGGCCGCCGCGAGTGCCAGGACTCCGGCGGGGGTCGTCAACTCTAGCCAGGGCACCGCAACGGTCTGGCCGGTGGCAATTGCCCCGACGGTGACGCCACGATCGCCCCCCTCGGCGTTGGGGTGACGGCTGTCTCGAATAGAGGTGCAATTACCACGAAGAACGAAGCGAGGAGGAGCAAATGGGTCGCGGGGTCGTCGGCGGTGGTCCGGAGACTTGGAGGAGACTTGGGGGCAGACGGACACTTGGAGACTGGGGCCGGGTCGCCCCGGGTGATTGCGCACCCGGAGCGACCGGGCCCAGATCTTCCCAGGTCTTCCACATCTTCACTCCCCGTGGCTCCTAATAATTCGGCGTGGGCGCCCGGTATTCGTCGATGTCGATCGAGCGGAACCAGTCGATCGTCTTGGCGAGCCCTTCCCGCAGCGAGACCGTGGGCTCCCAGCCGAGCTTCTGCCGGGCCAGGCGGATGTCGGGTTGGCGCTGGGTGGGGTCGTCGGCCGGCAGGGGCTGGTAGGTCGGCTTCGAGGCCGAGCCGGTCAACTCGACGACCAGTTCGGCCAACTGCTTGATCGTGAATTCGCCGGGGTTGCCGAGATTGACCGGTCCGATGAAATCGTCCGGCCCGTTCATCATGCCGACGATGCCCTCGACGAGGTCGTCGCGGTAGCAGAATGAGCGGGTCTGGCTGCCGTCGCCGAAGATGGTGATGTCTTCGCCGCGGAGCGCCTGGCGGATGAAGTTCGAGATGACGCGCCCGTCGTAGGGGTGCATGCGCGGCCCGTAGGTGTTGAAGATCCGCACGATCCGCACGTTGAGCCGGTTCATGCGGTGATAGTCCATGAACAGGGTCTCGGCCGCCCGCTTGCCCTCGTCGTAACAGGCCCGGGGGCCGATCGTGTTGACCGAGCCGCGATAGTCTTCGGGCTGGGGATGGACCTGCGGATCGCCGTAGACCTCGCTCGTCGACGCCTGGAGCACCTTGGCGCGGCAACGCTTGGCCATGCCCAGCACGTTGATCGCTCCCAAGACCGAGGTCTTCATGGTCTTGATCGGGTTGTACTGATAATGGCCCGGCGCGGCCGGGCAGGCCAGGTTGTAGATTTCGTCGACCTCGAGGTAGATCGGCAGGGTCACATCGTGACGGATCAGCTCGAAATTGGGCTCGGCCAACAGGTGGGCGACGTTCGATTTCTGGCTCGTGAAGAAGTTGTCGAGACAGATCACGTCGTGCCCCTCGCGCACCAGACGCTCGCAGAGGTGCGAGCCCAAGAAGCCGGCGCCGCCGGTCACCACGATTCGCTTGACGGTGGGAGCCATCCCGGTCTCCGCAGGTATGGAACGCAGCCCCAGTAACTCTACTTCGCGTTGAGCGCCCGATCAACCGGGGGTGCCGCCATGCCCCGGGGCCGCCAGCGCCCGCGATCGTTGGGGAAGAGCTGCGCCGGCCCGAATCGTCTTTGCCCCCCTGGCAATTGGGTGGCTTCCGAGCGAAAATCACGACCGGACGTGGGGGGGCCCGGTCGCCACTCGTCCCCCCTCGGCGTTCGACATTCTGAGCAAACAAGGAGTCTCCCGTGGACGTCGCCACCCTCGAAACCGCTTACCGGTTGGCCCGCGATCGCTACGCCGAATGGGGCGTCGATACCGAACGGGCGATCGAGCGGCTTTGCCGGATTCCCATCTCGATGCACTGCTGGCAGGGCGACGACGTCGGGGGATTCGAGACGGACGAGGGCTTGTCGGGGGGCGGAATCATGGCCACCGGGAGCTATCCGGGCAAGGCCCGCACCGCCGACGAGCTGCGCGCCGACCTCGAAAAGGCATATCGCCTGATCCCGGGCAAGCACCGCCTCAACCTCCACGCCATGTACCTGGAGAGCGGGGGCCAACCGGTCGACCGCAACCGGATCGAGCCGGCTCACTTCCAGGGATGGATCGACTGGGCCAAGGAGCAGGGCCTCGGCATGGACTTCAATCCCACGTTCTTCTCGCATCCCAAGGCGGCCGACGGGTTCACCCTCTCGCACCGCGACGCGGCGATCCGCCGGTTCTGGATCGAGCACGCCGTCGCCTGCCGCCGCGTCGGCGAGGCGATCGGCCGGGCCCTGGGATCGCCCTGCGTGACGAACATCTGGATCCCCGACGGCTACAAAGACGTGACGATCGACCGCAAGGGTCCCCGCGAACTGCTCAAGCAGTCGCTCGACGCGATTCTCGCCGAGCCCGTCGATCGGGCCTTCCACCTCGACGCCGTCGAGTCGAAGCTCTTCGGGATCGGCTCGGAGACCTACGTGACCGGCTCCCACGAGTTCTATCTGGCCTACGCGGTCGAGAACAAGATCCTGCTTTGCCTCGACGCGGGCCATTTTCATCCGACCGAGACCATTGCCGACAAAATCTCGGCGGTGCTCTTGTTCCTCGACGAGATCCTGCTGCACGTGAGCCGGGGCATCCGCTGGGACAGCGACCACGTCGTGCTCGTGACCGACGATCTGCGGGCGATTGCCGAAGAGATCGTGCGCGGCGGCTTCCTCGATCGCGTTCACGTCGGGCTCGACTTCTTCGACGCCAGCATCCACCGCGTGGCGGCCTGGACCATCGGCATGCGGGCCATGATCAAGGCGCTGCTCGGCGCCCTGCTCGAGCCGACCGCCCGGCTGCGCCAGTTGGAGATCGAGGGCAACTTCACCGCCCGGCTCGCCACGATCGAGGAAATCAAGACCCTTCCGGCCGGCGCCGTGTGGGACTACTACTGCCTGAAGCACGACGTGCCCGTCGGCATGGCCTGGATGGACGAGGTCGCCGAGTACGAGCGCCAGGTGACGGGCAAGCGATAGCGTCTTCTTATTCCGGTCTGCAATCCAGCGAGAAAGGGCGTTTCATGGCCAGCACCGAAGCCAGCGGCGGGGTTTTCAGGCGGCTCGACCGGCTCAACGA
>Ga0334899_1001263_pt1 | contig 25055 bp, 15 predicted proteins | sample GraSluR3_MG_FD_207219 | JGI IMG/M metagenome (GOLD analysis project Ga0334899, IMG submission 207219) | Sludge microbial communities from methane-producing bioreactor in Wageningen University, Netherlands - Granular Sludge_8_08-R3 | ecosystem: Engineered > Bioreactor > Anaerobic > Unclassified ...
GACGATAACTGTTAAAAAGTGGTTCCTCGTAAAACTCGAATGTGCGAATAGAACGTGAAGGGGTTCTTTGTTTCATTATCCGATCGATAAAATGGATAGCCCCGCTTTGGGTTATCACATTGCTTTCATCGTAGAAAAAACCGATATAATCAATAATTCTACCGCCTGGCCCGATGATAGTATCCTCTTTTGCTCTGTTTATGGCGATATCAATACCCAGTCCATTTATATTGACTGGAATTTCAGAAAATGTAATGTAATTGGTACTTACTCCTTCAAAGTTATCGATAAAATACTGACCAGAAAGGATATGGTAGGCCACAAAATTGTATAAAGGATTTGTTGCACTGGTATAATTATTATCGTTGGGACTAATCAAAGCCGCTAAATCATTCACGTTTGAAACGCCATTCTGGTTGTAAATCCGGTCTGGTTCAACCAGCATGGTCACAGGCCTGAGTGTTTCATCCTCTTTTAGATTGAAATCGACCAGATGTTTTAAACCGGTTAAGTCTATGGCATCCTTAAATATTGTATAGCCCGGATTTTGTTCCAGCCAGTCATAACTTGTAAAAGTTACTGGCTTTAAAGCAGTTTCAATTAAATGAACATAACCGTTTGAAACTTCAATATTAGGATAAATCACAGATGCCTGGTTATTGATTCGGTAATAGGATGTATCTGTTTCAATAACAAAACTCACGGTTAAAAAGTCTTCTGACAATGTTGGTTCAGAAAATGCACCGAAGGGAAACTGATTGGTATGCACACCCATATTAACCACATGATACCTGCTGAAAGCAGCTGCGTATTCCTGATCACTCAAAATATCGTTTAGTGAAGAAAACTGCGGGCTCTCCTCAATAAAATTGTTTACTGCCTGATTATCTGGCAAAAACAATGTGTAACCAGTACCATCGGGATTATAGGCACTCAATGTTTTATCCAGGCTTCCCTTTTCAAGTATGGATATAAAACTTGAAAATTGCTCTTTGTTTTCCATGAGGTAATCGTAGATTGAAAACTTTTCCACGTCCTCAAAGTTGGCTTCAATGGGTGTTCTTTCGCAGGAATAGAAAACCACCACCAACAATAAACTTAATATGTATGCTATCCTTTTCATGTTAAAAATCATAATACGGGTTTTGTACCAAATTCTTGTTGCGTTCAATTTCAGTATCGTAAATGGGTAAATACCAGCCTAAAGGATTGGTGAGTTTTGCCGCCAGAATACGCTTTTGTGTAGAAGGTACGTTACTTACAATAATTTCAATCAGCTTGTCCTTTCGCGCGTAGTTGTCCCTTCGGCCCATCCTTAAAAGATCAAACCACCTTTTTCCTTCATAAGCAAGCTCAAGTGCCCTTTCGTTCAGAATAGCATCTTCAAAAGCCACGCGAGTATTTGCCAGGGCTAAAATTGACACATTGGCCCGTTCGCGAATATCATTAAGGATAGCAAGCGCTTCACTGTAACGTTCAAGCTGTGATAAAGCTTCCGCTTTCATCAGCATCACATCGGCCAACCGGTAAACAATCCAGTTGGCGCTGAATTGTTCAGCTCCTGTGCGAGTGGTTTGTCCGTCAGGTGCCATTCCTACATATTTCCAGATGATATAATCATCGTCGCCATATTTTTTTATGGACGCATCTTCGCCACGAACCAACTCGCTTGCAAATTCAAAAGCAAACATTTCCAGCGCTTTTTGGCTGGGATTGTACTGATTGCTATTGCGTTGGGTCAATCCGAAGGTACCATTGTTCTGATTCCGGTCTCCATCAAACTGAAATTCAAAAATACTTTCGAGTGAATTTCCAGGGTAAAACATTTCGAACCACCGGGCACTGGGCATCATCACTATTTCGATGTTTTGTTCAATATTGCTGATATGAGTCAATACTTTTTCATAGTTAAACCGCCACAATTCAATATCGGCAAGCAAGGCATCGTAAGCAGCTTTTGAAGCCCTGCCTTTGTTTTCGGCTATGGTTGCAAAACCTCCGGATGGGGCATAAACACGGTTGGTTTCCAAATCGGTTACAATTTGATTAAGTACTTCATTTTCGGGTGATTTGGGAAAATAAAAATCAGTGTCATCAGATTCAGAGGGTTCAAGAATCAGAGGCACGTCACGGAAAAGCCGCACCATGTAGAAGTAACTCAGGCTTCTCAGGAAATATGCTTCCGATATCAGACTGTACATCTGAAAATCAGTAAATGTATTGTCAATCTCTCTAACTTCAGGGGCATTTTTAATTACCTCGTTACAATAGTTTATAACTTTATAAAAATCTGCCCAGCTACAGATAGAATTATCAGGGTAAATATTGTTTTCCATTAAAAGCTGTTCATTCCATGGCTGGTTAAAATCTCCTTCAACCAAATCGGCTCTTACTTCTCCAAAAACAAACAAAGTGCGATCTAAAGTAGCAAAAGACTCATAAGCCGCCATTAAAACCGCTTCCACATCTTCCTTTGTTTTCCAGAATTCATCCCTTATCAAGCCGTTGGGAGGCAGCAATTCAAGGTATTCGTTGCAGGAAACCTGCATAAGCATTACCAGGGAAATCAGAAAATATTTTGCTTTTGTTTTCATAATCAAATAAATATTAAAATCCAACAGCTATACTAAAGGTTACAATTTTAGGCGGCGGTGTATTGGCATTGTCCACACCAATCCAGAACGGATTGCTGGCGTCCTGTCCAACTTCGGGGTCTTGCCCCGAGTAATTTGTAAACGTGAATAACTTACGTGCACTAACCGTAAAGTTTGCTTTTCTAACGCCAAGCCGGTTACACATTTCCTGGCTCAACTGGTATCCTAACTTTATGTTGTTTAAGCGTACATAATCGCCTTTTTCAACATACCGGTCCGACCCCAGATTGTTGGCCGGGTGAAACATGTATGCCTTGGGTAACATGTCCGGTTCATCCTGGCCCTGCACACGCCAGCGGCTCAAAACGGCTTTGCTCTGGTTGTTTCGGTTGTTCATTCCTTCGGTTTGAAGGGCAACATTGTTAATAATATCGAAACCGATACGGTAATGGAACGCAGCCGAGAAATCAAAATTCTTGTATCTCAAATTAGCGCCGAATCCGCCCATAAAATCGGGATTTGAATCGCCGATATAAACCACATCGTTCAGATCAATTTTACCGTCATGGTTAATGTCTTCATATATCGGATCGCCACCTTTAAATGTATAGGAATCGGTGTAACGCAATGGTATAGGCCTGCCCTGGCTGTCGTGGATAACATTACCTTCGGCATCGCGGGCCACCACGTCCCCATCGCTGGCCCAAACGCCCAAATATCTGAATCCGAAGAATGACCCGATTGGTTCACCCTCCTGAACGCGCAGCGGATACTGTCCGTTTCCGATGGAAGTAGAGCGTTCCGGGTTAAAGTTTTCCGGAAGTTTATTAAAGGTATTGATGTTTTGCGAAGTATTGAAGTTAAATGAAACCAGCCAGTCTTTGGTACGCACTGCCCTTCCGTCGAGCATCAGTTCCCAGCCCACATTGGTCATTTTACCTCCGTTTAAGTATTTAAGACCATCATAACCTGAAGATGTAGGAATTAAATAATATTGCCAAGGTTGTGTGCCTCCAAAAAGAATGTCTGTAGTAACTTTCTGATAAACATCACTTTCAATATAAAACCTGTCATTAAACAAACTTACCTCAATACCCGCATTGTACGAAGTAATGGTTTCCCATCTCAGATTATTTAACTGAATACTTGTTGGGGCAATAGCAGGATTTAACATATAACTACCGGTACCGGTTGATTCGTAAGTAGCAAAACGGGCATAAACATCACCGGGCTGCCGGCCGGCAACCCCCCAGCTTGCACGCAACATGCTTTCGCCCAGCCAATCGAGCGAGTTCAGGAACGGTTCACTTGAAAACCTCCAGCCCAAAGACAATCCCTTAAATAATCCCCACCGGTTGTTACTGCCAAATGAAGAGTGGGCATCGGCCCGTAAAATGGTTTGAATCATATACCGGTCGAGGTATTTGTAATTCACGTTGGACAATCCGCTCAACATGCGGCTTTCGCCAGAGCCTGTTCCAATCCAGTTGATTTGTGCGTCAATGGCCGGGTCTTTTATATCGGTACTCGGTGTGCGATTACTTTGAATGTTCATCCATTCGTACCCCGACTGGTCGGTTATCCAGGTAAATGCACCTGAAATCTGATGGTCTTCATTTGCAAAAGGTGAATTAAATGCAATCTGCGACTCTGTCCTAATGCTCTGTTCCAGGTTGTTTCCTTCTTCCGCTTTGTTCACGTTCCAGGCCAGCCAGTCGGCGCCAATAGCATTGTAAGGCAGGTAATTTTTCGATTTTTGACCCTGATACTGGAAAGAAATGGTTTCGCGGAAAAGGAGCCAGTCGTTAAACCTGTACTGCAACAGGAAGGTGTTTTCCAGGCTGTTCATCACCCTGTCGTTCATACCGAGTTCTGCCACAGCTACCGGGTTGAAAAACTCAACCCCATTCCCCTGATAACTGTTTATCGGGGTAAAGTATTCGCCCGTCAGGTTTCCATAAGCATCGTATTCCCAAATACTCATATTAGGCGATTTAATATAAGCCATTTCCCTGATATTTCTGTTTTCAAGCCGAAGGTTACCTTCAGTTGTATTCGAATTATAATTAAACTTCACCTGGAACAGCAGGTTGCGGGAAAGGAAATAGTCGAGGTTTACACGGGTGGAAAATCGTTGTGAACTTGTATTAATGGTAGTACCTCCTTCATCCACATAACTGAACGATGTAAAATACCTCGTTTTTTCACCCCCGCCCGATATGCTGAAATAATGGTCGTGGGTCATACCATCCTGTGTAATTTCCTTTATCCAGTCGGTGTTTTGCGAATAGTTATAAAAATCCACATAATCGCGGTTGTATGCAATTTCCTGCGGAATGTCAAAAACACCGCGGGCGTTGTGCCACGCTTCCAGTTGCAGCATGATGTATTCGTCACCACTCAACATTGGGATCGCAGGTGGCTGAAAGTTAAGGCTGTTTTTATACTGGTAATCGAACTGCACTTTACCCATGCGTCCTTTTTGTGTTTCAATCAGTAAAACTCCATCGGCGCCCTGTGAACCATAAATGGCAGTTGAGGCAGCATCTTTTAAAACTTCAATGGATTTGATATCCTGCAAGGCAATGTTGATGAGGTTACTGATGTCTTCGGTATCAGCCGAACTTAAATCGAAACTGCTTTGGATTCTGAATTGCGGGACACCGTCTATAACAATAAGCGGCTGGCTGTTTCCCATAGAGCTCAATCCGCGGATTACAAGCTGGGAGCCGGAACCCGGGTCGCCTGATGCAGAAATGATATCGAGCCCGCTGACTTTTCCCTGAAGCGCATCTGCCGCCGAAAGTACCCCAATGTCCTGCATATCCATTAAATCAACTTTCACCGATGATGAGGCTTTGTCCCGGTCATCAATATTTGTGAGTGTGTTTACCGAACGGGCCTCGGCAGTAACTGTAACTTCGCCAAGTGCAACGTCAGATGTTTCGAGTTCCACCATGATGGTTTTGGTTGGATCAACAGGAATTTCCTGAGCTTTATAACCGATAACGCTTACCCTGACCGTATTCCCCGGATCCGTCATCTGCAGCACAAAGTCGCCGTTTACATTGGTAATGGTACCATTTACCACACGTTCCTCGCTGTCATACTCTACAATATTAGCCCCAATAATGGTTGTTTTGTCCCCCTTATCTATAACCCTGCCCCTTAAAATGGTTCGTTCCTGGGCATTTGTAATTAAGAAACTACAAAGTGCTGCTATAAAAATTATGGTAATTCTGATTTTTTTCATCTCGTTCACAAACCTTAGGTTTTATATTAACAAATCATCAATATGAAATTATTGAGTATCTACTTCATTTACATTAAGCACCTTGTCAATCTGGTGAATAACGGCATTGTTATAGGAATTCGGAAAAACCTCCTGCCCGGTACCAAGGCTAACACCTGCAAGGCGGTTGGTAACCTGCGACTCGGAAATTTCTGTTAAAAGTCCCCCCTCTTTGGTTCTGAACCGGATAACATCGATTCCGGGTTCAATAAATATTTGAGTATATACAGTAGAAAATGCAGTTGATTTTTCATCTACCCTTGCGGTTTCGTAATAGCCGGATGGTTTGTTCCCATCGGTAAAAATCAGTTCCCCCTGAACGAAATGCAACAACAATACCTTGCGAAGCTCATCAACCGGAAGTGAATTCAGTCCGGCTTCCTGAATGGCCTCATTACTAGGCACAAAGACAGTATAAAACTCGTTGTCAGAAGTAAAGTTGTACCGAAACTGCTGATCGAGCGACAATCCTGCTTTTCTCATCAACTGATGAAATGTGGGAAACTCGGTGGAAATTCTTGAAAATATAGTAGAACTGGTAAAACTAAACCAGTTTTGAATTTCATAGGTAGTGCCATTATCCGTTTCGGTGCTTAATACCCTTGGAAATTCAGGAGCGGGAGTTGTTCCCCGATATCCAACAGTAGTGACACCTGTACCCGAAACCTCACCTGTTTCGTTGTTTACAATAATAAAGTTACCAGCCAGATTCGGGATGAATTCCCTTCTTGCAAAGCCTTTCGGTTGAGCAGAAGCAATGTGGTTAAGAAGCATGGTTCTGATATCATTAATGGTAAGGTCAAATTTGGTAAATCCTCCCTGGGTTACCAAAAACACTGAAAACCTGTTGTTCGTCCTGTCGTAAATTAAAGATGAGTCGAGTGAAGTATTCAGGTCCGATTCAACAAAAAACATATAGTCCTGATTTCTTCTTTTTAAAGAAGGCAGCAATCCTGCTTCTTCAATGGCATACATTACTTTTGAATATCCCTGCTGTAAATAAACCGGACCGGTAACACTACTGAATGCCCTGGGAACAATGGCCTCGTTTAAACCAATAAATGTGGTATTGCTGCCAAATTCCTTCTCAACAATTGAACTTTGATCCAACTGCACAATATCCATTTCACCATTGTAGAATCCTTTTTCAAAATCGCTGGGATATATTGGATTAACCGAGAGATAAGAATTGGCAATGATTCTTTTTATATGTAATGGAGCTCCCTTTAATGTCCCCCAGCCTCTTGGAATTTGTATATATTCACGAACAAATTTTTCAAAAGCTTCATTTGTAGGAGCCATTAATCCGTGGTGGTAGCGGATGGACACATTTTGCGGCAAACCAAATGTACCTGTGGGAGGTTTTGTTTGCTCACTGGTAACATTAAACGCCAACTGAGGAAAAGTCAGGTCGAACAAAGAATCGACAGCCAAACCAAGGTCGGCTCCGGGCTGTGCGAAGGTTTTTTGTTGATTGTATTCAAACTCCGGAAAAATATTTACGAGGTCGCGGAATTGAATATAACTCTGAGTTGCACTTTCATCTTCCAAAAACTGATATCCATTTTTTAACGGCTCAACAACCTGGTCTATTATATAAACAAAACCGTTTTCGGCAAAAATCTCATCGCTGACAATCCGTCCGTTTGCGAAATGAATGTCACTTGATCCTCCAAAAGGCCGGTTAAAATAGAATTCATAATCGGAAGACGATAAATCATATATATTAAAATATTCGCTAAAAAAAATCGGGGCATACTTACGTGAATCGGTAGCCACCCTGCGATGCAAATTTGCCTGCAGCGTGTCCCTGATCTGAAAGCGTCGGTCTTCAGAAACCACACCATATTTCCGATCTTTTTCAAACAAAAGGGTTTCCCTTTTAAACCCTCTGGGTTGATTGTTATTTATATCGAGAGTATCAATCCACCCGTAAACGTCAAGTGACTGTAACTGAATTTTGGACCACGGGTTTTGAACAATGTGATACCTTACAAGCCGCTCAAGTTCCGGTATAGGAACATCTTCTACCGAATTGTAGGAAGGATTACCTGCAAACCAGGCGTTAAATGCTTCATTGGAAGGAGCAAACACGGTATAACTCCCGGAAACATTAATCAACTGATCATAACCGGTAAGTTCAATACAACGGGCAAAAGTAGAAAGTTCGGGTTGGTCAAGTATTTGGGTATAAAGCTTTCCGGCAAGCCATTCAGGCCTGTCGTATTTGCTTAGTTCCTCCTGGCAACTGTTAAATAAAAGTATCATTGCCAATAGGGTTGACAGAAAAATTGGTTTAATCCTTATCATTTTATCTATTATTTGATAATAAAACTTTCTCTTGCGACGGGTCAAACATATAAAAAATGGTATTCACATCGTATTACAAAAATAACCATAAGTATAACAAATCGTGCACAGCGCAAATAATTACTGTATTTCCCACAAAATCAACTTTAGTCAGGCATTTTCGCAACTTCTATTTTCTCTTTGTTTTTCAACCCGTTATCTCTAAAACTCGCCGGAGTTACACCAAACTGTTCCCTGAAACACTTGATAAAGTACGACAGGTTGTTGAACCCGGTCAGGTAGCAGACTTCTTTCACGGTATTGTTTTTCCTGCTCAGCAAATTGTAAGCTTTTTGCAGCTTCAGTACGCGGATCAACTCCACCGGAGAATAACCCGTTAATTCCTTGAGCCGCCTGTAAAGCTGAGTGGTACTTATATTCATTTGCTGCGACAATTTATTTACATTGAACTCAGGATCGGAAATGTTCTCTTCCAGAATTTCCTTTACCCTTTTTACAAACTCTTCATCGCGGGTTGAAATTTTCTCGTCAATTTCAACCATAAAATTATGGTTACGGTATTTATCCCTGATAAGTTCTCTGTTTTGAATAAGACGTACTACTTGCGAAGTCAGGATTTTCATATCGAATGGTTTGGTCACATAGGCATCGGCACCGTGTGCATAGCCTTCGGTTATTTGCTCCGGCGCATCTTTTGCTGTAAGCAACAACACCGGGATATGACAGGTTTCGTTGGTTTCCTTCACTTTTTTACAAAGCTCGAATCCGTTCATGCCAGGCATAATTACGTCGGTAATGATGATCGAAGGAGCTTTATCCTGCACCATATTCCAGGCCTCTTTACCATTGGTTGCATAGAAACAGTGAAAACTACGCGAAAAAACCTTCACCAAAAATTCCCCCAGCTCCTTATTGTCCTCTGCTATAAGCAAGCGCTGCTGACCGTTTCCTGTTTCTGTAAATGATTTTTCAAAAATTTCAGGAATAAAGCTCATTTGCACATCTTCCAGCAACGGCTTGGGTATTTTCGGGTCTGCCTCCCCGATGCCGGTAAATGGCAATATAACCTTAAAAGAAACACCCTTCCCTGCCACTGATTCAACTCCAATGGTGCCGTTGTGCATTTCAACCAGAGATTTTGCAAAAGACAGCCCAATTCCTGCTCCTTCTGCATTCTCATCCACTTTATAAAACCTGTCAAATATTTTCTCCCTGTCCTCCTCTTCTATTTCCTTTCCTTCATTGAATACAGTAATCTGAATTTGTTTTCCGCTGGCTGTGTTGTCATTCTCCAGAACATGCAGCGAAACAGTAATGGAATGGTCATCGTATGTATGTCTGAAAGCGTTGGAAATCAAATTATACAATACTTCTTCAATTTTCTGTACATCGATGAAAACCGGAAGAGATTCAACAGGAACATTCAATTTCAGACTGATATTTCGTTGCGATTCATAACCTTTGAAATTCAACACCACATCTTTCACAACACGCACAATGTCTGCTTTTTGCGGCTGTAAAGTCAGTTTTCCGGCATTCAGTTTTCTGAAATCGATGATTTGATTGATGAGCCGAAGCAAATAGTTGGAATTTCGGAAAATCAGATGCAGATGATTTTTCCACTGGTTATCTACAGTCATGTTCCGCATTAAATCTTCCACAGGGGCAATGATAAGGCTGAGTGGTGTCCGCAATTCATGGGCAATATTGGTTAAAAACAACATTTTATTCTCGTTGTTTTCGATGGCAATTTTATCGATCTTTTTCTGGTACATCAACTTTTGCCGGTTCACCAAAATAAAAATAAACCCATAGGTAAGTACCAGGCCAAACAACCCAATAAAAATTATGGCCAGTTTGGTGAGATACCATGGAGGCGCAACAAAAAGTTCCAAAGTTTTTTCATCCTCAGAAATAAAACCATCGGCACTAATTGTTTTTGCTCTGAATGTATAAGACCCCGGGGGAATATTTGACAGGTAAACATATCCGGAAGATGCAGGAACAGTGTGCCAGGAACTAAACAAACCTTCGAGGCAATAGGTAATTTGATTTTTTGCAGGATTCTGGAAATGAAGGGCAGAAACACCAATGCTTATGGAATTATTTTTATAAGGCACAGCAATTCTGGAGGCTTCATTTATTGTTCTTTTCCACAATTCTTTTCTGAAAATAGTATCACCCAATTCCACGGTTTGGTTTCGAATACGTAACTCGTTAAGAAAAATCCTGGGTTTAATGGCATTTGACCCAATTTCCCTTGGATAAAAGCAGGTAAAACCGTTATCGCCACCAAAAAACATTTGCCCGTCAGAAGCCTTAAAAAAAGAATTCACCATAAAAATATCACCCTGAATTCCATCGGCAGAATTGTAAACCTGAAATTTGGGATTCCCGGCAAACCGGTTGTAACAAACCAATCCTTTATGAGTGCTAATCCATAAATTTCCGTCTTCGTCAGGCAATATGGATATTACATCATTCGACGGCAGTCCGTCGGCAACAGTTATGTGCGAAAAGCTTTTTGAGTCCGGATGGTAAATGTTGATGCCTCCCCCCTGGGTGGCAATCCAAATATCTCCGTTAAAATTTTCAAAGAAACTGTTTATTTCATTATTGTTTAAAAAATCTGCACAGGGTTTGGCGGCCACAAACCGGTTAAACCGCAGACGGGGTTGGCCGGTTCCTGAAAGATCAAGTTTATTGTATTTGTTTTGAAGCAGGTTAAGCCCGTTGTTGGTGCCCACCCAAAACCGGTTACCCGAATCAATAAATATACTTAGGATTACATTGTCGGATAAGGTTTTGCTGTCATCAATCGAATTTTCATACCTGAAAAATTTCCCTGTTTTATTGTTTATCGGATTGGGAATAAAAAGCAAACCATATCCATGGCTCCCACACCAAATGTTCCTGTTGTTATCCACAAATACTTTCCGAATAGGAAAATCGATGGGCTCTTCACTTTGAAACTTTTCAGTTTTCCAACCCGATTTACTTTCCCTGTACAATTTGTAAAGCCCAAGGTCGGTACCGAGCCAAAAAAGTGAATCCGATTGTTTTTCAATGTCCCAAATTCCGTCCATTGCTTTTCCCTGAACAACATTACCGGCAAAGTGCAAACTACTGAATTCCGGAAACTGAGAAGTAGTTTCTGATTTTGCAACAATATTTAACCCATTGGTTCGGCAGCCAATAAAAATCTCATTTTCGGTGCCTTCAAAACACATTATTGTATTTGAATTCAGGGTTCGGGTTAATTGGGGCTCACGACGATACGACCAGAATTTTTTCTTGTACAAATCCATAATGCTTATGCCCTGCCCCTGGTGCCCAACCCACAAATTTCCTGAAAAATCTTCGAACATCGTATGAATTTCACTATCGATTAAACTGCCGGCTATATAAGGATTGGATGCATAACTTCCGGTTAACCCGCTGTGTAAATCAAGGTAAACTATTTCAGGAATGGGCAACGAACAATAAAGCCGATGATTTGAGGTGTAAAGAATTTGCTGAATATCCTGCCCGATGAAAGTTCGGTTACCAAATTTTCCGGTTTGAGGATTATAAGCAATCATTCCGTTGGTAGTAGCAATATACAATAAATCATTCAAGCCGCTATATTCCAGATGATTCACATGTTCATCCAATTGCAATACGGTATCAATTATCAAAGAAGGATTTTTTTTATCGTTTAAATGCGATAAAAACAATTGAGATGGCCCATCTGCGTTATTTTTTACCAATACTGAAACATCATTAAAAAATCCGGAATATTGATAATAGTCTTGTACCGGTTGTCCGTTTTCGAATATTTGTAAGGGTTTAATCTGAACATTTGCATGCTCTGCCTCATTTAAAGGAAGATAAAAAAGTCCTTCCACTGCATACAAAATCAAATGATTACTGATTTCAGAAAGAAACAAAACATTTACACACCCCGGAGGATAATTCTCAAACCGGTATGTTTGAAACGATTCAGTTTCCGGGATAAATCTTGAAACGTTGAGAGAAGATACAATCCACAAATTATCTCGAGAATCTGTAAACAGAAATTTGATTTTTTTTTCGGGTAAACCCGAACTGTCCCCCAAAACAGGCTGATAAACTTTAAAAGATTGGCCGTTATGTCTGATTAAACCGGTCCATGTGGCAAACCACATATTTCCGGTACTGTCCTGAACAATAGAGTTAATTTCCCCATCGGGTAACCCATTTTCTGTGCGTAAATAGCGGAAGTCTTTGCCATAAGCGTTTGCAGCAAAAAGGAGGGAAATCAGCCACAGAGCAATGCAACTTTTCATACATGCAAACATAAAAAATCATTCATTCCAAAAACATATTTTATAACATATCTTTCATTCAATGCTTTTGACAGCTCATTTTACAGGAATGATTTATAGCATAAAAAACTGTAAAAAAATGCATATTACAGGAAACTTACATCAACGCAAAATCCCAACAATTTGATTAATTTTGCGGGCAATTTAATGTGGAAATGGAGGAAAAGATTACTGACATTTGCTTTGTTTGCAAAACCAAACTCACAGATGGAAATTTCAAAATAAACAAGGAGGTTTATTTGCCGGTTTGCAAAAACTGCGATGGAACAGCCCGGGAAAGAAAGGCGGTGGAGGAACAACTGGACAGCCTGGCTGACGGACTTGTTTGCGGGTGCATATAAGGAAATCATTTTTTACTGAAAAAATTTGAATATTTGAAATTTAGTATTACTATTCGGATGTGATTTATTTTGAAAAAATCATTTTGCGGTTTCAGTTTTAAAAAGAAGAATTAGTAAAAATTTTTTAACATGAAATTCAGTCAGCTCGTAAAAATACGCCATTCGGTAAGAAAATATAAAAACACACCTGTTGAGAAGGAAAAATTGCTGCAGATTTTGGAAGCCGCGCGACTGGCACCATCGGCAGTTAACTTTCAGCCCTGGCACTTTATCGTGGTAACTCGCCCCGAGAGTCTTTCCATGCTTCACACTACCTATCGGCGCGACTGGTTTAGAACAGCCCCGGCGGTGATTCTGGCCTGTGCCGACCATTCGGAGTCGTGGAAAAGAAATCACGATGGAAAAGACTCAGCCGACATGGATGTTGCCATTGCGGTGGACCACCTCACCCTGCAAGCTGCTGAGATGGGAATAGGAACCTGCTGGGTATGCAACTTTAACACGCAAAAATGTGCCGAAATGCTCAGGCTGCCGGGCCACATCGAACCAGTGGTTATGATTCCGGTCGGCTACCCGGAGGAAAATAAAATTCCGGAAAAAAAACGCAAACCCCTGGATGATATCATTCACTGGGAAGCGTTTTAAGATACTTTTCGAGCCTGTTCATCCCTTCCTCAATGTTGCCAATTGAATTCGCGTAGGAAAACCGCAGGAATCCTTCGCCGTTTTCCCCAAAATCGATTCCGGGCGCAACGCCTACATGCGCTTTCTCCAGGATGTCGAAAGCCAGTTTATAGCTGTCTGCAAATATGTGTCTGGCATTTACAAACACATAAAATGCCCCGGTAGGAATTACTTTAATGCTGAATCCCATTTGCTGAAGCCGGCTCACAATGTATTTGCGGCGTTCATTAAAGATGGTTTTCATATGTTCCACATCGCTGCCTGCCGACCGGAGTGCGGCAATCCCCGCCCGCTGAACTGTAGAGCCTGCACAGATAAAAAGGTTTTGCTGAAACTTCTGCATTGGTCGAACATATTCCTTCGGTGCAATAACATATCCCAGCCGAAGGCCGGTCATGGCAAAAAGTTTGGAGAAGCCGTTAAGAACAAACGCGTTTTTTGTGAATTCCAGCATGGAGTGCGCCCTGCCCTCGTAAACCAGTCCGTGATAAATTTCATCGGAGATGACGGGTATATCAAACCTTGCAATTTGTTGCATCACCTCCGCCGTCAACAGGTTACCGGTTGGGTTCATGGGGCTGTTAATCAGTATTGCCCGGGTTTTATTGGTAATGCGTTTGCAAATTTCCCCGGGGCGGTACTGAAAACCGTCTTCCTCATATACAGGAACCCTGATCGGATTTGCTCCCACAAACCGCAAAAAATTGGGGTAACAGGCATACCCGGGGTCAGATAATATCACCTCACCGCCCGGGTTACACAAGGCACCCAGCACCAGCAAAATAGCAGGCGAACTTCCGGAAGTAACAATGATCTGTTCCGGAGAAACTTCCACACCGTATTTTTTTCGGTGCCATGCAGCAATTTCTTCGCGCAATTCCGGGTCGCCCAAACTGTGTGTGTAATGCGTTCTCCCTTCCGAATATGCCTGTTTAACAGCCTCCGAAACACATTCAGGCACATCGAAATCGGGTTCGCCCACTTCAAGGTGCACCACGTCGATTCCCCTGCGTTCCATTTCAGCAGCCTTCTCCAGCACCTCCATCACAATAAACGGTGAAATATGTTTTGCTCTTTCCGACAACATCTTGGCTTTTTTTGATTTTTTTTTTTAGAGACTGTTTTGATTTTTTATATTTTAGCTTTTTAAGTACTAATCCATTTAAACGCTGACAGGTCTTAAAGACGCTGTCAGGTTTCCGGGACCAGACCATTCAATCCCGATAGCTATCGGAATATAACCTGAAAGTGTCTAATTAAAAAAAAAATAACATTGAAATACAAATTTAAATTGTGAAAATGTTATTTCAAATAATCTCTTAATCTATACCTCTTGCTCCTTGCTCCTTGCTCCTTGCTCCTTGCTTCTTGCTCCTTGCTTCTTGCTCCTTGCTTCTTGCTCCTTGCTTCTTGCTCCTTGCTCCTTGCTTCTTGCTCCTTGCTCCTTGCTTCTTGCTTCTTGCTCCTTGCTTCTTGCTCCTTGCTCTCTGCTATTACGCGTAATCTCTTGCTATTTGCAATGCCTGTTTCCGGTAACCACCATCAAACAAATAATAGTGGTTCAGCACATGGTATAACTGGTAAAGCCTGTTCCGTTCCCTCCACTCGGCAGGAAGCGGATGAACTTCGTTATATGCACTGTAAAATTGTTGTGAAAACCCACCGAACATCGTCATAATTCCCATTTCCATTTCGCGGTCGGCATAATACGAAGCAGGGTCGATTAGCGCCGGCCCTTTGGTTGTATTCATGTAATTCCCCGACCATAAATCGCCGTGAATAAGCGCCGGCACAGCATTTTTTGGAACTAGTTCCGGGATTTTATTGAGCAATCGATCGTAAACCTGTATTTCTCCTGCCGGAAGCGGCCTTTCCTTCTGTATCAGTTGCAGAAGAAAACCCAGCCGGTTGTCTCTGAAAAATTCAGCCCAGTTGGTTTTTAGAGAGTTATTTTGGGGAGTTGAACCGCAATAATTATTGTGGTAAAAACCAAATTTTTCGGCATAATATTTATGAATGGTGGCCAGCCCACGCCCCAGAATTTCATCGGAATTTCCCCTGCCGTAACCCGGTTCAAGATATTCCAGCACCAGAAATCCCGGAGAAGTATCAACTTCTTTGGCCGCAAAAACCTCAGGAACCACCAGTTGCCCGGCTGCGGCTTTCCGCAGCTCTTCCAGACTTTCGGCTTCGCGCAAAAACATATCGGCCATGCAGTTGCCGTTCCACTTCAGAAAAAAAGTGCCTGCACTGGTTTCAATTTTCGACGCATGGTTTATGCAGCCTCCTCCCAGCGAATCCGATGAATAAATTTTTACTTCCTCCCCAAATTTTTCAGAAAGATGAATTTCTACTTCATTTAAAACGGAATTATCTTTTTGAAAAAAATGCATAACTGATGATTTTCAAAAATTTTACTGGTTCCATCGTATTCCTTTTAAAAATCAATTTGATTCCATTTTTATCTTCCCGATAAAACTTCCTTTTCGTATTTTTGAACTTCTGCAATATAATCAGCGCCTGCCGGAACTCCTTCAATTAAACAGTAATAATCCCAGACAGCACCAAACGGCATGGTTTTCAACTCTTCCAGCATGGCAAGGCGTTCAAATAATTTTCCCTCTTCCTCATACTTCAGCAAATGGGAAACAGGTTCCAGGGCAGCAATTAAAAAAGCCTTTTGAACTGCCCGTGTACCAATCACATACGCTCCTATCCGGTTAATCGAAGCATCGAAAAAGTCGAGACCGACATTCACCCGGCTGAAAAAATCATTCCTGACAATTTCAGAGGCAATTAACTGCACCTCTTCATTCAGGGTTACCACGTGGTCGGAATCCCAACGGACAGGCCGTGTAACATGCAACAGAATTTCGTCCACAAACTGAAGAACCGATGAAATTTTATCGCCAACTACCTCGGTGGGATGAAAATGTCCGTTATCCAGACAAATCAGCTTGTTGTTTTTAATGGCATATCCCAGATAGTAATCGTGCGAACCAACGGTCATGGCTTCGGCGCCAATGCCAAACAGCTTGCTTTCTATGGCATCCTTCATGTACTCTTTCGGATATTCCTTTTCATAACCCTCATTGAGCGATTTGGTTAAGATTGTACGGTAACCGTTTCTGTCAACCGGAGTATCTTTAGAGCCATCCGGAATCCAGGTATTGTGAACACAGGGCTTGCCCAGCTGTTTTCCGATTTCCGCAGAAATCTCACGACACCGTTTTAAATGTTCGACCCAAAAACTGCGGACTTTTTCGTCTTTGGAGGATAGCGTAAAACCTGAATCGGCCAAAGGATGGGAAAAATAGGTGCCGTTGAAATCCATCCCCATGCCGTGCTTTTTACACCAGTCAATCCAGCTTTGAAAATGCTTTACTTCAATCTGATTCCGGTCAACAAACTGACTGCCGAAATCTCCGTAGCTGGCATGCAGGTTTAACCGCTGCTTACCGGGCAGCAGGGAAATCACTTTTTCCAAATCGGAACGCATTTCAGCAATGCTGCGGGCCTTCCCCGGATAATTTCCGGTTGCCTGAATACCACCCCCCGACAAGGTGGAGTCGGGAGTTTCGAAACCGCCAACATCATCGGTTTGCCAGCAATGCAGCGAAATAACCACTTGTTTCATTTTCTCAATGGCAGCATCGGTATCGACGCCAATGGCTGCATACTGTTCTTTGGCTAACTCATAAGCCTTTTTAATATTGATTGTACTCATAATCTTTTGTATTTAATTTTAATTTATATCACAATGAATAACTGAACCGGTATTCACCAGAACCTAATTTCAGAGTTACACCTCCATCAATTTGAGCAGCATTAACAAAATCGCTTTTCAGAGGTGACGAATTAAGTAAAACCCTTTCGAGATCGGCTGAAGGAAGGGTAATTGTTGCCGAAGTATTTGCAGGAATGCTCACATCATAAAACATTTGGTTTCCTTCAATTTTCCAATCTGATTTAATTTCACCGTACATCGATTTGTAAACTGCTTTGGCATTGGTGAGACCACCACCGGGATGCGGAGTAAGAAAAAAGTGCTTATAACCGGGATTTTCAGGGTCGATTTGAATGCCGGCCACATAATTGTAGAGCCACTCGCCAATGGCGCCGTAAGCATAATGGTTAAAACTGTTCATTCCAGCATTCTGGAAAGTTCCGTCCGGTTTCTGGCCATCCCAACGTTCCCAAATGGTTGTTGCTCCCCGGGTTACAGGGTAAAGCCACGACGGATAATCTTTCCGGTTCAGCAGCATAAATGCCAAATCTTCATATCCGTGATTGGAAAGGGTTTTGCAGAGCAACGGAGTTCCCACAAAACCGGTGGTAAGATGTTTGAATTTATCCACATCACCGGCCAGGTATTCCGCGGCCCTGGGAACGAGGTTTTCGGGAAGGAGGTTGAATGCCAATGCCAGCGAATAAGCCGTTTGCGTATGCGAAACCAATCTTCCGGCAGGTGTAACAAATTCATTTATAAAAGCGTTCTTTACTTTCCCTGAAAGCTCAGCGTACTTTTCAGCGTCACCAGATTTTCCCAAAATTCCTGCAATTTTCGCGAGCAATCTGCTTGAATAGGAAAAATAAGCGGTTGCAATCAAATCTTTTTCGGTGGTTGCGCCTGGATAATCGGAACGGGTGGTTGCAAAAGCCAGCCAGTCGCCGTAATGGGTATCGCCAATCCAAAGGTAATCGTCGCCAGCGCGGTTTTTCATGTATTCCACCCACGCTTTCATACTGGGGTACTGCTCTTCCAGAATCCTTTTATCGCCATAAGCGAGATAGGTTTGCCACGGAACAATTAAGGCCGCATCGGCCCAGGCAGTTGAACCACCGGCTCCGTTCAACACATCGGGAACCACATGATTCACCTTACCGTCAGTTCCCTGGTCGGCAGCTACATCTTTCATCCACTTGGTATAAAACGGAGCTACATTGAAATTGAACGCTGCAGTTGGCGCAAACACCTGGGCGTCGCCCGTCCAGCCCAGCCGTTCGTCGCGCTGCGGACAGTCGGTCGGCACATCCAGAAAATTCCCCTTTTGTCCCCATTGAATATTGTGTTGCAATTGATTGATGAGCGGATCGGAGCAGGCAAAAGTTCCTGTGGGTTCCATGTCGGAATAAATTACTACTCCTGTAATGTTATCCAGTTGCGGTGTTCCGGGGAAATCTTCAATTTTCACATACCTGAAACCATGGAAAGTAAAACGGGGCTCATAAATTTCTTCTCCATCGCCTTTCAAAAAATACACATCGGTTGCTTTGGCGGCACGCAGGTTTTCAGTGTAAAAATTGCCTTCCTTGTCCAGCACTTCGGCAAACTTAAGCGTAACCGCGTGGCCACGATTTCCTTTAACTTTCAAACGCACCCAGCCCACCATATTCTGGCCCATGTCGAAAACGGTTTCACCTTTGGGCGTGGTAATTATTTCGATGGGCAAAATTTCTTCCACAGCTTTTACCGGAACGCCCTGTGGGGCGATCAGAATATCTTTGGGATGATCCAGTTTCGCAACTTTTCCCCAGTTGCTGTCGTCAAAGGAAGCCGTTGCCCAGCCAGGCATTTCCAGGCGTGCATCATAGGTTTCTCCATTGTATATATCGGAAAAAATGATTGGCCCTGTGGTAGCGCTCCAGCTTTCGTCTGTACCGATTGTTTCGGTTGTACCATCAGAATATGCAATCTGAAGTTGGGCAATCAACGCCAGTTTGTCGCCGTAATAGTTGCGCTGATTCCGAAATCCGATATTTCCACGGTACCAGCCATCGCCCAAAATCGCACCCAGCGCATTATTTGCCTGCAACATAGAAGTAACATCGTAAGTTTGGTACTGAATGCGGTTTTTATAACTGGTCCAGCCGGGTGTAAACAGTTCGTCGCCCACTTTTTCTCCGTTCAGGTAAAGCTCATATAAACCCAGTGCAGAGACATAAATCCTTGCCGATTTTACGCTTTTGGAAGCAACAAACTCTTTTCGCAAAAAGTGGCTGGGTTTTGAACCTTCCATTTCCTTTTCATTCTCCATGGTAATCCACGAAGCCGTCCAAAGTTCAGGCGTGGTAAGCCCCATTTCCCAATAAGCAGGTTCGCTCCATTTTGTGGCTTTGTTCTGGTTGTCCCAAATGCGCACCTGCCAGTAAACACGCTGCATTGGAGCGAGTTCCGGCCCCTGGTATTCCACGTTTACCGACTGATTGCTATCCACTTTCCCCGACTCCCAAATAAGCCGGTTTTTCCTTTTCAGATTTGCAGGTGAATCGGCCACCCTGATTTCGTAAGCTGTTTGAAGCACATTCTGCTGATCAGAAAAAATCTTCCAGCTTAATCGCGGTTTTTGAACATCGATACCCACCGGATTGGTGTGGTATTCACAAACCAGTTCGTTTATCCAGGTATTTCCTAAAGCAGAAAAACTTAAACTACTGATTATAAAGCCAATAGCAAAAAATTTTACCCTGTGAATTATTCGTCTCATAATTATATTGTTTTAATTTAAACTCACTACAAAAGTGGACAGTATTAATACTACAATCCCAACTATTAGTATAACCATTGTTTTTGTTGAAGCACCTTTCCACTCTTTCAGAAAAATTCCCCAGATATTACTTAATGCAATATTCATGGCCATTAAAATACTCCAGGCAAAAACACTCATTTCAACCGGCAACTGACTTTTCCCCATTCCGAAGAAATGAAACTGGAGGAACCATAAAAACCCAGCCAGGAATGTAAAAAAGATATTATTCAAAAAAATTCCCGGAGAAACCGAAAGGTAATCCTTTCCTGACCCGTTTTTAATGTTAAGATAGACACAATATATTACATTGGTAAAAAAACCACCTGTTAGTATAAAAATCATAGATGGATTATTTACATATAATGGATTTGTACCAAACCTTGCAGCTACTTCGGCGATGGGACTTGCTGCTTCGATTCCAAAATTCATACTGGCGCTCATTACGCCAGCCAGAATTGCAATTAAAAGTCCTTTCTTTAATGCAAACTCCTTAATTGCTGATTTTTTTTCTTCTTCTGACAAGCCTTTTGTTTTTAATGAACCTGCATAACCAATTATTGCTATACCGGCAATACAAATTGCTACACCAACCAGCGTTAGTATTCCAGCGCTCGATGCAAAAAGATTTTCACCTGCTACTATTGGAGGAATAAGTGTGCCAAATGCAGCACAGAAGCCAAGTGCAATGCTTTGTCCCAAGGCAACCCCAAGATAACGGATGCTCAAACCAAACGTGAGCCCTCCTATTCCCCATAAAGCGCCAAAAAACATGGCCAACCATTTAGCCCTGGCAGGAGATTGTGAAAGAATTTCAATCAATGTTCCTCCCGGAACTGTAAAAATGGCAAATACCCAGGGAGCTATTAACCATGCAGCTACTCCCTGAATCAGCCAATAGGATTCCCATGACCAGTCCTTGACTTTTTTTAAAGGCACATAAAAACTGGCTGCACCAATCGAGCCAATTGCAATTAAAAATATTCCAAATACAGGATTCATAATTTTAAAATATTGGGTTAATAAATATCGCTTCCCTATTGAAATTCAAAATTAAATGCATTTTTTCTTCAAATCAATACACAAAATGGCAAAATATTTATATTTTTTGGCATTTAATAATGAAAGATTTCTTTAAATATCTGACAATAAGCGAGGAAGATATAAACTGGGGTTTATATTTAAATGTTGCCGGAACTGCAAAAATACTACCGGAAACCCAATACCCTCCAACCGAGCATCCTTCAGGATATTTTTTTAAGTGGGAGTCAGGTCGGATTTTAAACGAATATCAATTGGTTTACATAACAGAAGGCGCCGGAGTATTTGAAAATAATTACGGGAAAACTACACTTAAACCTGGCTCACTTATAATTATTCGTCCGGATGAATGGCACCGCTATCGTCCCATTAGCAAAACCGGATGGATAGAAAACTACATAGGCTTTAATGGATTAATCGCAAAAAAAATTTTCACAAATTCTGTTCTTTCGTCTTTTTTATCTGTCGTTCAATGTGGAATCAAAGAAGAAATCATTGATTTGTATTTAAAAATATTTGACCTGGTTGAAAAAGAAATACCCGGTTTTCAACAAATAACATCCGGAATGATAGTGGAACTGTTAGGCTATATCAGGTCGTTTGAAAAACAAAAAGGATTCTCAGGCAATCCGGTTGTAAAAATAATAGAAGAGGTTAGGTTTTTAATGAGACAAAATTCTGAAAATCAGATAAATTTTGAAAATATTGCAAAACAATATAACATCAGTTATTCTTGCTTCCGGAAAATGTTTAAAAAATATACCGGCGTTTCACCCGGACAATACCATTTACAGCTAAAATTAATCCGTGCCAAAGAATTATTGGTATCGACAAACAAAAACATTAAAGAAATAAGTATCGAATTGGGATTTCAAACCATCCACTATTTTAGTCTCTTTTTCAAAAAAAAAACAGGTTTAACCCCAACAGAATTCAGGAGCCTTAATAACAGAAGCGTATTATAAATACCTTTTCGGAGCAGAATATTACAACTTTTTTATTAGTTAAAAATGTTGAATAAATTCATTTAATAAAACTATATTTGCCCATCGAGCTAACAGACCAGCCGTGGAAGACATATACATTTGGAAAGAAATAAAGCAGAACAGTAAAAAAGCCCTCAGGAGGTTGCACGATAAATACTTCCATCAAATGTACCTGTATGCTTCCAAATCGACCAACGGAAATGAAGGGTTGGCCGAAGAACTGGTTTCCGACTGCTTCATCAAACTGTGGGAGGAGCGGAAAAAGATTGAAATCCACGATTCGGTAAAGCGCTATCTTTTTCTGATGCTTCACAACCACATCATCGACCATCATCGCAAGAAAAGGCCACTGACCGAACCGCTCGAAAAGGATTTCATAGCTCCCGGCAATGAAAAATTCTTCGACGACCAAAAGCAATATGCCCGTTTGTACCTGGCACTAAAAAAACTGCCCGACCAGTGCCGGAAAGTGCTTGAGCTGTCTGTTTTCGAATCTTTATCCTACCAGGAAATCGCCGACCAACTGCACATTTCCAAAAACACGGTAAAAACCCAGGTGGGCCGGGCTTACAAACATTTGCGCGAAATGCTCGACCCGAAGGATTTTAATTTCTTTTTGGTGATAAGGAGAAGGAGAGACTAAAACCACCCCCATCCGGCCTACCGCGCCCCTGGCCGGATGACCCCTCCTAAAAAACAGGAGGGGAAAATTCGTAGTTGGGATTTATTAACGGTTTCAAAATATTCTACCGCAAAATAATATAGTTAGCACGAATTTCTCCTCCTAACCAATTTCTTACCTGTTGGTTAGAAGGAATGGCATCCGCCGGCTGGCGGATGACGAGGTGGTTCTTTTCTGAAAAAAATTGCAACCACCCCTGCCCCGCAAATGCGGGACTTTCCCCTCCTTGACAAAAAGGAGGGGAAATTCGTAGCCGGGATTTTTTTTAACGGTTTCAAAATAATTTACTGCAAAATTTAATCATAGCTCGAATTTCTCCCCCTTGCAGGAGGAGTACCACGGCTTGCCGGGGGGAGGTGGTGGTTCTTAATTCCATTTGAAATATTTTATACAGATTATATTTAAAAACCACCCCCACCGGGCCTTCTATAGCCCAACGGCCCGGCGACCCCTCCTTGAAAAGGCGGGGAAAGTTCATAGCTGGGATTATTTATCAGATTCAAAATATTGTACCGAAAATTTGCCATAAGCACGAATTTCTCCTCCTTGCAGGAGGAGTACCACGGCTTGCCGGGGGGAGATGGTGGTTCTTAATTCCATTTCAGCATTTCATAGACGCTGACAGTCCGCCAATTGGCGGAGCTGTCAGGTCAAACCCTGCTGAAAAGTGATTGCAATACGCCAGGTCATTGCAAATCGTTATAAATCACAACCATTCTCAATAAATCTCCACCTAATCTCCACCTAATCTCCACCTAATCTCCACCTAATCTCCACCTAATCTCCACCTAATCTCCACCTAATCTCCATAAATCTCCACTTAATCTCTACAAATCACCACCTAATCTCCATAAATAAATCCCCACTTAATCTCTACCTAATCACAATTAATCCCTACAAATCTCTTTCAATCTCAACAAATCCCAAATTTTTTCACATCTACAATCTGTTGGAAAATAACTCATTACACCCCGCCCCTCAACTTTTCCCAAAAAAACTCCCCATTCCTGTCACCCTGCTCCGGTCATTTTTTCGTCTTTTAACCAAAGGCAACCGATAAAACTACACCCGGTTGTTCATAGATTAAGTTAGTAATAAGACATAAAGAACGGCTGGGAAGCCAGTCGTTCTTTATCGCAGCAAAAATGGAATGAACGAATCGAACGAATATAAAATCTGGGAACTCTCCGCTTCAAAGGTTCACAATGAGGCAAATCCAACAGAAAAAACAGAGCTGGAAGAGCTTTTGAAGCATCCCGGAAACCGGAAAATTTACGACGATGTAAACCATTTCCACCGAAAACTCCCAAAAACAGAGCCATTAGCCCAAAGTTCCGCAAGTCGTTCCTGGCAGAGGATAACGCGATACTTCAGTAACAAAAAGGTCAGGCTCTATCTGAACATCACCAAATACGCGGCCATTGTTATTCTGGCTTTCGGTATCGGTACTCTGTTCCACGTCAACTGGAAACCGGTTCCGGAAACTCCGCCGGTTTATACGGAAATCTTTGTACCGCTGGGACAAATGTCGGAAATCACGTTATACGACGGCACACACGTGTGGCTTAACTCGGGAACCACACTGCGCTATGCCGACAACTTCGGAAAACAGGCGCGCAAGGTGGAACTCACGGGCGAAGCATTTTTCAAAGTAAAAAAAGGAGAAATACCTTTTCGCGTGAAAATTAAAAACAACGAGGTGGAGGTGCTCGGAACCACGTTTGCCACCGAAGCCTATTCCGACGAGGATTTCAGCCGGGTAACACTTGTGGAGGGCGCCGTACAGTTAAATGATACCAATGGCAGATTTTTAAAACAAATATCTCCGAATCAGCAGGTAACCCTGCCCGACGACTCCCGGAAAAAAATAAAAACAGCCGAGGTAAATACGACCTTTTACGAAAGCTGGATAAACGGCGAAATTAAATTCGACGACGAATGTCTGGCCGACGTGGCCCGCCGGATGGAACGCTGGTATAACGTGGAGATCCGGTTCACCAGCGAGGAAGCCCGGAACATAAAATTTACCGGTACCGTGTTGAAAAACAAACCCATCGACCAGTCGATGAAAGCGATATGTGTGCTTTTGCGACTTGAAGCAGAATTTAAAAGCAACCTGGATACCAAAGATGTAATAACCATTTCAAAAAAATAAGTGCCTATGGAGAACTGAAATCTAAACGAAAAGTAAAAGAGATTAAAGTAAGAAACGGCGGATATGCCCCACATACCCACCGTTAAATTTTAAACAA
>Ga0334899_1001277_pt1 | contig 24906 bp, 14 predicted proteins | sample GraSluR3_MG_FD_207219 | JGI IMG/M metagenome (GOLD analysis project Ga0334899, IMG submission 207219) | Sludge microbial communities from methane-producing bioreactor in Wageningen University, Netherlands - Granular Sludge_8_08-R3 | ecosystem: Engineered > Bioreactor > Anaerobic > Unclassified ...
AAAAATATGGCAATGAACAACCTAATGGTAAAACTTTTGTTGCAAACAGGACAATTGAGCTCCGAGCATAATGGATATATTTTTGATTATGATGTTTTAGCCCCCTAAATAGTCGGACAAAATTATAGTTTAATAAATATAATTAATTTTGTCGTTATGTTAATGAGATAGAGGCTTTTAAGAATATTTATCAACCAATGTTAGATTTTTTATTTATATTTGGTTATCCTGAAGTTCAAAGTAGTATTAAGGAAAATCAAGGTTCTTTGCAATATAAAAATTTAATTAACTTAATTGATAGTATTTATAATTATAGTTTATTATTTGATAATTTTTCGGGAAATAAGCCATTAATAGTGTGATAATATAATCAATATGAATCATATTATAAATAATAAACTTGGGGCAAAAGCCTCAAGTATTAAATATTTACATTTGCATACTTATCATTTAAGTGTTTCATGTCTTGTCCTACCTTTTTATCCAATAAACGGGCATAAATTTTAGTCATGTTTATGGAAGAGTGCCCTAACATTTTAGATACTGTTTCTATTGGAACATTATTATTTAATGTAATTGTAGTAGCGAAGGTGTGTCGTGCAAGATGACTGGTAAGGTTTTTTTCTATTCCGCAAATCAAAGCAATTTCTTTTAAATACGCATTTGTTTTTTGATTTGAATATACTGGCAAAAGAACATCATTTTCGATACAATATGGATGGAAAGAATACTTATTTAATATTTCTTTTGCTGCTGATATAAGTGGTATATGACATTCGTTATCGGTTTTTGTTCTTTTCGTGTGTATCCATAGTAATCCATTTTTACCGGGAACTAGATTTTTTTTTGAAAGTTTTTTGAGATCAGAATAAGCAAGTCCGGTATAGCAGGCAAAGAGAAAGATGTCTCTTACATAGTTAAGTCTCTCAACTCCAAAATCTTTTCTTTTTATAATATCTATTTCTGTTTCATTTAAAAATCCTCTGTCAATCTTTTTCAATGGCATTTTATGATTAGCAAAAGGATCCGATTTTATCCATGCATTTGCAATTGCAATCCGCACAATCTTTTTGAAATTCTTAATATATTTTGCGGTTGTATTATGTCCGCAATTGCGATCGGTTTTTAAATATAATTCTAAGCCTGTAATAAAATTATAGTCTAATGCTTTAAGAGGTAAATCCTTTTGCTTGTATTTCTTTTTAATAAAATCTTGAACATGCATTAAACTTGTTACATAACGTTGATACGTTGCATAGGCAAAATCTTTTCCTATTAATAATTTAACATGCTCATTGTGTTCTTGAAAAATCTCGATAATCATTTTTTGATCGTCTTCTTCAATACCCAGCCAAGCGTTTTTCAGAGATTGAGCAGTTATTTTTTTCCCTTCATAAGAGAATTGTCGATATAATTCGAAGAAATCTGATTTAACTTGATCAATATAATTATTAATCAATTTTGCTTCTTTATTATTTCCGACAACACCACCGCGTTCTGAGCACCATTGTTTGGGCATAACATTTTTGCCAATAGCCATTTCTACAGATTTACCGGAAACTGTAACTCTTAAATTAATTGAAGCTTCTCCGGTTTTTAGAAGCTTTGATGTTCTGATAAAGAACAGTAAGTTTAGCATCGCTCTTTTTCCCATAATAATAGTTAATTTTAATTGGTTAAAAATACTGAAAAAGAAGCTCTTATGAAAATGCAAAGTACTGTAAACCAGTGCAAAGGGATCGAAATCGTGGGGATTTTCGACAAAATATTTGACCCACGAATTCCCCACTAAAACATGTTAAAAAATGCGTTTTTTTGCGTAATTGGGAGAAACAAAAAACCCTGAAAATCGTTGAATTTCAGGGTTTTGCGTCATTTTGAACATTGCTTACTGCGGAGAGGAAGGGATTCGAACCCCCGGTCCGCGTAAGCGGACAACGGTTTTCGAGACCGCCCCGTTCGACCACTCCGGCACCTCTCCTTTTTTCTGACTACAAAATTAAAAATTATTTACACTAATTTTAATTTTTATATTATTCATTTTTTGCTTATTTTATTGTCGTTATTTTGCTTATATTTTAATCATTTATGGTAATAACTAAAAACAGAACTATTGCACACTTTGACTTAGATTCATTTTTTGTATCGGTGGAGCGGCTGCAAAACAGCAAATTAAATGGCAAACCCGTAATAATTGGAGGTATGGGTGACCGCGGTGTAGTTTCGAGTTGCAGCTACGAAGCTAGGATGTTTGGTGTACACTCGGCTATGCCTACAAAAATGGCTAAGCAACTTTGTCCCGATGCTATTTTTATTCGTGGAGATATGGACTTATACAGCAAACAATCGAAAATAGTAAGTGCAATTATTGCCGAAAAAGCTCCGACATTCGAAAAAGCCAGCATAGACGAACATTATATTGATATCACAGGAATGGATAGATTCTTTGGCTGCATGAAATGGACACACGAACTCCGCCATTACATAATAAAAAATACAGGTTTACCAATATCTTACGGATTGTCGGTAAATAAAACAGTATCAAAAATTGCTACCGGCGAATCTAAACCTAATGGCGAAAAACAAGTAGAGGCACCTTATATCAACAATTTTCTCGACCCTCTGTCGATAAGTAAAATACCAATGTTGGGTAAACAAACCTTCAGACTACTGCGTTCGATGGGCGTAGATAAAATTAAAACACTCCGGAATATACACCCCGACATGATAGAAAAAGTACTCGGGAAAAATGGGAAAGTAATATGGGAAAAAGCAAACGGGATAGATAATACACCAATACAAAGCTATTCGGAGCGTAAATCAATAAGTAGCGAACATACTTTTGAACAAGACAGCATGGATATCAGGAATATAAAAGACTTGCTAGGAGCAGCTACCGAGCGATTATGTTTTCAGCTTCGTAAAGAGCAATGGCTAACATCTTGTGTTACAGTAAAAATAAGATATGCCAACTACGACACACATACTATTCAAAAGAAAATTGCATACACTTCTTTCGACCATGTAATTACACCAATAGCACACGAACTTTTTAATAAACTTTATCAACGCCGCATGACAATAAGACTCATAGGAATAAAATTTAGTGGACTAGTTCACGGCGTGCAACAACTAAACCTATTTGAAGAAACGCCAGAAATGATAAACCTGTATCTCACAATGGACAGGATACGCAAACAATTTGGAAGCAAAGCAATAAGAAAAGCTACAAGTCTGAATAATCGTCCTACGAGCTATTAAAAGAAGTTGTTAAACAAAACATAAGAACAAACTGTTTATCAATAAATCTAAAAAAGATGTCAAAATTTCAATCTACTAAGCTATTTACAGGGTTTTCTACAGTTTTTCGTCAATGGAGAGCTGTTCATAGCCATTGCCAATACCTGCATGGCTACGACATATCGTTTAAAGTATATTTTGAAGGTAAGCTTGATAAACACAATTGGGTATGGGATTTTGGAGGAACAAAATATGCAACAACTACAATAGATGGTATGCAACCCGACAAATGGATGAAATATATGTTTGACCACACTACAATAATAGCCGAAGACGACCCCGAGCTTGAGGAATTTAAACAATTAGAAAAAAGAGGACTAATTCAGCTAAGAATTATTCCGGACGTTGGCGCCGAAAGATTTGCCGAATTTATTTACAAAAAACTAAACCCATTTGTGCAAGAAGAAACCTCCAGAAGAGTTAAGATTGTAAAAATTGAATTTTTTGAACACGAGAAAAATTCTGCTATTTTTTTACCTGATTAGTATAAAACTACTAATCTGTATATCAAATCTTTTTACATATATCAACTGACTAAGTGGCACAATTTTTCATTAATAAAAATGTTATTAAAATAATGTATCTTTACATTTAGAAAAATGTCGGATTTGTAATAAGAATAAAACATAAACTAATGAAAGCAATTACATTTACAATACTTATTCTAACATTGCCATTTGTAGCATTTTCACAACATGAACAATACTACATTTCTCCCGACACTAGTGAAAATTCAAAATTTAATATTGAAAATAATAAAGAAACACTTACTAATTATAGCCCATTTTCAAAACAGAAAAGACTAAGTGTTGGTTTAAATATTGGCACAGCATTTACGAGCTACGGCAATGGTATTTTTACAAGCTATACCGCTCCCGAACTAAGATACAGAGCAAGCGAAAAATTAATAATTACAGTTGGTACACTTGCCTCATTCACTTCTTTTGGCGGAGCATTATACAATAACGAAAACTCAAATATTGATTATGCAGGTCGAATGGCACAATATTACACTTATGCAAGTGGTTCGTATCAAGTTAATGAAAGATTTAGGATAAGAGCTGGAGGAGTTTATGAACTTACACCAAATACAAATTATAATTCCGAAAATTTTAGATATAAATCGGGACATATAGGTTTTGACCTTAAGCTTGGCGACAATACTTTTATTAATGCAGACGTACAGTTCTCGAACGGATATTATAGCCCTGCAATGTATTTCTCTAATGGAGGAGTATTTGGCAACCCCAATAGTTTTAATAATTATATAAATCCTAATCATCCATTTATGGGTTGGTAAACAGGATATGAGCAATCTTTTCCCTAACAATAACAACAATTTTTTACCTACTTCGGCAAAAGAGATGAAACAACTTGGCTGGAGCCAAGTTGATATCATAATTTTTTCGGGTGATGCGTATATCGATCATCCTGCATTTGCAGCTGCTGTAATAGGAAGGGTTCTGCAAAGCGAAGGCTATAAAGTAGCAATTGTACCACAACCCAATTGGCAAGACGATTTAAGGGATTTTAAAAAACTCGGCAAACCCAAATTATTTTTTGCTGTGAGTGCCGGAAACATGGACAGTATGGTAAATCACTATACTGCATACAAGCGATTACGCAGCGATGACGCCTATACACCTGGTGGTAAAGCCGGATATAGACCCGATTATCCTAGTATTGTTTACACAAAAATTCTAAAAGCTTTGTATCCTGAAAGCTTTGTATTGCTCGGAGGCATAGAAGCTTCAATGAGAAGGTTCACACATTACGATTATTGGCAAAACAAATTAATGCCATCATTTCTTATTGAAAGTGGTGCAGATGCTTTAATTTATGGGCAAGGCGAATATCCTGTAATTGAATTTGCGAAAAATTTTAATTCAAGGAAGTGCATATTTGAAGTTCCCCAGTTAGTTTATAGTACTAATAGTTTTAAGCCCAATAAAGAAACTGACATAGTACTTACATCTCACGAAGATTGCCTTAAAAATAAAAAAGCTTTTGCCGAAAATTTTGTAAAAATTGAAACCAATAGTAACCTTTTTAAAGGCAAACGACTGGTTCAAAAATACGCTAATCAATTTATTGTTGCAAATCGTTCCAATCCAAGTTTATCTACCGAACAAATAGATTATATCTACGATTTACCTTTTCAAAGAGTTCCCCATCCTCGTTACAACTCAAAAGGGAATATTCCTGCTTACGAAATGATTCGCAACTCAATAAATATTCATAGAGGTTGCTTTGGAGCTTGCAGTTTCTGTACTATTTCGGCACATCAAGGGAAATTTATTAGTTCACGCTCCGAAAAATCCATACTTAATGAAGTTCAAAATATTATAAACACTCATGGATTCTCAGGTCATATTACCGATTTAGGAGGACCTTCGGCAAACATGTATAAAATGCAAGGGATAGATCCAGCTATTTGTGAAAATTGTAAAAAACCCTCGTGCCTATATCCAAAAATTTGCAATAATCTCAATACAACGCATACTGAGCTTAACAATTTATACGAGAAAGTTGCCAGAACTAAAGGAGTAAAAAAATTAAGTATTGGTAGTGGCATAAGACACGACCTAGCAATCTACAATTATGAAAAAGATAATTCTAAACAAATATACCTCGAAAATTTAATAATAAACCACACTTCGGGAAGATTAAAAGTAGCACCCGAACACACATCAGATCATGTACTTTCGCTAATGAGAAAACCCTCATACAAATTATTTGAAAAATTACTAAGCATATTTAATTCGATTATTAACAAAAAGAAACTTAATTTTCAGCTTATACCCTATTTTATATCAAGTCATCCGGGGTGCAATATAAATGATATGGCTAAGCTTGCAGTAATAACAAAGCAACAAGGCTACCGTCTTGAGCAAACACAAGACTTCACTCCCACTCCCTGTACACTATCTACAGTAATTTATTATACCGGAATAAATCCATATACAGGAGAAAAAATAAAAGTAGCAAAATCAATAGATGAAAAAAGGGCACAAAACAAGTATTTTTATTGGTATAAACCAATGAATAAGCCCTTAATAATCAAGGAATTGAAAAAACTTAAACTACATGATATTTTAAGCAAAATTTATGGCTAAACTTAGAACATTTTACATAGTACTTTTTTTATTGATAATTTCAAATTATGTTAATGCTCAAGAATTTAATTTTAAATACACTAAGGGTTTGAGCATAGAAATAGAAAAACAGCATTTTAAAAAAGCTATGGAAAGTTTTAATAATATAGATAGTACAACAATCAAAGTTATATATAAGCCACTAAAAAGTACCGGTGCAGCACGTCCAACCTTTTTTAGCTTTTTTAAAAAGCCCTCGAAACGCATATACAAAATTTATTTAAACACTAAATGCAAGCCAAATAATTTAATTTGTTACACGAATTTATCCGACTCTTCAAAATATGGCGTAATAGGGCATGAATTATCGCATATAATAGACTATAACACAATGAGTTCTACCCAATTAATAGGGTTTGGATTTAAATATATATTTAGTAAAAAATTTAAACATAATACCGAACACAAAATTGACAGTATTGCGATAATGCATGGATTTGGGGAACAATTATATCAATTTACTAATTATATTTTTAGCAGCGAAAATATCACAGAAAGATACAAATTTAAGAAAGAGATATACTATATGTCGCCTGATTCTATTCTTAAATTACACAATAAGCATTTTACAGGCAATTAATACCATTAATTTTCCGTTTTTTTTTAACTTTAAAAATTCTATTTTCGCAAATATTTAAAATAAGGATGAAGTTAATTAGATTAATAATATTTATATTTTTTATGCTAATAGTATTGTTAAAGCTGCCGGCACAAACAACTATTCATCCTAAAATTGCTTTTGTTGGATATCATCCTTTTACAGAGACTAACCGTCATTTATTTGAGAATAACATTGATTATAACAAGACATTTGTAATTGAGCCAATGGTAATGGTATCAATTGAAACTATGCTACGTGATGACTCATTTTCGTGGCGAATAATGCCGGGGTTTTATACTGATGCTGCTTCGAAACCGGCTTTTTTTATTCATGCGGGTTTAAAATTAAGACTGTTTCAATCTTGGAGACATTCATTGCACCTAGCTGCAGGAGGAGCATTACTTGGGCGACAGCGGTGGAATACAATCCCAGGTTATATATGTGAGTCTACACACAACCCAAACGGTAGATTTGAATATAGATTTGAACCATTTGGCGAATTAGAATATACCATATTCGTTGCTAAAAAGGGCGACATTACCTTGTCAGCACTATATGGATATCAACACAAATCATTTACTTTTACAATTGGTTATCGCTACTGGCTTTCTACAACTTTAAAACATCCTAGTACATGTGGCAACTGTCCATTCCAAAAATCAGCTAAGAAATATAGGAATTAGTTTTTTATTTTTATATAAAATTTTGTTTTTATGAAACTAACACGCATTTTTGACATTTTAGAGCTTTACAACACGAATTATACTGATATTGAAGATTCTTTTGGATATAAGAACAAAGGCAATTGGATAACATTTTCGGCAAAAGAATACTACCATTACGCACATTTATTTGCCTGTGGTTTAATTAGTCGAGGCTATAAAAAAGGTGATAAAATAGCAACTATTTCACAAAACCTACCACACTGGAATATTGCAGACATGGGAATATCTCTAGCAGGAATGGTTCATGTACCGGTTTACCCCACACTTGGTGCAAATGAGACAGAGTTTATACTTGAACATAGTGATGCTAAATTGCTTTTCTTATCAGATAAATCGCTTTACACTAAAGTAAATCCTATAGTCAATAAAATTACAGCAATTGAAAATGTTTTTACATTTAATGATGTAGATAATGTTCCAAACTGGGTTGAAATTATTCAAGAAGCAAAAGAAAACGAAACTGCATTAATGGAAATTCTTGAGAAAAGAAAAGACGAAATAAGCGAAGATGATTTACATACAATAATTTACACATCAGGGACTACAGGTAACCCTAAAGGGGTAATGCTTTCGCATAAAAATATTCTTTCAAACGCTTTGGGTGTAAAACCAATAATTCCAGTTGAAAAAGGACAGGTAGCATTAAGTTTTCTTCCATTATGCCATGTTTACGAAAGAATGATGAACTATGCATTTCAGATTAAAGGCGTGAGAATATATTATGCAGAAAACTTAGGAACTATTGTAAACAATTTAAAAGAGATTCAACCACACATAATCAATACTGTTCCAAGATTATTAGAAAAGTTTTACGACAGAATAATTGCAATAGGCAAAGATCTTAAAGGAATTAAAAAGTTTTTATTTTTTCGTGCTGTAAGAATTGGCACAAAGTTTAGAGCTGATGGTCAGAATAATTTTTGGTATAATTTCAGGTTATCTATTTTCAGGAAACTAATATTTAAAAAATGGCAAGAAGCCTTTGGGGGCAATATAGTTGCTATAGTATCGGGAGGAGCTTCATTGCAAGAAAGATTAGCAAAACTATACTGTGCAGCAGGCTTAAGGATATGCGAAGGCTATGGATTAAGTGAAACATCTCCTGTTCTTGCAGTGAATTGGCCTATATGGGAAAACTCACGTATAGGTACAGTTGGAGTAGCACTTGAAGGGGTTACCATAAAACTTGCCGAAGATAAAGAAATATTAGCTAAAGGTCCAAATATTATGAAGGGCTATTATAAAAACGAGGAAGCTACTAAAGAAGTATTTGATAATGAAGGATGGTTTCATACAGGCGATATTGGAGAATGGATAGACAATAAATTTTTGAAAATAACCGACCGTAAGAAAGAAATTTTCAAAACTTCTAGTGGGAAATATGTCGCCCCTCAAGTTATCGAAAATATGTTTAAAGCAAGTGGTCTTATTGAGCAATTAATGATAGTAGGTGAAAACGAAAAATTTGTAAGTGCCCTGATTTCTCCTAATTTTAATTATTTACATTATTGGGCATTGAAACATAAAATCCATTATCGCGACAATATGGAGCTCATTAGAATACCAGAAATAATAAAACGCTATCAAAAAGAAATTGATATTGTAAACAAAGACTTAAGTGAACACGAAAAGATAAAACGCTTCAGACTTGTTTGCGAAGAATGGACACCTGCTACCGGTGAATTATCTCCAACATTAAAACTTAAACGAAATGTGATTTACGATAAATATGAGAATATATTAGAAGAAATATACGGACATGGAGCCGATAAAACTCAACATATTGGTAAAGAAGGCGGTGGCGGAGAAGGGATAAACAAAGTAATCAATGGACTTGGGAAACTCATGTCTATAGGTGTACCTCCTAAAGAAAAAGGTAAATAATATTTACATTCTCTAACACATTATTAAATAAATGTAAAAAAGTTTTTGGCATGGTTTTTTGCTTCAAAGAAAAGCAAAAACACATGCCAAAAACTTAATCTTTATAATATTATGATAGCTATTTTGTCAGAATTATAAAACTTAAAATAATCTACTAATACTATAAATTTCTTCTTACTGCCTTATTAACCGGATATTCTTTTCTTCATTACCGATAATACATTTTAGGATATAAATCCCTGAGGGTAAATCGATTTCGTATTCTTTACTAAAATATCCTGTATTAACCTGACAATTATCGAGATCAGCAACTTTTTGATCAAGACTATTGTACACAGACATCAAAAGTTGTCCATTTTGTGCTATATCAAGCTCTACTTTAAAACGAGTATCGAATGGCAAAGGATATACATTAAAATCATTTACAAAACTATTCTTGATACCTACATCATTATTACAAAATACAATATTCGAATAAGCTTTTGTATATGAAATTTCGTTACCAGGATCAATTGGATCAAGCCTTCTAACCACGATCTGATAATAAGTTCCATTTTCGTGTGGATTCATTTCTACATAATGTTGATTATTATATAATGTAGAATCTACAAGACTAAGATTCTCTTCTGAATCACCACTATAAACGAAATAATAAACTACAAAAAAGCCTTCGTATGGTGTCCAATCTAGCGTACAAACTCCATACTGATCAGTTTGAACCATTAAGTATATGCTGCGATGCATATCACTATAATCAGATTCATTACCGCATGTGTCAATTGCTGTAATACTATATCTATATGGTGTTTCAGAAGCATCCACTTCGGTATCAGTAAAAATAGTTGTTTCGTCGAACTGTTTTGATCCTATTAGTTCAAATTCTGTTTCACCCTCTCGGTAAACATTATAATAATCTGTTCCAACACCTTCGGTTTTAGACCAATATAAAACAGGTTGATTCAATTCATTAACACTTACAAGCCCTAATTCGTCATCCTGAAACACTTCACCAATTATTACCTGAACAGTATCTCCAAATATACATCCTTGAGCATCCACAGCTTGTACAGTATAAGTATCTTCGTATGCCACAGTAATAGTTTGTTGCCCAACATCACCTGTTGACCATGAATAATCTTCGTAACCTGGTCCAGCGTTAAGAGTAATATCATCGCCACTACAAAAACGGAGTTCTCCTGAATCGGGAAAAGCTCCTAAATCTTGCATATCAGGCTGTTCAATGGTTTCGTTAAATTCATTAACGCATCCGTTTGGATCTGTAACCGTTACAGTATATTCGCCTGCTGTAAGATTTTCTGCTAATGCTTCGTTGCCGGCAACTCCATCTTGCCACAAATAAGTAGCTCCAGAAGGAGTACCTCCATCAATCAAAATTTGAATACTTCCGGTAGCCCCCCCAAAGCAGTTTGCATCAGTAACAACAGCTTCGACATTGCTCCCCACAGCTTCTTCAACAACAACCTCTCCGGTAATAGTACAATAATAACTATCTGTAACACTAACAGTATATTCGCCTGGAGCAACATTTTCAAAAGTCTGTTCCACACCAACTACCACATCATCTTGATTGTACCAATAAAAACTACTATAAATACCAGTACCACCTTCAACATCGGCATACAATATAGCGTCATCGTGTCCGGGGCAAGTAATTGGTGTAACATCTATACTTAAACTTAGCGGATCTGGTTGAATAATTGTATAAGATTCTGTAATTGAACAAGAATTAGCATCTTCAACAGTAAGTGTATAAGTTCCGGCACTTAATTCGTCGATAATTGGTTCATTTGAATAAAAATCTCCATCAAGATTCCAAGTAAAACTATAGTCAGGTGTTCCACCCTCAACCGTAACAACAATTTCTCCGGTAGCATCACCATTACAATATACGTTAACTACATCCTCATCTGAAATTTGCAAAGCACTAGCAGGCTGAATAATTTCAAATGACTCTTCAAGTGAACATCCATGTGCATCCACAACGGTAACAAAATACTCTCCGGCCTCTAAATTGCATATATATTCTTCTGAACTTGTGGTTGACCATAAAATTTCATAATCAGGAGTACCACCGGTAATATCAATATCGATACAACCAAGGTCTCCATAGCAATCAACTTCGTCAGCAACACCGGTAATTGCAAGTGGTTCTGCGGGCTGTTGAACAATTATAGCACCATTTTCGGAACATCCTTTAGCATCAGTAACTGTATATTCATAAGTTCCTGCTTCAACTTCTTCGATAATTGGAAGTTCATCTCCGGTATTCCATTCAATAATATATGGTAAAGTTCCTCCCTGAATTTCAATTTCAACTCTGCCTGTATTTTGACCATAACACAATACATCATCATGATCTTCGATAATTGAAAGGGCATCGGGCTCTATAATTTCATTACGTAAAACTAAGGCGCAAGAAGAAAAACTTGTTACTGTAACCTGATAATAACTAGGAGTTAAATTTTCTAGAACATCATCAGTAAAATTTCCATCATTCCAAACAAAATCACCCGACTGATAGTCGGTAAGTTCAATAATTCCATTATTATCACCATTACATGCAATCTGGGTTATAGTAAGTTTAGCTTCAACATCATCTATTGTAGAAATATAAACAGTTGTATCAACAGCGTAGTCAGAAGCATTACGAGCCATTATCTTATAATATCCTGAATATAAATTCGGAAAGTTTGTTGTTGCTGACCATGTTTCTCCATTATCAATAGAATACTCCCATCCTGCTCCTGTTGGCGATAAGATATCAATTTCTCCATTATCGTCACCAAGGCAATATACATCAGTTACGTCGGCAGTAATTCCAGCAATTGGATCGTGGAAATACAGAAGTAAACCATCTGTTTCTAATCCAAAACCAATATATTTATCAGTTAAAGCCTCAATGCAAGATACTTCTAACATCAATTCTAGTTCTTCCCAAATTGTGTTATGATAATAGACAGAACCGTCATCGTAACTTGTGAGTAGTCCTAAATAAGACTGACTTATAGAAGTAATATTGTTGATTGCCGGAGCATGAGCATGTTCAAAACAATCAGGTGCATTGTTTCCGTCAGTAAAATTAATAAGATAATTATCGGAGCCTACATAAACACCTGTAGCAGCTTTTTCAATTGCTATTGAGTTTTCGAATTCGCAGGCAGGTATTTCGTTTGTTTGATACACTACATCATCTTCGATAAATTGTACTGCAGTATCACATAAAATCCAAAGTCTTCCATCACTTACATCGTATAGTGTATTTACAATGGTATCGCTACTTAAACCGTCTTCTATACAAATAGTATCAACAACAGCATAATTCTCGAAAACAGTCATTTTCTCAGCAGTTGCAACATATACTGTTCCTGCTTCATCTCCTGTAATTCCGGTGATGTTATCATTTGTAAGTCCGTCTGCAACAGTGAAATTCTCGATATCGAGTCCATCAATAATTGACAAGCCATATTTTGTACCCACCCATGTTTTATTATTTTCGTCAACAAAAATTGCTGTTACAGTATCGCTTGCAATACCATCGTTTTCGCTCCAACTTCTCCAGTGCAATCCCTCTACCCTATTAAGTCCTCCATTAGAACCTACCCACAGGGCATTATTATCATTTAAAAGGACATTAACCTCATCATTAAGTAAATCTTTATTATCCCGAAAAATGATACAAGTATTATTCCTATCGAAATAAGTAATACCGGTAAAAGGAGAACCTGCCCATACAGCACCAAAGTCGTCTATAACCAAAACATTTACAATATTATCTGCAAGTCCTGTGTCATAATCATATATTGTAACATTAGTAAAATTTTCGAATTCTATAAGGCCTTGGCTTGTACCTATCAATAATTTTTGGTTATTATCTTCAGCTATACTTAAGATATTATTATTTGGCAATCCATCTGCTGTAGTATAATTTGTCCATTCATAATAGTTATAAACAGACAATCCACCATTTGAGCCTACACAAATATTTCCATTTTTTAATTGGATTATTTCATTTATTAGATTACCACCTAAGCCCTGTGCTTGGTTAAAATTTATCCATTCTGAACCGGTAAACATACTTATACCTGATGCTGTACCAGACCATACATTTCCTGATCTGTCAACTAAGATTCGTTTTACTGAATTAGAGATTAATCCATCTCCTGTTCCGTAAGCTGAAATAACACCACCATCAATTTTTCCTATACCCGTATCAGAAGTACCAAACCATATAACATCATTTTCGTCTCCTGAAACTGTCCAAATTGTATTTGATGGCATTCCGTCATCCATAATGTAATTATTCCAAACAACTCCGTCGTAAACAGCTAATCCGTAACCAGTAGCAGCCCATACATTATTACTATTATCGATATAGATATCATAAATTAAGTTTGAGCCAAGCCCATCTTCGGTAGTATAAGTTGTAAAAGTAGTTCCGTTGTAATTTGTAATACCCGAAATGGTACCAATCCAAATTTCTCCGTTATTGTCAATTGCTACACTTCTAACATTATCGGCAGCAAGTGCTTGCTCATAAGTATAATGTTTAGAATACTGTGAAAAGCTAGCTAAACTTAATAAGCACAATGATAAGGTAATAATTTTGTTCATTTGTTGTGGTTTTGATATGTTACACTACAAATATATTGAATTTAATATTATAATTAACTAAAAATGCCCCAAATTTGAATTATTCGGGGCATTTTTAGATAATATTTATTAACCTTATCTCAACAATTCGATAGCTTCTTTGATTCTATTGAATGCTTTAATGAGTTCTTCCTCTGATGCTGCATAAGATAAACGCAAACAATCGGGAGAGCCAAATGCACTTCCTGCAACAGTTGCAACATTAGCTTGTTCGAGCAAATACATCGCCAAATCATCACTATTATTGATAGTTTTATCTTTATATGACTTACCAAATATTTCAGTTACATCAGGGAATATGTAAAAAGCACCTTGTGGTGTATTTGTTCTAAAACCGGGTATATCTTTTACAAGCTTTAATACAAGGTCGCGTCTTGTTTTGAATACTTGAGTCATTTCTTTGCAAGCAGCATTACCTGCATTTATTGCAGCTTCGGCAGCTTTTTGGGCAATAGAACAAGCAGCACTTGTAAATTGTCCTTGCAATTTTGTACAAGCTTTAGCGATCCAAAGTGGAGCCCCAATATATCCAATTCTCCAACCAGTCATAGCATAACCTTTCGACACTCCATTTACAACAACAACCTGATCTTTAATTTCATTGAAAGCAGCTATACTTTGATGTTCTCCAACAAAATTTATGTGCTCGTAAATTTCGTCTGAGATAATTATAATTCTAGGATATTTTTTCAATACACTAACTAATCCTGCTAGTTCTTCTTTTGAATAAAGACTTCCTGTAGGATTACTAGGCGAACTAAAAATCATTGCTCTTGTTTTATCTGTAATTGCATCTTCGAGTTGTTGCGGTGTAATTTTAAAATCTTGCTCAATACTACAAGGGACAACAACAGTTTCTGCTTCGCCAAGTTTAATCATTTCAACATAACTAACCCAATATGGAGCAGGTACAATAACTTCGTCGCCGGGGTCTAACACACTAAGAAACACATTTATGATACTATGTTTAGCTCCTGCCGAGACAACAATTTGATCGGGAGAAAACTCCAGATTATTTTCACGTTTAAATTTTTCGGACACTGCTTTTCGCAATTCGGGAAAACCCGGAACAGGAGGATAATGAGTAATATTATCATCGATAGCTTTTTTTGCAGCTTCTTTCACATAATCGGGTGTATTAAAATCAGGTTCGCCAATGCTAAGATTAACAACATCAAAGCCTTGCGCCTTTAATTCTCTACTTTTTGCTGTCATGGCAAGTGTTGCCGAAACGGCAAGTTTAGATAATCGTGCAGATACTTTTTCCATAATTTTTAAAATTTTTATGCTACTAAATTAATATGTTATCTTAGAATTATATAATATTGTAAAACATATTAAAACAAAATATCATGTTTGGAGAAATTGTAAAGTTCACATTACCTGCCCTAATAACCTTTCTTACAGCCTTTTTCATGATTAGACTAATGCTAAAAAGAGAAGAAGAAAATCGTAAAATAGATGCGATATTAAAAAATCAAAAAATGATAACCCCCATACGCTTACAAGCTTATGAGCGATTAGTGTTGTTTTTAGAGCGTATTAGTCCTAATCATTTAATTATGCGAGTACAGCAACCTGGAATGAAGGTTCAAGAATTACAAAGACAACTTCTTGCTAATATCCGGACAGAATTTGAGCATAATCTTTCACAACAAGTTTATATTTCACATTCTACTTGGGAAATAATTAGAAATGCAAAAGAGCAAACCATAAAACTAATTAATTCATGTGCCGATAGTATTAGTCCCGATGCTAATTGTATGCTTCTTACCAAAGAGATTTTTGATAAGCTAATTGAACTCGAAAAAGCTCCTAATCAAGTTGCTATCGATAAGCTTAAAGATGAAATTAGTAATCTATTTTAAAAATTTATAGGAGTTTGCAACTCAAAAAATTAAAAAAAGGCGAGCTATTATTCTAATAAACTTCTATTGTTATAGTAAGTGAGTTTACATAGTTTTTCTTCCACGTATTGCTCTCTTAGATAAAATCTTTCATATTTCTTTTTGCAAATACAAAAATGGATTTTTTCGTGAGCTTTACACACTTTTTTGAATAGTACCGAATAGTACCTATTTTACCTTTGTTAGGTGTTTTGGCATGTATTTTTGCATTTTTTCGGGCAAAAAATCATGCCAAAACCAATCTGTTTCTATATATTAAATTGAGCTAAAAAAACAAAAGCTGCCTATACAATTGAGGGCAGCTTTTTTGAAAAATTATTTTTTTCGTTTTTATCTTATCAAATTTACTGTCCCTTGCTTATTAAATATTATTCCATTCCAGTCTTTAAATTCACAGAACCATGAATATACACCGTTTTCGAGCACTTCATCGCCTTTGTTTACACTTCCTTGATTACTTCCATCCCATGCGCCTTCGGTACAAGCCTTACAATCTACATTTGGTTCAAAGATATCAGTTTCGTAAACTTTATTGCCCCATCTGTCGTAAACAACCATGAAAAATTCATTAGGATCAATTCCATTTCCACATACTCTAAAACAGTCGTTTTTCCCGTCTCCATTAGGAGTGAAAGCAGTAGGAGCATAAAACGAAAACTCCCCATTCACATTAATTGAGTGTGAAGCAGTATCTTTACATGAATACATATTTTCAACAATCAATGTAATCTCATAAGTTCCTATATTAGGATATTTATGAATCGGGCTCCAATTATTAGAACTATCACCATCTCCAAACACCCAATAAGCATCTTGTGCAAGTTCTGAAGTATTGATAAACTCAATTTCTGCGTCTAAAATTGAAACACTTTCGGGATTTGTAATGAAATCTGCAATAGGTTTAGGATGTACAGTAATCATTTCGTATATCGATCTAGTATTTAAACAACCAAATGAGTTTCGTGTAGTAAGTTCTACTGTATATACACCAGGATCTATATAAGTATGAGATGGATTTTTCACGATATCGAAACCATTATCACCAAAATTCCACAGATAGGTTTGCCCTTGATTTGGGCTAATCTCTTCAAAGTTAATAGTAAGTGGAGCACAACCAGAAATTAGATCGGCAATAAAGACATTGGGTGCATCAGGATATACATTTATCTCAATTGAATCGGTAACAGCAGGAGTTCCACAAACATCCATAAGGGTAATGTAATACATAGTAGTTTCTTCAGGATATACATTAAATGGTGAAGGAACTACTCTTCCATCTTGTAACATTAAAATATATGGACCTCCATAACCACCAGTAGCATCAACATAGATAGTTGCCGGTTCTCTTGGACAAACAGTATCGAAACTAGTAGTAACACTATTGATTTTTAATGGAGGTAATACATTAACTGTAATTGTTTCAATATTTCCTATACAACCTTGTGCATCGGTAACTGTAAGAGTATAATATGTAGTTGTATCGGGAGTTACAATAACATGATTAGTAAGATACTGGTAGCCGAAATTATCTGACCAAACAAAATCGTAAGGCATAACACCACCGGTTGCTTGAGCATATAAACCTGCTTCTTGTGATATACAAATCTCTGAATTACCACCTGTTTGTACAATAATTTCTGAAGGTTGTGCAATACTCAGGTTTGGTTCAATTCTACAATTATTAGCATCAGTTACAGTTACCTGATAAGTTCCTGCCTCATTAATCATAGTGTTTGTGGTTTCACCATTGGGCCACAAATATGAATACGGTTGCGTTCCTCCTTCAACAAATATACTAATTTCACCATCATCGTAGCCATAGCATGTAGCAGGTTCCATTTGGTAGGTATAAGTAATACTATCAGGTTCGGTAATTACAAATGTAGTACCTACTGAGCAACCAATTACGTCTGTAACAGTAACTTGATATAATCCGGCACATAAACCTTCATATAAATAGGTATCTGCCCCCCAACTATAATCAAATGGTCCAATCCCCCCTGTCATATCAATTTCTGCACTTCCATCGCATGTATGATAGCAACGATTATTATTAATAATCATCGAATCTATAATCATTTCGGGACTTACAGTAACCGTAACCTCATCAATATTACTGGTACAACCATTAATATCTTCAACATAAACAGAATACGTAGTAGTTTCGTCTGGACTTACCGGAAGATCAACCGGTCCTATAATAGCACCTTCTCCTCTATCCCACATGTATGCATAAGGAGCTGTTCCTCCACTAAAGTCAGTAACTAAAACAGTTTCATCATGCTGACAGATTGCAATATCAGGCGAAACATTAATTATCATTTCGTCGGGTTGAGCAACTTGAAATGCTTCTACTACAAAACAAGCATTTTCGTCAGAAACAGTTACGAAATAATTACCTGCAATAATATCTGTTATAATAGGTCCAGCTTCACCAATTGGTTGACTCCATGTATATGTAAGTTCACCGGTTCCTCCTTGTGCGGTTATACTCATACTACCGTCGCTGTAACCAAAACAGGTTGCATCTGTAGAATTTGTTGCTGTAACCACAAGTTCAGGGGGTTGATTAATAGTAAAGTTTCTTACAAATGAACAAGCGTTTTGATCTGTAACAGTTAAAGAATAATTACCTGCACAAACATTAGAATATACCGGACTATTAGAAGCCCAAGAATAAGTGTAAGGTGCAGTACCTCCTTGTACATCTATAACAGCTCTTCCGTTGCAAGATTCAAAACAAGGATCATCTTCAACAATTAAGTCGCCTGATAATTCAGCAGGACTAATTATATTAACTACAGTATCGTTTGAGTTACAGCCATTTTCTTCTACATGTAAAGTTATTTCGAATTGACCTGATTCGGGATATTTGATTTCGTAAGGTCCCTGCCCTGAACCACTCAATACAACTGCATCCTGAAAACCCCATGCATAGTTAGCTGCATCAGTTGCATTACCAGTATAAGTAATAGTTGCTGTATCCCCATAACACAAAATGGGCGTGTAGATAAATTCGGTATTTGGTACCGGGTAAAAATTTACTTCAATCTCGTCGGTTGACGAACAACCGGGTGTTTGATTCTCTTCGTAAAATTCAAACACATAAGTGCCAAATATATCTACTGTAACAGTAGCGTTTGGAGAATTCTGATTTTGCCATGTAGGATTACCGGGACCACTAATCATTGACCAATTAGAATAATCACCATTAGAACCGGTGGCATTAAAAGTATATGTAGGTCCACATACGTCAATATCGTCTCCTGCATCTGGAGTTGGGAAGTCGCAACAATCAGGGTCATCATAATTTCTTACGTGAACAGTTAAAGTAGTATCGTAAGTACAGCCAAAATCATCGGTTACCGTAAAAGTATAAACTTGATCGCCGGGAGTAGTAGGATAAGCAGTAGCATTACCCCCTGAATTTGGTTCTATACCATCTCCTGTCCATACAATATCGTTAGGGTCGTATGTATGATCGTAAGACCACATACTTGCAGGAGCTATCGCATCATTAAAATTAAGAGAAACAGAAAAAAGAGTACCATCATCAGAACCCCAATCGTCAATTATTACTACACACCATTCTCCATTTATCGGACATCCTACAAGTGAATTAAAATCTCCTGTTGGTAAATAATCACCCGCTGGAATATTCCCCCCCACATCACCACACCAATCAGTATGTGATATTGTGGCATCCATAGTCCAACAATAATCCCAACCTGTTCCAGGAACACAATTGTCTGACTGATTGGGTTCACCAAATTCGTCATTAGAGCAAGGATTACTATAACTATAATAATTAATTTCTGCTTGCTGACCATTTGGACATTGAATATAAATCCACACATCTGCAACCCATGAATGCTCTATGTTCATACAGACAGATTCCAAATCATCTCCACTTGTAATTGTTTGTCCTGGTTCAAAAGCACTAACATTCCAACAGAATTCCTGAGATACTCCTTGGTCATCAGTAATACACTCTTGAACTACTTGCTCGTCGGTAATAGACATAACCCATGAGTTAGTAGATACATCTCCTGTAAAGTTAACTTCTTCGTTCGGACAAACCTCTATTTGGTCTTGAGTAATATTGGAAAAACTTGGTGGTATTGATACTCTAACGCGTACTTCACCCGTCCATGTAGCAATACAACCGTTATTATCAATTGCATATAAATTCACAAAATATCCACCTGATTCGTCAAAGGTATAAGTAAAGTCTGCCATCCCTACTCCATTTTCTTCATAGGGTGCACCACCTGCAGAAATAGACCAAAACCAATTAGTACTTGCATCAGACTGGGTATAATCCTGATTATTATTGGGATATGTACCTTCTGCTGTAAAAGTTACTTGTTCTCCCGGACAAACATCTATCCATACAGAATCAGGATCTGACAAGCCTGGAACAGTATTAACAAGATCAATTGAATAATCCTGACACGGATAACCGCAACTTATTTCTGCAGCAAAACCCTGATAATTTCCCGAACCATCTGTATGCCATACTAATGTGAGGCAGGAACCGGTGCTTTCAATTGTTTCGCCTTGTAAGCTGTTACTACCGCTAGCAGGCACTAATAAAGGTGAGGCAGTGTTGGGTCCATCATAAATCGTAAGATTATCCCATGTAGCACTTTCTAAATCGAATAGACTAAAATATAACTCTATATGACCAGAATTATCGCTACAAATTGTCATAGTATAATCTTCGTATGTACCATAGCTACCACTTGGTCCACCGGAATCGTATAGTGTTCCTGAACAAGTATATATTGTTCCCTCTGCACTAATCAAATATGTTTGTGCAAAAAAATGGTTTGCAAAAATTATAAATAAGGAAAGCAAAAATATTTTAATATTATTCATCATGGCTTGAATTAAAGAGTTCGGACATTTCTTTTATTGAATAGAATACAATGGCTTGATTTGAACCAATTCGATATGTTGTTCTGCTTGAATAGTTTCGCTCGTACTCGTAAAGTGCAAGATTTAAAGAACCTGTAGGTATCTCTTCAACTATATCGCCTTGTTCTTTTCCGTTAAAATATCGCAAATACGGAAATTGTTCAGCCTTTTCTTCAGGAATATCAACAAAGCTAAAGCCATTGTTGAGTTCAAAATTCAAATATTCTATCATTTGTGGCTGTGTTTCTTGCAAATTGCTCAAATACTCTGTTGAGTATTTTGCTAAAAGTCTATTATCGGGAGAAGATTCTGTTTGTGCATAAATAACTGAACTAATGCTCATTATCAGAACTGTTATTATTAGATAATTATTTTTCATACGATTAACAATTTATTTACAAGACGTAATAATTCAAAAATGGTTTACTCAATTAACAACTCTATTGTTATAAACAGGTAAATATACAAATATTTGATAAAGTATGAAGCAATATACAAAAGAAAACAGTTGTTTTTTCATTGATTTACACCATATAAATCAGTCTATTATATTAAGTTTTAGGGATTTAACGAATTATACGTACTAGTCCAGATTTTTCGTAAGAAATACCATTCCAATCTTTATATTCACAGAACCATTTATAATTACCTGTAGGCAAATATTCGTCTCCTTTCATTCTGCTGCCATTATTTGTACCGTCCCATGCTCCATCGGAACATGCATCGCATTTAGCATTTATGTAATATTCTTCGGTATAATATACCATATTTCCCCAGCGGTCGAAAATAGTAAGCTTAAAATTATTTGGGTCAATACCAATTCCACAAATTCTGAAGCAATCATTTACACCATCTCCATTAGGAGTAAATGTTTCGGGAGCATAAAAGGTATTAATTCCTTCGATTAGTAGATTTCGATAAATGGTATCGATACACCCATGCTCTGATTCTACGATTAGGATAATTTCGTATTCTCCCATTTCGGCATAAGTGTGTCTTGGGTTAACATACAACGAACTATCGCCATCGCCAAAAAACCAAAACTGCTGAAAAGCATCAAGCGATGTATTAGTAAACTCTATTTCAGGTTTAAGTATTGTAGTAATTTCAGGTTCCATATAGAAGCTGGCAATAGGTTTTGGATGAATTGTAATCATTTCGGGAATTACCTGAGTATTTTCACATCCATATTCTGATTTAACAGTTAGGCTAACATCATAAGTACCATGATTTCGATAAAGATGAACAGGATTCTTTGTATTTGCAAAACCATTGTCACCAAAATCCCAAAGATATAATTGCCCGGCATTTTCACTGTGTTCGGTAAAACTAATTACAGCAGGCTCACATGCTTCAATTTTATCGGCAGTAAATGAATTATCGGGTGTAGGCATTACTGTAATCTTAATAGAATCAGAAACCGTTGGGGTACCACAATTATCACGAGCTGTTACATGAACATATGAAGTTTCTTGCAGATAAATACTAAAGGGAGAACCGACAATTTCGCCATTTTCAAGTATTAACTCATAAGGTCCTCCATTTCCTCCTACTACATCAACAATAATAATTGCTGGTTCGCCTTCGCATACTGTATCGTAACTTGTTACAATTGCACTTATTTCTAATTCAGGATATACATTAACTTTAATATTTTGCTTTGAAGCTGTACATGAATGGCTATCGGTAACAGTAACACTATACGTAGTTGTTTCAATCGGACTTACTTCGAACAAGTGCGAATTGTATGAAGTGCTGTCGCTACCCTCCCAATAGAAATCGTAATAAGGAGTTCCACCTGTTACTTGTGCACCAATGTTTGTGCTTTGCCCAATACATATTTGTCTGTTACCAAGCGATTGGATATACATTTGTGAGGGTTCACCTATTTGGGCATTTGCAACAATTCTGCAGTTATTATCGTCTGTAACAGTTACTTGATAAGTACCTGCTCCATTAATCATAGTATTAGATGTTTCACCGTTAGGCCACAAATAATTATATGGTAAGGTTCCTCCAGCAACAGTAACTACAGCTTCGCCATCATCATAATTGTAACAAGTAGCATCTTCAGTTGATATATTATAAGATAGTGTATCCGGTTCATTTATTATGAAATGGGTATTTACTTGACAGCCAATTGCATCGGTTACAGTTACCTGATACAATCCGGCACATATATTATTTAAAACATTTGTTGGCGATGACCAACTATATGATAATGGAGGAATACCTCCTGTAAGCACCATTTCTGCTCTTCCGTCGCAAGAATGATAACATAAATTATCTTCGAGCAATAATTCTTCGACAACAAGGGTTGGACTCACTGTTATTGTCATACTCTCTGTATTACTAACACATCCTCTAACATCAACCACATATACAGAATAAGTTACTGTGGAATCAGGAGTAACACTAAAAGTAGAAGGAGCTTCAAAAATTCCGTTTCCATCGTCCCAATAATAAGTATAAGGAGGTGTTCCACCCTGCTGCTGTGCCTGAACGCTAACTGTTTGTCCTTCGCATATTGAGATATCGTTTGATAAGACTACCTGTAACAAATCAGGCTGATAAATTTGAAAGAATTCAACTACTTCGCAATTATTTTCATCGTAAACTGTAACCCAATAATTTCCGGCTGCCATATTATTTCTAATTGGACCGGCAGGTCCCATTACATCACTCCATAAATAAACATAAGAGCCAGTCCCCCCTTCTACTGAAATAGACATTGTTGCATCATTATTTTCAAAACATGTAACATGAGTATATGAAGTATCAGTAATTACTAATTCAGGAGGTTGATTAATAGTAAAATTCGCAGAAGTTTCGCAATCGTGAGCATCGGTTATAGTTATTCCATAATCGCCAACACACAAATTTGACAGTATATTTGTTGGAGACCCCCAAGAATAATCATAAGGCACGGTACCACCTGTAACATCGGCTATAGCTCTACCATTGCAAGATTGATAACAAGGATCATCGTACACGGTCAAATCAATATTTAATTCGGCAGGGTGAAGTATTTCTACGATTGTATCGTTAGAATTACAGCCATTTTCACTTACTTGTAAACCCACTTCCATTAAACCGCCTTCGTCCCAAACCAACTGATAAGGTCCTGGTCCATTCCCTTCTAATATTGTAGCATTACCAAAATCCCAGTTATAAATAGCCAAATCAGAAGCATTACCGACATAATTGACTTGAGTAATATCTCCAAAACACGGAGCAGCAACATAAGTAAATTGTGTAGTAGGTACCGGCCAAAAATGTATTTCGATTTGATCTGTATTTGAACAAGCAGGCGACAAGTTTTCTTCGTAAAGTTCGAAAACATATTCTCCCCATGTGTCAACAATTACAGTTGCATTTGGTGAGTTCTGATTTTGCCATGTAGCGTTGCCGGGTCCACTAATCATCGACCAGTTTACTGTATTTCCATCTACTGTTTCTCCATTAAATGTGAAATTATTTTGACAAACTGAAGAATCGTTACCTGCAACAGGGTATGGCATTGTACAACACAATGGGTCTGTAGGAGGACGTACATGTACTGTTAAAGTAGTATCGTATTCACAGCCAAAATCATCTACAACTGTAAAAGTATATACTAAATCTCCAGATTCTGTAGGTATAGCAGTATTTGAACCATTATTATCGGTTTGCACTCCATTACCTGACCAATATGAATCATTCAAATCGTATTCATTTATTATCTCCCATAAATTGGTTGGGAT
>Ga0334899_1001286_pt1 | contig 24826 bp, 25 predicted proteins | sample GraSluR3_MG_FD_207219 | JGI IMG/M metagenome (GOLD analysis project Ga0334899, IMG submission 207219) | Sludge microbial communities from methane-producing bioreactor in Wageningen University, Netherlands - Granular Sludge_8_08-R3 | ecosystem: Engineered > Bioreactor > Anaerobic > Unclassified ...
ATATGCTACACTACTATTACTACAAACTCGTTAAAAATGTTCAACAATCAACCAATCCAGACACTGAAATTCTGCATATCCCCCAGACTTTTGGCATAGTGAGAGAGGATACAGGCTCGTGGTCATATAATATGCCACCTAGAAGCATGGTTAAGGTAATGAATCTTCTACCGCTATGTTATGCATCTGACGGGATTGTGGATTTCTGCATTGCTTCTAATCCTACTGCCATAGTAGAAGGGGGTAATTGGGTTACTCCTCTTTCTCACGATGAAAATGGGGGATATTTGGATCAATACAACAACCTGAGAGTAGCAGACCATATGTCTGCGTATGATTATCTAGCGGCTGCAAATCACAAAATCGCTACATATGGTCCGATAGTCAAGGGACTGACCTGGCTGAATGCAAACAAAATCATGACAACCGGGATATCTACAACACCAGCTCTAAACCATGAAGACTCAATTCTATTGAATAGCGTGTATTTGAACGGTATCAATGTCGAAGCAACCATTGATAGCACAGGGTATGCCGGACATGTTCAATGTGGGTATTATTCAGATGAAGGTAATCCCTATTTCATGCTCGTGAACAGAAGAGCTGTTTATCAAAAAAGTGACATCAGTTCGATCCCTCTAAAGCATGTCGATTTGCGATTCAATGATGCAGCCCCTCAATCTATATGTTTTGAACCTGATGATCCAAGTCATGGGGTTTTCGGCACTCATGTAGCCCTCTATGATCCATATGATGATCAAATCCATAAATCAATATCTGGCGTGATCAACGTTGAAATCGGCCCAGGAGATGGCAAGCTGCTGCAAATGTGTTCCACATTACCTTCGCTTGTCACAAACAATGCAGATATTAAGAACATCGCTTATCTATCTGGTTCGATAACCATCGACCAAGGAGCAGAGGTTACTATGCAACCAGGAACTACCACTAATATCTTTGCCAATTCCACCATTCGAGTGAAGGGTGGCTCCACTCTGAATGTCAGCGGTACTGTGGAGATAGCAGATAATGTATCAATCATAGTAGAAGATGGAAGCGATATCATATTCAGCAATGCAACCTGCAATTGGGGCATAAACTCCATATTGCAGGTGGAGGATTCAGGGATCACTGCCACCAACACTATACTTCAGAACACCACATCTGTCGAAAAATGGCGGGGTTTACGAATCACTAATGCCGGAACTGTCTCTATGACAAGCACTACGATAACAGGAGCTGAAAGCAATGAAGTGACAGATTCCCAAATGCTGCTCACTGATTGTAGGTTCAATGTACCAACTAATGGGATGGGATTGTCGATTGCAAACACACTTTCAAGTCAAAATGTTCGGATTACTTCAACTACTGAAGACAAGGGCTTTTATTCTACAGGATCCAATAATATGGGATTGTATTATGATAATCCTAATGCTGGTTTGTTCTTAAATGGTCTGGTGTTTGATGGATTCTTCGTAGGATTCGGAAACGGACTATCATCTGCTGTTGGGGACACAATCCAATATTGCTACTTTTCTAACAATACGACTGGAGCACATCTTATTGGGCTTCAATATTCTCCCTTGATCCGTAATTGCACTTTCTTCCAAAATGACTTGGGTGCATATTTTGAAGTCACGTCGCCAAGAGTGATGGACTGCGATTTTGTGTCTTGCGATGTAGGTATCCGCACTGAGCTAGCCACTGCTACAACTGGAGGGATATATAATTCCAACTTCAGTTGGGGAGAAATTGGGGTTGTAAGCAGAGGTTCTAATCAACGAGTAAGTGATAACAAATTCTACACAAATACTGGAATCCTGAATCATGCCGGATCTATTCTGAATATGGGGAATTCAGCCAAAAATTTATTCAAGACCGAGCATGAAAACTTAAAATTCCAAGATACGGCTTCGTACACTGCCCGAGTCCAGTTGTATGGAGGTCATAATGATTTCTACCATAAGAATCCTGGTCCCCTCAATCCGAGTCTCGATTTTCATTTCGACTCAAACTGGTACGTTAGCCCTCCTCCCAGAAGTAATGCTATTGATGCCAGTTATAATTGGTTTGAGGGCGGCACTGTAAAGATCAGTAGTCCAGGTATACCTTCGCAATACGCTTACTGCAATTTCTACGATCCATCGCCAAACGTTTTCCTGGAAAATAACGACAGGATGGCTCAGGCTTTGAGCGCGGAGCTAGCCGGGAATTACCAGACCGCCAATGATACCTATAAAACGATTTTGAATGAGAATGAGATAAGCGAATCTGAATTGTTATATGACGCCCTAGATGCCTATTACCGTACTGCTGACCTAGCTGGCGAGACCCTCTCGGGAACGGAATCATACTTATTGTCTAAGTTATCTCAATACGAAACTGATAATCCCATTCTTACTAAATACTTGCAGGATTATCTGGTAAAGAACAGTCTGCAAGCGGAAGCCTTTCAGGCAGCTATTGATTTGCTTGAGCTGAGAATCCTCAATGCAGAAAGTCCCGTTGATTCACTCCATGCTGTGATGAATCTGGAGATTGTGCTGCAATTGGCCGCCATGAGTGAAAGTAAGAAGCCTATCAGCACCAAATTCACACAGTACAAGTATTCTGATAGAGACACATTCAAAGCTAAGCATGAAGAGCACTGGGAACTACTTGATGAGTTGCAGAATGGGATTGAAGATGGCCTAATCCCGATTCCTGATAAAGCTCTCATCAGCTCTAACTATCCCAATCCCTTCAACCCATCCACCACAATTACCTATAGCATTCCCAAAGATGGATTGGTAAGGATTGGCATCTACAATATAAAAGGACAAAAGGTTAAGGACCTTTGCAAATCAGAAATGTTACGTGGACACCACAAAGTACTGTGGGACGGGACAGACGCTAAGCAAAGAAGTGTTAGTTCTGGAATTTACTTCGTTAAGTTACAGGCATCCGGAGTCTCATCAACCCGGAAGATAATGCTAATGAAATAGTATCATTTGCTACATTGAGCCCGATCTGAAAAATCGGGCTCAATAAATTTTTGCAGAATTGAGCTTGTCGTCCTACACTTCCAATGAAACGGGGGAAACGGAGTATGTGCTCCCGAGACACCGACAGGATTCATCTCTGAGTCATATTCGATCTGATCATCTTTGATCCAGGGTGCCAGTGCTTTGATGTATTCCTGGGCATCATCCAAGCTGTTGGACTTGGTATCCAGAGCCATGAGATTGTCCATCACTTCCAATGCATCGTTTAGTGGATAGAGCTTGTCCTGGGCTGCAAGAGCCCGGCAGATATCACTGGTACGATCATCCAGAATAACCACCAGCTTGTAGTATCTGGCATTGGCTTTCTTGTAGCCCTGTAACCTTCCGAACTCTCTGATTCTGAGAGCTGTATGCTCTGCCAATCCCTGCCAGTAATTAGATAAGACCTTTGCGTAATTGCTCCAAGCTGACACGACAAAGCAGAGATCGGAAAGTTATCCACAACTTCAGGATATTTTTCACAAGAATTGAGGGAGAAACGCCAATTATCCTGCTGTTTCGTACCAAACCCAACCAATATTGCCCTTTTTCAAACCCAATTCACAGAATCTGGACGCACCTCTCCTATGCAGGACTTAGAGAAAGAATTTTCATTGCCCGTTTGATGTTGTAGGCCAGGCACCTCATGTAGAGATAGCAAGTCGTTTTCTCCAGCCCCAGGTATCTTGACCTCGACCAGCCATAGCTTCGCTTCAGCGAGCCAAAGGTACGCTCGATGACGTAGCGATGCTGAGAAATAGCCTTGTTGCGTTGTTTGTTGGCATCATCTTCGGCTTCATTCCGCTTGCGTTTGTGCATGATCTTATCCACCAGATTATTGTTTCTGAGCAGTTCCTTATTGGCTTCGCTGTGATAACCCTTATCGGCATGAATGATGTCTCCCTCCTCAAGAGCTGTGTTGAAGATCAAGTCCGGAAACATCACTGTGTCATGCACATTGGCAGGAGTGACGATGATGTTCTCACGATTCCATTGGAGTCAGTCAATACGTGCCCCTTGTAGCCATAGGTCGATTGATTCCCCTTCTTCATCCAATGGGCATCTTGATCGACTGACTCCTCAACTGTCACATCTGTTGCTTCAAAGGTGGGAGTTGATTCTTCTGACTGTGCCTCATCGCCAGTTGGCTCTGTCTCTATGTAAACCTTCTTACGAGGGCGGGCCTGCGAGGTGATCAGGGTCGCATCAACCATCTTGCCTTTCTTGACCTCCAAACCCATCTCGTGAAATTCGCCCATGATTCCCTCAAACACGGTCTTATACAAGCCGGACTTTGTCAAACGGTCGCGCCAACGACTGATTGTCGAATGATCAGGGGTACTCTCGGTTATGCTGAAGTCACAGAAGTTCATGAACAGAAGATTGGTGCGAAGATAGAACTCCATCTCAGGATCGGAAAGATCATACCAGCCCTGTAGCAACATCACCCTAAACATCTTAACTGGATCATAGGAATCTCTGCCGGCAACCTTGGTCCGCTGAGGATCAAGCGGCTCCAGATACTTCTTTACCTTGTCCCAGTTTACCATCTCCTTGAACTCAAGCAAAAAGTGCTCTATCTGGCTCAGTCGGTTCTGAATGTCGTAGTCTGTCATGGTCATCTTATCTTGGCGCATGGTTAATCTCCTGTTCTTGATAAGATGACAATATATGTGGCTATCTAATTTGTCAAGAATTAATTACAGCTTTGCATAATTGGTCTTTCCGAGCAGAACACTACTCTTCCCTAGGTTTGGCACTACCTATGTGCAAAGGTCTTTCCGTGTTTACGACATAAATCCTTAACTTCTATCCCCATATCTGCTTCTTTGAGGATCTGAGTGTGAGTGAATCTGCTTCGCATTGATCGCTCCATATCTTGTTAAGTTTTTTCTGAGCAACAAATTCTCCCGTCAAGCTCCTGCTGTAAAGCGGGAAATTTTTGATCAGAAAAAACGGCTGTTGCTGACTCATGTGTCACTCTTCTGCTGGTGTAAATTTCGGGGATAAGGTCACGACCTCAAAAGAGTGATAAGGCTTGTGCGAAGGTAGTGTCTCAAAGGTTAGTGTATATTGGAGTCAGCCCGATGAAGATAAAGGTTGAGCCGGATTCCACTCTTTGTTTTGATGGTTTTGACAAAAAATCTACAAGACAAGGAGAAGATCATGACTCAACCGAAGAGAAAGAAAGATGAGAAGGCGGAATTGGTCAAGTTGTTTCGCACAGTATTGCCGGGAGACTTTGTAAAAGTGCAAGAAAACGGCATCCAGAGTATCATTGAAGCGGAGCTCAGTGCCAGATTGGGAGCGGAGCCTTATGAGCGCGTGGAAGGCAGAACTAACTATCGTAATGGCTATAGAGAGCGCAAAGAAGCTCTTGCGACGGGTGTAGGCCCTGTGAACACTACAGGGTTTAATCTTTTGCCTTATGATCTGGCGGGTAACTGGCGGGTCTGGGAAGGCTGTATAGACATGGGCTGTTTTGAGTATGGATCTCCACCTGTGGCTAATGACGATCCTATAGCTCCGGATATTCCTGCAGTCAGCATGACTGCCTATCCTAATCCCTTCAGTGTCTTTACCAATATCAAAGTGAGTACCCTAAACAGTGGAAGTGACAGACCTGAGAGCGTTAACAATGCTAGCGTAACAATCTACAACATTAAAGGACAAAGGGTTAAGACTATTATCCTTGACCATGGAAAGACTGGTGAGCACAACTCATGGTAGCGAAGGAGAATTCTTCAAGCTTAATGAGAAGCCTACCTATTCCAAAGAAGAACTATCAGAAATTGAAGAGATCGTGAAACTGCAGTTGGAAAAACAATTCTCTATATTGGACTGGTATCCTATCACGATTGAGAAGATAACCGGAAACTATGCCCTCAAGTTAACTTACCGCAGATCTCTGAAATCGGTCATCAATCTGTTGTTGTCACAACCTATATGTTCCAAAACCATAGTATGCTGCACACGATAACTTTGTCCTATCGCGAAAGTGAAAAGAATCTTTGGAAAGCAGATTTGGAAAAAGTGATTCAGACATTTGTGTTTGACAAACAGAGATAAGGATGTAAATTGAATACATTGGAACAACACAATACAGGGAGTCTTATGAATGACATTGAAAAGGCGATCAGTATAGCGGTACAGGCCCACAGTGGCCAAAAAGACAAGGCAGGAATGCCTTATGTGCTGCATCCTATTAGGCTTATGCTTCGGCAGGATAGCCCGGAAGCCATGGTTGTAGCGGTTCTGCATGATGTGGTGGAAGATACGGATATCACCTTTGACCAACTTGCCGAGGCCGGGTTTTCAGTCGCTGTGCTCGAAGCTATCAGCTTGCTGACCCACGATAAAAACATCCCATACATGGATTACATAAAGGGGATAGCGGGGAATGCTATAGCCCGGCAAGTGAAGCTTGCGGACTTGATCGATAACATAGATCTGAGCCGCATCCCCAATCCACAAGAGAAGGACCACCTAAGGATTCAGAAATATCAGGTCGCATATGACTACCTGATGCATGATAATGGAAGCGGTAAGCAAGGACGAACTGCGGTTTGTCCGACATAGTTATGCGGCTGGGAGCGGCTCTAATAATGTAGGGGAGGCTTGTAGCCCCTATAGTAGACGCGAGATCTTGTCGCGTGATTGATTAGATTCCGGATAAGCCTCACTCCGTTCGACTTTCCGGAATGACTAATGTAGGGACTGTCGTTATGATATCTAGTGACCAATGTAGGGGCTGGCTTGTAGCCGCCCAACCGGGCAGGGAGCGGGGATATACGACCATGCGGCTAAAAGCCGCAGCTACTATGCAGCAATATCACGCACTGCCTCCCACGTCAGTCATTCCGGAACATTGACCAAAGGGAAATGTATCCGGAATCTAGCACTAAGACCTCACTATAGCTTGTCTTCAATCATGCGGTTACATACCACATCCACATTGATGCTCTGCAGGAGCGAAATCTTATAGTCGTGGGCGTAAGCCCGGGGATTCATGTTCGAGACGGATGCTTTGTTTAGAGAACATTCCCTCCCCCGGATATGGGTATTGCCCAAATCCGGGGGAGGGACTTGAAAATATGTGAACTATTGCCGTGTCACGGGGCTTGCGCCCCGAGCTATATGCTGACGCCCTATGGGCTTGACAGAAATCAGGATCATTCATGCCGTCCCGATGGGACTCAGGTAATCCTTAGGAGACATTTATGCTATCTAAAATAGCGTGCCTACGGCACTCAAGTGGCGACTGGCCAGGATTTGATTCTCAAACCTCTCTGGCGTCAAAACCAATTCGTGGACAGATTATGGATTATAGATTCCGGATAAGCCTCACTCCGTTCGACTTTCCGGAATGACTAATGTAGGGGCTGTCGTTATGATATCTAGTGATTAAGGTAGGGCTGGCTTGTAGCCCCTATAGTAGACGCGAGATCTTTTCGCGTGATTGATTAGATTCCGGATAAGCCTCACTCCGTTCGACTTTCCGGAATGACTGGTTTTGGGCTGGATATTAAGCGACAAGATGTCGCTTCTACTCTGGAGGGCTGGTTTTGGGTTTGTAGTAATAAGGCAGATACGGGCGCAGCGACACTTTAATTGTAGATCGTACATCGTAAACTGTAGATCCGATTTGCGTGACGACCCCTTAAGTATTCATCCTCAATTCTCATTCCGATTTGTGCAACAACAGCCTAATTGTAGATCGTAAATCGTAGATTGTAGATTCGATTTGCCGCGCCAACTACGAACTAAGAACTACGAACTCTCTAAGTCCTTATTTTCTCACCGCTTGCACGCTCGACCGGTGAGCGACCGGTGAGGGAGGCATGAGGAACCCATATTTTGCAAGCACTTAGGAATGCAAAAAAGCGCCACATTTCCCAAAATGCCCCTTTTATTGACTGATGAGAAACCCAGGGATCGGATCCGTAAAATCCGGCTATGGACAATTTCATTGACATCAATGGTCGATCCCAAAAAAATGAGAATCATAAAAATGAGGAAAATATGACAAAACTTGAGAGTCGGCTTTGGGGCTTGGACAAGATTTTTGCTCTGCTGGATCCGCCATCGGATTTTATCGCATCCATCAAGCGGCATAAGCTAGGCCGGGAACGTCTTTCCACGGCAGAGCTGCTCTCTGCCTATGAGCGGCGAGGACTGCTGCTTAAGTTGCTGAGAAACAAACATCATACAAAGTGGGAAAGCCTGCTTTCCCCGATCTGTGAGATTAAGGCATCAAGCTATGCCGCTGGCGACTTTGCTCTTCACGAATTATTTGAACTCAAGCACTTTATCTGGCATTATCAGGCCTTGCGTGGCTATTGTCTTCAGGAAGGGATTACTCAGTATGATCTGCCCGATCTCAGCGAGCTGTTTGCGCTTTTGGATCCCGAGAAAAATGAGATCCCCTCCTTCCGCCTGTCACCTGCCTATAGTGAGGCACTATCGACTCTGGATGCAGCGCGAAACTCTCTTGCCCTAAGGCTCAAGCACGCCCGCAACAGCTATCTGAATGAGGCCAAAGAAAAGCTTGGCATCGGGGGTCTCAAGGAAGAATTTGTGCTCTCCCGTGGCGAAACAGCTAAGATCAAACTCATAAGTCAGAGTCCATACTTTGCGCTGCAACGCGAAAGCATCGCCAATCTGCACTTCATCTTGGCAGATAGTGATGAAGGGCTGCATCTCAAGAGCGAGCTCGCTGGGGTCAACCTTAAGATTTCGCAAGAAGAAGAACAGATCCTCAGCCGGCTATCTAGACAGATTGTAGAGCAAAATGCACTGCTGTCAAGGGCGATAGAAGCCTTTCGTGAATTGGCTTGGGACTATAGCTTAGCTCGCTTTGCCAAAGAGTATGATTGTGTGATTCCCATTATAAAACCTGAGATTCGGATCCAAAAACTGCGGAATCTGCCCTTACAGCTTGCGCTTGAGGCGGCCGGCAGGGATTATCAGAGCTTGGATATCGCATTTGGCACATCGGCAAATCTCATCATCGGACCCAATATGGGCGGCAAGACCAGCATCCTCAAAAGCCTTGCCCAATGCGCGACTATGCTCAGATTGGGCATCCCTCTCCCCGCTGAGACTGCCGAGCTTCCCCTCTTTGATTTTGTATATTACAACCACGCCGGAGAGACCGATAGTCTTTCATCTTTCGGCGCAGAAGTTGTGGCTTTTTGCAGTGCCCTCAAGAGGCCGGGGCGGGGGCTGTTTCTCTTGGACGAATTTGCCAAAGGCACCAATCCCCACGAGGGTGAAGCCTTGGTCACAGCCGTGATCGAGCATCTGGCAGAAAGCCAGCACACGACGATCGCCGCCACTCATTTTAGCGCGCCGACTCGGCTGGCAAAGGCGCGTAAATACCAGATAAAAGGAATCGACAAGAGTTTTGCCCAAAAAGCAGATGATGATCTGAGCGCAAATCTCAAAGCTCTGGCTCAGGCGATGGATTATAGCCTGATCAATTTGGATGAGGGGCAGACGCCTCCTTTGGATGCTTTGAAGATTGCCGCGATATTGGGCATGCCGGATGAGATTCTTGGCAAGATTCGGCGGGAGGATTGATGCCGGAGATATCGCTGAAGAGATGTAGTAGATTGGCGCTTAAAGCCGGGAGCATTATCCTAGAAAGCGGTGGCGCGACAAATCGGGTCGAACTCGTGATGTATAAGGTCTGCGTGGGCTTTGGCTTTGATGAAGTCGAGTCTTTTGTGACGCCCACCGGGATTTTCCTGAGCATCGGGGATGGGGATAACGAGCTGAGTACGAGCATCCGCCGAGTGGAACAGCGCCGGATTGATCTGGGCAAGATCACTGAGCTTACCCGGGTGGTAAACTGCTTGTATGAAGACAATTGCGCTGCATGTCCGCCACATATGAGCAGATATGAGTACTTTCACCAGGAACTACAGCGGATCGACACTCAAAAGCCGTATCCCACTTTTGTGACAAATCTTTGTGGAGCCATGACCAGTGGATTCTTCTGCCTGCTTTTTGGCGGAACTGCTTTGGAATTTGCCTTGGCGATGGTGGTTGGTTTTTTGGTGAGCGCCAGCCTCAAATACATCTCGCTTTTGCCGGTCAATAACTTCTTGCTCAATGCCATCGCCGCGTCGATCATCGTGATCCTCTCCAAAAGTATGCAGATGGGCTTTGAATCGATAAATCTCGATACGATCATCATCGGAGGGATCATGATCTTGGTGCCGGGACTATCGATCACAAACGCCATCCGCGACACCATGAGCGGAGATCTGGTGGCAGGAACGGCACGAGGGGTCGAAGCTCTCATCATCACGGTCGGAATCGTGGCAGGCAGTGGTGCGATGCTCAAGCTTTGGGAGATATTGATCGGATGAATACGCCTTGGGATATCAACACTTTTTGGCAGTTTTGCTTCGCATTTTTGGCGATATTGGGTTTTTCCATGCGCAGCAATCTCCGAGGATGGCGCGTCCTGCTCACGGGCTTGGGCGGCGGGATCTGTCGCGCTAGTTATTTGATTCTTTTGCATTATACGGACTCGGTCTTGCTTTCAGTCTTCTTGGCGATTATCTTGGTATGCATATATTCAGAAGTGGTCGCCCGCCTGGTGAAGACACCTGTATCAGTCTTTGTGATCTGCGTGATCATCCCCTTGGTACCCGGGCGCACCATGTATCATGCGATGCGGGCATACATCGGTTCTGAGACGGCTCTGGCTTCAAGCTTGATCTTCGAAACTCTTATGATCGCCGGGACCATCTCGATCGCCATCGCCGTGGTTGCCTCCGGGACGAACTTGGTGATGCGCCTTAAGCATCGCTTCTAAAGGAGATTTGAAAAATGAATAAATCAGTGAAGCAAATACAGTTAGAAAAGAAGATCTTGGATCTTTTGAACGGCAAAGCTCTGAAAACAGCCCAGCTGCTCTTTGAAGATCCGCAGATCCAAGCCCTGCAGGAATATGCAAACATTGTATCGATCAAAAGGCTGGGCTTCAACGACCATGGGCCGGTGCACATGCGCAAGGCTACGTTAAACACGATCACAATGTTTAAGCTGCTCAATGAGGCAGGGATCAAGATGCATCTCGAAAAGGAAAATGTGGGCAGCGCGGATGACGCCTTGGTCGGGGTGATCATGGCATCCTTGATGCATGATCTGGGTATGACGATCGCCAGAGATAGTCATGAATTTCTCAGCATCCAGATCGCTACTCCTTTTATTGATAAGGTTTTGGATGCTATCCATAAAAAGGACGATTATCACATCAAAGCCGCTATCCGTTCGATCGCCATCGAGGGAATCTTTGGTCACATGGCGACCCACCGGATCCATAGCCTGGAAGCGGGACTGGTGCTCATCGGTGATGGCAGCGACATGGAGAAAGGCAGAGCCCGAATCCCGGCGATGCTTTCCAAAAAAGTTCGCCCGGGAGATATCCATCGCACTTCCGCCTCCGCCATCCAAAAAGTGAAAATCTACAAAGGCGAAGAACGCCCCATCCGCATCGATGTCGAAATGAACGCCTCAGTTGGCTTTTTTCAGATCGAAGAAGTCTTTTTCCCAAAGATCAATATCAGCCCCGTTAAGCCCTTTATCGAGCTTTATGCCGGAGTGGTGGATCGGGAGATGCTCAGATATCTCTAAAAATATATCTGGACAGCTATGGCTTTGTCCCCAAAGTGGGTCACAGAAGATGTTCCGCGGGAGCGAAAGATGTCTGCTGCGCTCATGCGCAGAGGAAAGTCCGGACACCTTGGGCAGGATACTTCCTAACGGGAAGCTGCAGCGATGCAGAGCTAGCTCCACAGAAACAAACCGCGCAGCACCACATCCATGCTTTCTCGGATAGAAGACATGGCTATGGTGCTGCGTAAGGGTGAAATGGTGGTGTAAGAGACCACCGGTGCTGATGGTGACATCGGCAGCCAGGAATGCCTTATCCGGTGCAATGCCAAATAGGGAAGCTTTGGTGAGCCCACACCGCTTCCGGGTAGGCAGCTTGAGCCAAAGCGTGAGTTTTGGCCCAGATGGATAGACATCGGTCTCGGTTCGCCGAGACTACAGAATCCGGCTTAATGAACTCCCGCGGGTTTATCTCTTATGAAATGGGCTCCACACTCACAGCCGTACCCGAAGCCGCGACCATCAGCATGCTCTGCCCCACCACTTCATAATCAATATCCACTCCGACGACGGCATTGGCGCCGAGCCGCATGGCATGCATCTTCATCTCTTGGATCGCATCCCGTCTGCCATCCTGCAGCTTGCTCTCATAGGCTTTGCTGCGTCCGCCGATCACGTCGGTGATGGACGCCATTAGGTCACGAACGATGTTTGCGCCCATGATCGCCTCGCCTGTCACGATGTCATGGTATTTCACGATTCTAAAGCCTTCAAGGCCCGGGGTGGTGCTGGCTATCATCTTGTCTCCTTTTATCTTTGCTACTTGTCTTGTTTGCGAAGCTTGATCCACCATGCAATGCGCTTGGCGATCTCTTTTTCAAATCCAAAATCCCCCGGTCTGTAGTAGTCTTTCTCGGGCAGCTGGTCGGGGAAGTACTTTTGGTAGCTATATTTGTTTGCAAAATCATGGTCATAGCGATATTCCTTGCCGTAGTCCAGATCCTTCATGAGCTTGGTGGGCGCATTACGGATATGCAGCGGCACACCGAAGTGGCTGGTCTTGCGAGCATCTTCAGCAGCAGAATGATATGCCGTGTCCAAGGCATTACTCTTGGGAGCCGTGGCAAGATATACCACTGCCTGCGAGAGAGATACGCTCGCCTCGGGCATGCCGATGAATAATAGAGCATCCTTGGCTGCAAGAGCCTGGACCAAAGCCTGAGGATCCGCCAAACCGATGTCCTCCGAAGCAAAACGGATCATGCGCCGCACCACATATCGGGGATCTTCCCCCGCTTCCAGCATGCGCGCCAGCCAATAAAGAGCCGCCTGAGGATCACTGCCTCGCATGGATTTGTGTAGCGCTGAGATTAAGTTGTAGTGCTCTTCACGGTTTTTGTCATAGAACATGGTCTTCTTTGCCAAAGTCTGTGCCAAGCTCTGGATCGGAGGATGAGGATTCTCCTTAATATACGCCTGAATCAGCTCCAACTCATTGAGCACTCGTCGCGCGTCTCCGCCGCTGTTGGCAGCCATCCAAGCGATGATATCCTCATCTTCTTCCAGCCCCAATTCTGCAAATCCACGCCGCAGGATCGCCTGCAAATCCTCCTCCGCAAGAGCCTCCAAGACAAAGACATGGCATCTGGAAAGCAGCGCTGGGATCACTTCAAAAGAGGGATTCTCCGTCGTAGCGCCGATGAGAATGATGGCTCCGCTCTCCACAAAAGGCAAAAAGGCGTCCTGCTGGGACTTGTTGAACCTGTGGATCTCGTCGATGAAGAGGATGGAGCGCTCGCCGTGGCTACGATGTTGGTAAGCAGCTTCTTGCATCACGGCTTTGACATCCTTGATCCCGGCAAGCACGGCGCTGAAATGGATGAAGCGGTGTTTGGATTCCCGCTCGATGATGCGGGCGATGGTGGTCTTGCCGCTGCCCGGCGGACCCCAAAGGATGAAGCTGTGGTAGCGACCGGTATTGATCATCTCTGAGAGCAAAGAATCCGGCGAAATCAGCTTCTCTTGACCGCGCAGATCTTCCAAGCTGCTCGGGCGCAGCTTTTCTGCCAGAGGTACTTCGCGCCCCTGAAGCTCTTCTGTCTCAAACAGATCGGACTGATGGGAAAGCAAGGCTTAGTGCTCCATGAAGCCGTCTAGCTCGGAAGGATCAAACCACTGCAATGTGCCATGCAGCTTCTCGATCTCGGCAAAGAGCAATTCCTTGTGATGCTGCTCTTCATTCGCAAAGCGGAGCAGCAAGTCCCGGATGGAAGAGTCTTCGGATTGCTCTGCCATCGTCTGATAGATGTTCTGAGCCAGTTCTTCACGGGAAATGGCAAATTCCAGTAGCGCTTTGGGATCATCCAATTTCACTCCCCGCAGCTCGATATCCGGCTCCTGAGTAAGCTCCAGCTTCATCTGAGGAAATTCTTTTGCAAAAAGCTCCCGCATCTTTTCTTCATGATACTCTTCATACTTTACCAATTGATCAAAAAACTGCTCTGTCTCTTCATTTTTGAAGCTCTTACCGAGGGCTCGATATAGATTCTGCGCGCGAATCTCTGCTTCGATGGCGATGCGAAATGCGTCCTGACGTGTCATAATGTTTACCTCTTATACGTTGCGGCGAATCAGCTCCACCGCATTTATTTTCTTTAGATAATGTAAGGGGACAAGCACGCTCAGCCAAGTGAGTAAATAGGAAACTCCCGCCACCAGAAGATAATCTCCAAGCTGCATCTGCACGGGAAGGATGATCGCTTGATCCAGCTTGACGACGCCAAAACGGTGCTGCAGAACCAATAGCAGCGTGCTCAACAATACTCCCAAGATGATACCCAAAGTGCAGAGCATCATCGCTTGGATCAAAAACAACCTGCGCAGCTCATGCTCTTCATAGCCCAAGGCCTTCAGAAGACCAAGTTCCTGCTTCTTCTGAGAGATCAGCTTGAGCAGCGAACCGGTGAGATTGAAACTGGCTATAATAAACATGAAAAGCAAGATCACAAACATCAGAAACTTCTCGAAGCGAATTGCTCCATATAGTGAAGCGTCAAAGCTGCTCCAATCATCTATCCGGAAGCTCGGAAACTGCCTTTTCAGCTCTCGACTGTGCCGCAGACTATGCTGCGGATTGTCGCTTCTGATCTCAATATAATCGACTTGATCTTGATATGCGCTAAAGCCTTGCGCGACAGCCAGCGGCATGTAGGCAAAGCTCTGATCATACTCCGGCATTCCGGCAGCAAAGATCGCCTTCACCTGCAAGACCCGGACTCGGGGCAAAAGCCCAAAAGGACCGGGATCTGTGAAAAGCGGAGAGATCACTTGGATCTCATCGCCCACATAGACTCCCAACTCGGATGCAAGCCCGCTGCCCAAGGCGATGCTGTGCCGGTCGAAGCTATCTGGATTAAACACGCCCGCCACTATCCCTTGCAGAGATCCATGCTGCCCTTGAGCTCTAAGGATCGGGTTGAGCTCTTTGTGCAGGACAGGGTCGACCCCAAAGACCACAGCCGGAGCGGTCGTCGCTTGATGCCGCAAGAGAAGCTCCGCTCTCACGACGGGAGCGGCCTTGTAGCCTCTTTCCTGCAAGGCACCAACAAGTTCCCGATAGTCAGCAAAAGGCTCATTCTCGGGCGATGAAAGGCGCATCTCGGACAGAGTGCCGATGATCCTTTGGCGGATGTCTTCGCGAAATCCATTCATCACGGAGCTGACCGTGATCAGCGCCATGACCCCTAAGGCTATCCCGAAAAGAGTGAGCATGTGGGACTTCTTGATGCCCATCCTGCTGTTGCCACCCAGGTATTTCCGCGCAAGGAAGTATATGCTGCCATTTCGTTTCGATCTCTTCATTCTCGCATTTTTCCATCCACCCAAAAACCGTCAAGACTTTTTGCGCTACCCGCAGATAATGCCGTTCTTCCGGATATTTCTTGCAGGTATCCCAAGCGTCAGTTAGTATATAAACTGGTGTCTATAGATGAAAAAAGAATGCTTTGAGGATTTCCTTAGCTCCCATGAAAAGCGGATCTACCGCTATCTGATGGGACTAACTGCCAACGAACAAGACGCAATGGATCTTGTGCAGGCAGTGTTCATCGCTATATATGAGAAGTTTGAGCAGATTGAAGAAAAGACCGCCCTAGCATATACATATCGGGTAGCGCACAACAAAGCAATGACTTTCCTCAAACAAAAATCCCGCTATGTGAGCATTGATCCGGTGAAGTTTAGTCATGTCCCCGAGCCTGATCCTCCCGAAGAAGCAGACTATTCGGATCTTCATAAGGCGATCGCCGAATTGCCCCCTCGTTTAGCCGCAGTGATCCAGCTTCAATACTACGAAATGATGTCCTACAAAGAGATCTCAGATCACCTGGGGATCAGCCTCAAAGCGGTGGAATCACTTTTGGTGAGAGCCAAACGCATCTTGCGCAAAAAAATAGTGCAGGGAAGCACAGACAGGAGCGTATTATGAGCGAAAGCAGATTATGCTTATCAGATTTAAGGAGAGAACCATGAGATGCCGCAAAGCAGAACGCTATATCAGTCTCAAGCTGGACAATCAGCTTAGCGCCCGAGCCGCCCGCGCGCTCAAAGAGCATCTTGCCAAGTGTTCCTCCTGCACCGAGATTCTCAGAGAATACTCAGAGCTGAGTGCTCGATTGAGCCGGATCCCATCCCCGGACCACCCTCAGTACCTGCATCACCGAATCATGAGCAATCTTCCTCAGAAGAAACGCCGCATCGCTCTGCAAAGGCACGGCCTTGGATACGCCATGGCCTCTCTTGCCATAGTGCTGAGTCTCTGGGCGGGGACGGTCGTCGGAAACATGGGCATAGAGCCTATGGACAGCCAACTCAGCCAAGCTCAGAGCGAATATGAGACCATCAGCTTTGGAGAGCACACTCTCTTGGAGTATTACGATGACTAAGCGATTACTTTGGATTCTTTTGATCGTGTCACTGAGTTTCAACCTTGCAGTGATCATCTCAATCTGTCATCTAGGATACAGAGCATGCCCCCCTCCCAAGCCAGAAAGCCCGCGCCCTGAGCGCGTGATGCTGCCGCCCCATCTTAGGGAAGCTCCTTGGGATCCCCAGCTTCGCCATATGCGTAGCAGCTTTGACAGCACCAAGGTGGAGCTCATGCGTGAGCTTGCCAAGGATCCGATTGATGAAGAGACCGTTGATGGCATCCTCCAAAGATCCTTGGAACTGCAGGCTTCTTTGGAAAGCAGACTAGGTGATCGCCTGGTAGATCTTCGCAGACAAATGACCGCTGAAGAAGCAGATAGATACTTCAGCGACAGCGCCGACAACATGCAAAGACGCATACAACGCTTTAAAGACATTCGAAACAGGAGAAAAAACCATGAAGAAAACAATCGTAATTAGCCTGATCCTGATGCTCGCAGCAGGAGCCCTCTTGGCTCAAAGAGCGGATCATAAACCCACCGACTCAGCCCCCGTTCGCGAAAGAATAGACCCCGCTCAAAGATACATGCAGTCCCTGAACCTTAGCGACACGCAGATTCAGAAATTTGCCCAAGCCAGAACTGCCTATGAGCGTCAACGCAACACCATAGATGCAGATCTGAAAAACCTCAGACTCGATCTAGCAGAAGCCATTAAAAGCGAAAACATTCGCCTCGCCAAAGACATCAACCGCCAGATCAGCGCCAAAGAACTTGAGCTCGCAGATGCCAGAGTTGACCATATCGCAAACCAGCTTAAAGAGTTGAACGCCGAGCAAAAAACCACCATGCTAAGGCATCTTCCCATGATGATGGGACAGCGCACAATGATGAACAAGATGAGCCACAGTCATCAGATGATGCAAAGACCCGGCTCAGGCCGCAGAACGCCGGGACACGGAGACAGGCAGAGACTCCAGGATTGCGATGACTGTGACGATTGTGACGGCGAACGCAAATATAAGAACAGAAAATAATCCCTCCTCAGCAACACACAGACACAAAGCCACGGTTCAGCCGTGGCTTTTTTGCATAAACATCTAAGAAATCCCCTTGCAAACACGGGTCACGGCGGTATTGCTTGACAAAATATTGACGCGGAATATACTGTAAATAAAGAACAAAAACAGGATAGGTAAGCTTATGCCTCTGCTACTAAAGACCACCCGCTTCGTTGAATCTCAGATTGATACCTTTCTGGATATCGTAAGCGATTCCGCCACCACTTTTCAGCTGGCAATCGAGGACTATCTGCATGGGCGCATCCAAGAGTTTGAGGATCGCCTCAGCCAGATCCGCGAATATGAACATCGCGCAGATGACCTCAGGGTCAGCATCGAGCGCTTTCTATATGAGCGCACCCTAATCCCGGAAAACCGCGGAGATGTGCTCGCTATCTTGGAAAACACCGATGAAGTCATCGATAACATCAAGGACTCCCTACTCCAGTTTTCGATCGAGATGCCCGAGATCCCGTCTGATCTGAATGAACTCTGGATGCAGACTACCAAGGCATCCGTGGCGGCCGTGGAGCAGCTCGTTTTTGCCGTGCGTTCCTTCTTCAGGGATCTGGCTGCAGTTAATAACTATATCCACAAGGTATATTTCTTTGAGCGAGAAGCAGATCAGATCGGCGAGAGATTGCGCCGCAAGATCTTTGCCGGAGATATCGAGCTCTCCCGCAAGAGCCAATTGCGCTTCTTTGCTATCCACATCGAAATGGTCTCGGATGCAGCCCAAAATGTCTGCGACAGACTGGCGATCTACACCATCAAAAGGCAGCTTTAGAGCAATTCCATGTTTTTCTTCTACCTTCTGAGCGGCTTGTTTTTGGGCTGGTCCCTCGGCGCAAATGACACTGGCAATATCTTTGGAGCGGCAGTGGAGACCCGCATGCTCAGATTCAAGAAAGCAGCCCTGATCGCCGCCATTTTCATCACCTTGGGCGCCGTATTTGAGGGCAGCGGACCCTCCGGAACCTTGGGCAGGCTCGGCTCTGTAGATGCCTTGGGAGGCGCATTCACCGTCGCACTGGCGGCAGCGATCGCCATCACTTTGATCGTCAGAATCGGCATCCCCGTCTCCACTTCCCAGACCATCGTTGGCGCTATCATCGGCTGGAATGTCTTCTCCGGAAGGCTCACGGACTACCGCTCGATCATCACCATCGCCTCCAGTTGGGTGATGGCATTTGTGCTTTCGGGCAGCATCGCAGCTTTTCTCTTTTATCTGGCACGCCCATGGGTAAACCGCTCAAAATCACATCTTCTAGTGCAGGATCACTTCATCAGACACTCACTGGTCATCGTTGGAGCCTTCGGAGCTTATTCTCTGGGAGCAAACAACATCGCAAACGTCGTCGGTGTCTTTGTCCCGGTATCCCCCTTCACGGATATCCACATATGGGGGCGCTTTGTGCTCACCGGCTTGCAGCAATTGTATCTTCTGGGAGCTCTTTCGATCGTGGTCGGCATCTACACATATTCCCACAAAGTCATGCGCACTGTGGGCAAAGATCTCTTCCATCTCTCGCCGATCACCGCCCTGATTGCTCTTTTGGCAGAGGCGATCGTGCTCTTTCTTTTTGCCTCTCGCGGGCTTTACAATCTGCTGCTCAGCTTGGGACTCCCCACGATCCCGCTGGTGCCGGTATCCTCTACTCAGGTGATCGTAGGCGCGGTGGTCGGAATCGGCCTGGCAAAAGGCGGCAAAAACATCCGTTACAACATCTTGGGCAGGATCTCGCTAGCGTGGGTCACAGCGCCGGTCTTGGCTTTTTTGATCAGCTTCACGATGCTCTTTATCATGCAAAATGTCTTTGAACAAAAAGTGCAGGAAGAGACAAACTACATCTTTGATAGGCTCACCATCACAAGGATCCTTGATGATGGCTTTGAGGCCGCTGCTCTATCAGGAGTAAATGGCCGTAGTTTCACCTCTGAGAGAGATATCTATCGCGAACTCAATGAACTCAAAGATCTTTCTCGAGACGAGATCACCAATATCATCGGGATTGCCGAGATCTATCCCCTGATGGTGGACACCATCGCCCTCACCCAAAGCGGGATGCATCGCCGCTATTCCCCTGAACAGCTTGCCATCTTGCGTGAGTATGAAGGGCAGGAGTTTCGCCACAAGTGGCAGCTCAAGACCATCCTTATCGCCCACGATGAATTTGCATATTACCCCGAGCCTGATAGCGAATTGCAGAAAAATCAGAACCGGATCTTAGATGGACAGCTCCATCAGCTATACCGAACTTTTAGAAAAGAATAAGAATAACAGAAATGAACCCATTTGTTGAAAAGGTCATACCTTTGATCCTCGCGTTCTTTGTGGGCTTGCTTGCCAAATCCCTGAAGATGCTCAGCAAAGAAGACGCTCCGATCTTGCTAAAATTTGTGCTCAACGTGAGCCTCCCCGCTCTCACCATCCTTGCCATCACAAATGTCGTGATCAGCCCGGATATGTTCCTGATCCCCGCCATGGCGATGATCGTCGTCGTCATGATGTATCTCATTTCGCAAGGAGTAAACCGCATTCTCAGGCTCCCGCGAGCGATGTTTGGCAGCTTCCTGGTCGGCACGATGATAATGAATACTGCCTATGCCCTGCCCTTTTTCCATGCTGCTTTTGGCGATGAGGGGCTCGCCCGCGCCTCGCTTTTTGACATCGGCAACACCTTCATGATCTTTACTTTTACATATTTCAACGCCATCAAGTATGGTGATAACCCGCACACGGACAAGATAGCGTGGTCCAAATTCCTCAAGCTCGCCCCCCTCTGGGCGATGGTTATCGCTTTTGCCATCAAAGCACTCGGCATCACGCTAAATCCACTGGCAGTAAACTTTCTGAATCTGGTCGGACTACCCACGACTCCTTTGGTGATGATCGCACTGGGACTATATTTCGCGCCGAGGATCAAAAACATCGGGAAAGCCTTCTTGGCGATCTTCATTCGCATGGGACTCGGGCTCGGGCTCGGCTTTGCTCTCAGCCTAGTCTTCGGCTTGCAGGGACTTACTGCCGTGACCGTGACTGTCTGCGCGGCACTGCCGATCGGGTTTAACACTTTGATCTTCGCCAATCTAGAAAATATGGATCGTGAGTTTGCCGCTACCATGGTGAGTTTTTCGATCATTATTGCCCTCTTTTATCTACCACTTTTGATCTATCTTTTTGCCTCGTAGCCGGGGAACGTTTTGCTGTGCTGAAGTACTAGGGTGCCGATGGCACTCGGGATTGGGCTACAATGTAGATGCGGCTCAAGCCGCGTATTAGTGTAGGAGTGGCATCCGACCATCAAGGCAGGAGGTAGTAATATGATTCTCAACCCTCTAAACCAATTCGTGTACATTAGTGCAATTTCGTGGACAGACTATGGATTCCGGATAAGCCTCACTCCGTTCGGCTTTCCGGAATGACTCCTTTTGGCTGGTGGGTATCTTGGATATAAAGCGACAAGATCTCGCTTCCACAATGGAAGGCTGGTTTTGGGCTGGCGGGCAGGATGCAATCTGAGCTAACTCTGCTATCTAAAATACCATCCCACTGGGACTCAGGTAATCCTTAGGAGGCATCGATGCTATCTAAAATAGCGTGCCTACGGCACTCATTAGCCGCATAACTCATAACGCATAACCCCAGCACTCCAGCACTCCAGAACTCCAAAACCAAATCATAAAAATCCGTCAAATCAGTTAAACCCGCGTTCTATATTCATTGATCTGCAGCGCTAAAAGCGACATAAGCTATTCTGTGAGTGTATCATAGATACCGGGTCAAGCCCAAAGTGACTAGTGTGAGGCTGCTAGGTAGTTTCTATAGATCCCGGATAAGCCTCACTCCGTTCGACTTTCCGGAATGACTGGTTTTGGGTTTGTAGTAATATGGGAGATACGGGCGCAGCGACACTTTAATTGTACATCGTAAATCGTAGATTCAGTTTGTGTAACGACCCCTTAATTCTCCATCCTCAATTCTCAATTCTCAATTCTCAATCCTATTTGCGCAACAACACCCTAATTCTACATCGTAAATCGTAGATTGTTCATTCGATTTGCCGCGCCAACTAAGAACTAAGAACTAAGAACTAAGAACTAAGAACTAAGAACTCTCTAAGTCCTTATTTTCTCACCGCTTGCACGCTCGACCGGTGAGCGACCGGTGAGGGAGGCATGAGCAGCCCATATTTTGCAAGCACTTACGAGCCTGTTTTTTGCTCTTTTTCCCAAAAGGCAAAATCAGATCTCTCCGTTTAATGACCCATTTTCATCTATTTTTTAGTTACGATCCTCTGTAGTATCTTCTCATAGTTTTCTCTGAGAAGTTTCGCAAATCCCGGGACTTGATATTTCTTAAGAGCTTCCTTAGCGGCCTTATAGCCATGTTTATAAAAGTCTTCAGCTTTTCTAAGATCCGTGAAGCTCAAGTCCGGGTGATGGGCATCGATGATGATATCCGGTTTGTATTGAACGATGGATTGGATCGCCATGAAACCTTGGTTATGCATCAGAGATTGCAGGAAGATCTCATATCTATTGAGCTTTTCCTTGTCTGTTTTGTCTGTCTCTTCATAGAATTCCGCTTTTGGTGAGACAGGCGGCAGGACGTTCACCGCGATGGTGATCTCTCCCGGCACTTTGTCCGCAAACGCCAGGGGCAAAGGATGGGATACTCCCCCATCGACAAAGAGATAGTCGCCCATTTCCTGTGGCGCAAAGATGAAGGGCAGCGAGCTGGAGGCGCGCATGGCTTCTGAGAAATGACCTTTGTTGATGAGAATGGTATATTGGCGCCGAAGATCAAATGCCACAGATATATAGGGGATCTCCGCGCTTTCGATCTCACGCGAATCTGTCCATTCGGCAAAAAGCTTTGTGATGCCCTTCCCGTCGAAGATACCGCTGCGGGAAAAATCCAGAGTGAGGGGATTGAAGAGCTCCAGTGTAGAGACATCAGCTGCCAAATCCAGCATTTCTTTGGGGCGAATTCCGCAAGCTAGGCAGGCACCGATGATCGCGCCCATCGAAGTTCCCACGATCCCGGAAACCTCATATTCCCGGCTGACAGCCTCGATGACACCTATGTGAGCAAGCCCATATGCAGAGCCTCCGCCCAGGATCAAACGCGCTTTTTTCATGTTAACTCCTTCTACAATAGCGTCTGTAGATACGATAATTGTGAATGACCACCAAGCAAAAGACTAAATTACTGACGATCAAGACGATGTTGATCGTGAGAAGATCATGTCCACCATAGAAGCCCATGGCGGGGATGAGGATTGCCAAGAGGACGGTCTTGAAGATGATGATCCCGCGGGGAATGCCCAACTTTTTGAAGACAAATCTGGCGATGGGATTGCGTTCTCGCTGAAAGTGATGGGGACGCATCACCAAGTAGGTGGAATGTGCGTCGAGCAAGTTCAAAGCGATAAACCCGCCAAGCAAGCTCCAAAAGAGAGTCCCAGCCAAGAGCAATTCTGCGATGATGATCATATGATTTCCCATTTTTCTTTTTGATCCACAAATCATCTTTCGGGCATTCTGGCAAGCATAATCCTGCTCTGATCTGTGAGATCAAATAAATACTTTACAAGATTTCAGCTATTGAATAAGCTGCATTTGCTGAGCTAAATATACGCGTCTGCGCCAAGAATAGCTTTGAGTGAGATCAGATAAGGCGTTGTAAATGCTTGGCTTAACCGGATTATAAATATGAATATAAAGGATAAAGCATGGACAAAAAGTGGCTCATCCCACCGGGTCTTAATGCGGAGGAAAGAAAGGCTGTAGAAGAACTAAGTGCCGAGCTGAAAGCACCTGATATGATAGCAGAATTGCTATATCGGAGAGGCTTGCGCAGCGAAAAGGAGATTGAGGAATTCTTCAATCCAAACCTGCTAAACCTTGAAGATCCCTTTTTGTTTGAAGACATGCAAATAGCTGTGGATCGCATCATCAAAGCCATCAAAGACTCAGAGATGATCACCATCTATGGGGATTATGATGTGGATGGCACCACTGCCACAGCGCTCTTGTATCTGGGGCTAAAACGCATCGGAGCAAACATCGATTTTTACATTCCCCACCGGATGATAGATGGATATGGCCTGTCCCTGAGCAGCCTCCAGCAGATCCGGGATACCGGGACGAGCCTGATCATCAGTGTGGATTGCGGTGTGAATGCCCTCGAAGAGATCCACGCCCTCAAAGATATGGGCATGGACATCATCATCACAGATCATCACAATCCCAAAGCAGAATTGCCCCCCGCTTTGGCGATCATCAATCCCAAGCTGCCCGGGTGCAAATATCCCTTTGGTCATCTGGCAGGAGTGGGCGTGGCATATAAGCTGCTCATGGCTCTGTATCAGGTGATGGGCATCAACGACACGGAAAACGTCCTTAAATATATGGATCTCGTGGCAGTCGGGACGATCGCAGACATAGTCCCATTAGTCGGAGAGAATCGCATCTTTGCCTCCATCGGTTTGCAGCACCTCATCGAGATGAAGAATCTCGGGCTGAACGCGCTTATTCAGCTATGTGGCTTGGATCACAAGAATCTTGATACCACCGACATCGTCTTTGGCATCGCCCCTCGGATCAACGCCGCGGGGAGAATGGGCTCTGCCGCGATCGCCGTGGAGCTTTTAATCTCGACAAATGAGACCCACAGCATTGAGCTGGCCGAGATGATCGAGCGAGACAACTCATTGCGCCAACAGGAAGATCAAAAGACCTTCTATGAGGCGTGTGAGATCATCGAAAAGAAGTATAAGAACTTATCTGATACTCCCTGCATGGTCGTGTCTTCCGACGACTGGCACCAAGGCGTGATCGGCATCGTGGCATCAAAACTAGTGGAAAAGTATTACCGTCCAGTGATCATGATATCCTTCAAAGATGGCTTTGGCAGCGGCTCCGGAAGATCGGTTGCGGATTTTGATCTCTTCTCGGCACTGCAGCATATAGAGCACAATCTTCACAGCTTTGGCGGCCATAAATACGCGGTCGGCATGACCATCTATCAGGAGTATATTGATCGTTTTGAGAACGAATTGGCGCGCTATGTGGCAGATCACCTGCAGCTTGAGCAGATCCAACCACCACTGACTATTGATCACGAAATAGAGCTCTATGACGTCAACGACTATCTGCTCAATGCGATCGAGCTGTTCGCTCC
>Ga0334899_1001287_pt1 | contig 24803 bp, 15 predicted proteins | sample GraSluR3_MG_FD_207219 | JGI IMG/M metagenome (GOLD analysis project Ga0334899, IMG submission 207219) | Sludge microbial communities from methane-producing bioreactor in Wageningen University, Netherlands - Granular Sludge_8_08-R3 | ecosystem: Engineered > Bioreactor > Anaerobic > Unclassified ...
GGGAGTAGATCACCGTGCCTGCTACCTGGTCCAACAGCTCGGTGAGTTGGCGTTGCTCTTCGGCGGTCAACTGGGGTTTGTCGTACCAGACGCTGAGTTTCTCGAGGACCTCGCGGAAATTGCCTTTGGCCAACTCTTCGTGAGCCGCTTGGAGGAAATCGAAAAACGCCTTGCGCACTTCGTTCGACTGCCGGTCCCTGGACCGCGGCTCGTCCGGCCGCGGCATGCCGTCGGGACCTGCGGAGAAAGACTCCGTGGGGGCCGTCTGGTCGGGCGGAGTGCCTGCCACGGTGGGCGTGTCCAACTCGCCGTCGAAGGCCCGATCGGGGTTGAACGGCGGCGCCAGGCCACCCGGAGAAGCCGCCGCGGCCCCCTCCTCCGACGCGAACGGAAAGCCCGACCCGCCCACCTCGGGCATCTCGATGCTCGGCGGGTCGCCCCAACCATCGGCCAAGCCCGGCGGGGGCGGTGCCTCCCCATTGTCGTGCAGCGAGACGTAGACGGCCCCAAAGATCACGGCCAATACGATCACGATGACCATCGTCTTCAGGTTCATGATCGTCCTCCTTGACGAGTCGTTCAACGCATTCCGGGTGTCGCAGGCCCGGCGAGCATGATCGAGAGGCGAGCATGATAGAGAAACGTCGGCCGCGATGCTACGGCAATATTTCGCACCCCTAGCAGGACCGAATCGGCTCTCAGTCGAACCCGTATCGGCGGCGAACTCGAAAGGCCGCGCCGTCTTCGCGTCCCATCGAGGGGTGCGGAAAATAGATTTTGTTCCGCAAAACGTTTTGTGCCAACGACTTAAGAATCCACCCCCCAAAGTAGCGCAGACGAAGCGCGCGCCCGGGGCTAGAATCGTGGTTCTGGCCCGGTCGTCGTCGAGCCACGATCAGGTTCCGCTCGACATAGAATTACGATGGTGGGCTGAATTCGAAACGGCGGTATCCGAGAGCATCTTCGATCGCAAGAGCGGAAGGGATCAATCTCCCTTCTGAGCGTCTATCGGAACATTCCTCCCTTCTTCCGCCACCAAGGCTGACCCCTTTTGACTGTTAAGCTCCGCGCATGGGCCGTTCTATTTCGTTGACTGAACTCGGGGCGTCGCTCCCGCAGATCGCTCCCTCGCTGCTGGCCTGCGATTTCGGCCATCTGCATCGCGAGATCCGGCACCTCGAACAAGCCGGGGCGCAGATCCTGCACCTCGACGTGATGGATGGGCATTTCGTGCCCAACTTGAGCATCGGCATCCCCATCGTCGAGGCGGTGCGCCGAGCGACCGATCTGCTGCTCGACGTGCACCTGATGATCACGAATCCCGAAGAGTTTGTGGAACCGTTCCGCCGCGCCGGGGCCGATCTGATCACGTTCCACGTCGAGGCCGCTGCCGATCCGGCCGCCCTGCTGCGTCGAATCGGCGACCTGGGGGCGGGGGCCGGCATCTCGCTCAGTCCGCCGACCCCCGTCGAGTCGCTTGCCCCGTGGCTCGACGCATGCGATCTCGTGCTGGTCATGAGCGTAATGCCCGGGTTCGGCGGGCAAAGCTTCCAACCGGGGGCCCTCGACAAGCTCCGCTGGCTGCGGGCGCGGATGGCGTGCGGAAAGCTCCTCTCCGTCGATGGGGGGGTGAACGTCGAGACGATCGGCCCCTGTGCCGAGGCCGGCGCGAACCTGTTCGTCACGGGCACCGCCCTGTTGGGCCACGAAGACTACCGGGCGCGCCTCGCGGAGTTTCGTTCGTTGGTAATATCGTGCTAGGACGTTCGAATCCGGCCATGGTCAAGATCATCCTCATTCGTCCCGGGTCGACCGACTTCGACAAACAAGGACGAATCCAAGGCAACTTGGACGTTCCCTTGAACGACCAGGGCAGTGCCGAGGTCTCGCAGCTCATCGACGCGCTTCGCAACGTGCGGCTCGATGCGGTGTACAGCCCGGCCTGCCAACCTGCCCTGGCGACGGCCGAAGCGATCGCCAAGTCCTTGGGCGTCAAGCTGAAAAAGCTCGAGCGGATGCAGAACCTCGATCAGGGACTCTGGCAGGGGATGCTCATCGACGAGGTCCGCCGCAAGCAGCCCCGAGTGTACCGGCGATGGCAAGAGAATCCCCACTGCATGTGCCCGCCGGGCGGCGAGATGCTCGAACAGGCCGCCGAGCGGGTCCGCGCCGCCATGACGAAACTGCTCAAGCGCCACAAGGATGGAGTGATTGGCGTCGTCGTTTCCGAGCCGCTGGCGAGCCTGGTTCGCTCCCTGTTCAGCCACAACGGCGTGGGAGACCTTTGGAAGGCGGCCACGGAGCACGGCCGCTGGGAAGTCCTCGACGTCGAGCCGACGACGCTCGCCGTGGGCGGATGACCTGGTTGCCCCGAAATACCCCCCAAATGCCGGAGGGAGCCGGCAGGAGCACGACATGAGTACGGATCGCCCCAACCCGGCGACGTGGCGAAACAAGATGACGCGGCCCAAGCGGGGCGTGCCCGCGGGGCTCTGGTGGCGCTGCCCGGGCTGCCAGGCGACCATCTTCCGCAAGGAAGCCGAGAAACGCTTGGGCGTCTGCCCCGAGTGTGACTACCACTGGTACGTTCCCGCTCGCGAACGCATCCGCCAGGTGCTCGACGAGGGTACCTTCGAGGAGTGGGACGAGCGTCTCGAACCCTCCGATCCCCTGGGCTTCGTCGACCAGAAGCCCTACGCCGAGCGGCTCAAGAGCGAGCAGCAGCGCACCGGGCTGCGCGACGCGGCCGTGGTCGGCACCGGCATGGTCCGCGCCCGGCGCGTCGCCTTCGGCGTGACCGACTCGTCGTTCATCATGGGCAGCATGGGCTCGGTCGTCGGCGAAAAGCTCACGCGGACCATCGAGCGCGCCACCGAGCAGCAGTTGCCGCTGATCGTGGTCTCCGGCTCCGGCGGCGGGGCCCGGATGCACGAAGGCATGCTCTCGCTCATGCAGATGGCCAAGGTGTCGGCCGCCCTGGCGCGGTTTCACGAGGCGGGCGGACTGTACATCTCGGTCCTCACCAACCCGACCATGGGCGGCGTGGCCGCCAGCTTCGCCGCCCTGGGCGACGTCATCTTCGCCGAACCCAAGGCCCTGATCGGCTTTGCCGGGCCCCGGACCATCAAAGCCACCATCCGCATCGAGCTGCCCAAGGGATTCCAGACCAGCGAGTTCCTGCTCGAGCACGGGTTTGTCGACCGCATCGTCCGCCGTCAGGATCTCAAGAGCGAGCTCGCCCGGGCCATCGACTACTGCGGCAAGTAACCGATCGAGCACGGCCGGGGCGGATCGCGATCGACCGAAACGCGGCGCGGCCGGCGCTTCGAGGCAATGCGGGAAGGTCTTTTTGGGAGAAGGACTCACGCGAAGGCGCGAAGGCGCGAAACGAGGGCCCTTCGCGGCTTCGCGGCTTCGCGCGAGGCCTTTTTCCCCTTCGGCCGCCCCGCTGCCAAGGACTGGAGGAGCCGAGTGGTGATCACGATCGCGTCCGTCCATGGTGGGCCGTCGAGACGGTCGATCCGCCATGGGAGCCGGGCCCGCGGTTGAATCGCGCTGCGCGGGCGATTATAACCTCTCGTGGTTGATGTCGACGGCGATTTCGTACCCATCCGACCGCTTCCACAAGGAGCCATCCCATGTCGCTTTCCCGTAGGCAGTTCGTCCGGCGCGCGGCGGCCGCGACGGCCTTGAGCTTTCCCATGATCGCCTCGCCTCGCGTGCTGGGGGCCAACGACGAGATCGTGGTCGGCGTGATCGGGCTGGGCGGCCGCGGCAGCGGGGCCCACGTTCCCGGGTTCCAGAACCAGGAGGGGGTCACCGTGGCCGCGTTGGCCGATCCCGACCAGTCGCGCATGGCAAGCGCCGCCGCCGCGATCGAGAACCGTTACGGCCACAAGACCGAACAGTACGTCGACATGCGCCGAATGTTCGATCGCAACGACATCGACTGCATCGGCAACGCCACGCAGAACTACTGGCACGGGCTGAGCACGATCTGGGCCTGCCAGGCCGGCAAGCACGTGTACGTCGAGAAGCCGCTTTCGCATTACATCTGGGAAGGCCGCCAGATGGTCAACGCGGCCCGCAAGCACGACCGCATCGTCCAGTGCGGCACGCAGCACCGCTCCGAGGCCAAGTTCGAGAAGGCGTTCGCGTGGATCCGCGAAGGGCACCTGGGCAAGATCAAGTACGTCACCGCCTTCGCCAACAAGCCCCGCAACTCGTGCGGCAAGCGCGACACGCCCCTGCCCATCCCCGACACGCTCGACTACGACCTCTGGTGCGGGCCGGCCAGGATGCTGCCCATCTACCGCGACCGGCTCCAGTACGATTGCAGCTTCTGCTGGAACACGGGCGACGGCGAGTCGTGCAACCAGGGCGTGCACGAGATCGACGTGGCCCGCTGGTGCCTCGGCGAGGAGCAGCTCCCGCGCCGCGTCATGTCGATCGGCGGCCGGTTCGTGTTCGACGACGCCTGCGACGTGCCCAACACGCAGATCATCTACTACGACTTCCCCACGGCGCCCGTCCTGTACGAGGTGCACAACCTGCGCAAGGCCAAGGGCTCGAACGACGCGCCCGACTTCCGCGGCGAGCGCGTCGGCGTCGTCGTCGATTGCGAGGGCGGATCGGTGAGCCTCTACCGGGGCATCGCCTGGGATAACCAGGGCAAGGAGCTTCAGCGGTTCTCGGGCGGCGGCGACCACTTCGTCAACTTCATCGAGGCCGTGCGCAAGGGCGACCGCGCCCACCTCACCGCCGACGTCGAGGTGGGCCACCGCTCGACGGCCGTCTGCCACGCCGGCAACGTCTCCTACCGCGTCGGCGAGGTCGCCTCGGTCGAACGGCAGCGCAAGGCCGTCCAAGACGTCCCCCTCCTCGACGCGATGTACGACCGCTACCTCGAGCACCTCGCGGCCAACGAAATCGACCCGAACACCTCGATCCTCGGGCCGTGGCTCGACGTCGATCGTGAGAACGAGCGCTTCCGAGACCACGACGAAGCGAACCAGATCGCCCGCGGCTGGTACCGCGAGCCGTACGTCGTGCCCGAGGTGTCGGCGTAGCCTGGAGTTCTCCCCGGCGCGGCGAAGGCATCGTGCCGCGGGGATGGTCCGCAGGTATCCCGCCGCGTCGGCGGCTGCCCGACTACACGTTCCGGCCGAGCTTCCTCAGCAGAAAGATGAGCACCATCGCTCCCACGAGCGCGGTGATCAAATCGCCGATCATTCCCACGGCACGAAGTCCCAGCAGGCCGAACAAGAACCCTCCGAGGATTGCCCCGACGACGCCGACGATCAGGTCGACGAGCAGGCTGGGGTTGGTGCTCTTCATCACCTTGCCCGCAAGCCACCCCGCCGCCAGGCCAATCAGAATGAAGTAGATCAATTGCATGATCGCGTTCTCCACCGCGTCCCATTTGGGTCGGAGCCCTCCGATCGAGCCTGCCCCGACGTTCCCGCAGTCGAGCGCTGGTTCTACGTGCTGGCAACGTGAACGTCAATGCCCTCGTGTCGGGCACGGTCGATTCCCAGCGACCCGGCGGTTCGAACGACGGCATGTCCGACGGTCGCGATTGTACGGCCGAGACCGCGGTCAGCTAGGCCGAAACCACCTCACTTGGAGGAGACGACGATGCGACCTCACGCGATCCTTTCGTTGGCCTCTGCCTTTCTGGGCGCCGTCTGGCTTGGCGGTGCCCGGGCCGAAGCCGCAACGCCCGAGGAGGCCGCCCGAGGCGTTCTTCAGCGTCTCTTGCCCGAGGCGGCCGACCAGTTCGTTCTTGAAACGATCCCGCCCGACCAGGGGCGCGACGTCTTCGAGATCGAAAGCCTCGAGGGGAAGATCGTCGTGCGCGGCACCAACGGCGTGGCGATCTGCTCGGGGCTGAACTGGTATTGGAAGCACCTCTGCCGCTGCCACGTCTCGTTCTGCGGCGATCAGCTCAAGCTGCCCGATCCCCTGCCCGAGGTCGGCCAGAAGATACGGCGCACGAGCCCGTATCGGTACCGGTACTGCTTCAACTACTGCGCCTTCAGCTACACGTTGGCCTGGTGGGATTGGGCGCAGTGGGAGCGGATGATCGACTGGATGGCCCTGCACGGGATCAACATGCCCCTGGCCGTCACCGGGCAGGAGGCGGTTTGGCGGAACGTGGGCCGCGACCTGGGCTTGAGCGACGCCGAGATGGGCGAGTTCTTCGTGGGGCCGGGCTATCTGCCCTTTGGCTGGATGGGATGCATCGACGGCTGGGGTGGCCCCCTGCCCGATTCGTGGATCGAGAGCCACCGCGACCTGGGACGGAAGATCGTCGCCCGGCAGCGCGCATTGGGCATGACCCCGGTGCTGCAGGGCTTTACGGGCCACGTGCCGGCGGCCATGAAGGAGAAGTTCCCGCGGGCGAAGTTCCGCCGGCTTCCCAGTTGGTGCAAGTTTCCCGGCACGTGGTTCCTCGACCCGATGGACCCCCTGTTCGAACGGGTGGGCAAGGCATTCGTCGAAGAGCAGACCCGGCAGTTCGGCACCGATCACCTCTACGCCTCCGACACGTTCATCGAGATGTCGCCGCCGAGCGACGATCCGGCCTTTCTGGAGGCGATGGGCAAGGCGGTCTACGGGGCGATGAAGGCCGGCGACCCCGAAGCCACGTGGGTCATGCAGGGCTGGGTCTTCTACAACAATCCCCGCTTCTGGAAGCCGCCCCAGAGCAAGGCCCTGCTGGGGGCCGTGCCCGACGCGCGCATGATCCTGCTGGACCTCTTCTGCGAGAACCGGCCCGTCTGGTCGTCGACCGAGGCCTTCTACGGAAAGCCCTGGGTGTTTTGTGTCCTGCACAACTTCGGCGGGCGCGTCGGGCTCTACGGCGGCGTGCGCCAGATCGCCGACCATCTGGCCGAGGCCTTGGCCAGCCCCGAACGCGGCAAGCTCTCGGGCGTGGGGCTGACCATGGAAGGATTCGGCTACAACCCGATCGTCTACGACTTCCTCACCGAGATGGCCTGGCACGACGACGTGCCCGAGGTCGAGGCCTGGACGCCCCCGTTCGTCGAAAGCCGCTACGGCGCAAGCCTTCCCAAGGCCCACCAGGCGTGGGAGCGGCTGCTGGCGACGGCGTACCGCTCGCCCGGCTACACGGGTACGATCGTCTGCCGCCGGCCCCGGCTATCGGGAACCGCGCCGGCCGTGCCGTACGATCCCACCGAGCTGGTTCGGGCGTGGGAGGAGTTGCTCTCGTGTGCCGGCGACCTGGACGAGGTCGACACGTACCGGTACGACGTGGTCCATCTTGCCCGGCAGGTGCTCGGCGAGTTGGCCGGCGTCGCCCACGACGACGTTATCGACGCCTATCGGCGCAAGGACCGCGAGGCCCTGGCCGAGGCGGGCGCGCGCCTGCTGACGACGATCGACGACCTCGATCGCCTGCTGGCCACGCGGCGGGAGTTCCTGCTGGGCACGTGGCTCGCCGACGCGAAGCGATGGGCCGCCAACGAAGAGGAAGAACGCCTCTACGAGTGGAACGCCCGGAATCTCATCACCCTTTGGGGACCGCCCGACGGGGTGCTGCACGACTATGCCCAGCGCCAGTGGTCGGGACTCATCGCCGGGTTCTATCGAGGCCGCTGGCAACAGTTCGTCGAACGGCTCGAGGCGTCGCTCGCCGAAGGCAAGCCCTTCGATGCCGACGGGTTCGAGCGCGACGTGCGTCAATGGGAGGACGCCTGGACGCACGGCACCGAGCCCTATCCGGTCGAGCCGCAGGGCGATCCGGTCGCCGTCTCCGCGGAGATGTTCCGCAAGTACGGGCGGACGGTCGCCGAGCCCGAGTCCAAGAGCCTCACGACGGGCAAGCCAACCGCCTGCTCGCACGCCCTGCGACCCTATCCGGCCCATCTGGCCAACGACGGGCGGCGCCGCAACACGAACCGCTACTGGGCGACCGACGTGAACGTCGACCCGGCGGCATGGTGGCAGGTCGACCTGGAAGAGCCGACCACCCTCGGCCGCGTCGTGGTCGTGTTCTTCTACGGCGACGAGCGATCGTACGGCTTCACGGTCGAGACCTCGACCGACGGCGCCCATTGGGAGACGGTGGCCGACTACCGCGACGACCCCCAAAAGGCCACGCGCCAGGGAACCACCTGCGCGTTCCCGCCGCGTCGCGTGCGCTTTCTGCGGGTGACCATCCCTTACAACTCGGCCAACACGGGCCGGCACCTGGTCGAGGTGATGGCCTACGAACAGTAGAAAAGCATGCCCAAGCGTCGTGGCGGCTGGTCCGGCCCGGAACGATCCATCCGGCATAACAGGACCTGCCGTTGCCCGCCGGGCGACACGCGCGAGGCCCTCCATCGGGTTGTCCCGTCGGCTGTCTTCTGGCACGGATTGCCGGATCGGCAGTATAATGCGGTGGAAGCCTTCCAGGCATGCCGTGACCCTTCCGAGGGCTCTGTTGGGGGAAGGTTCGATGGAATCGTTGAACAAGCAGGTCGCCCGGGCGCGGCGGTGGCTCGCCGTGCAGCGGTTCGTGGACGTGCTCGGGTGGTGCTGTTTTGCCACCCTGCTGGCCGCCCTGATCCTGATTGCCGTCGACAAGTATCGTCCCCTGGGAATCGATCCCTGGATCTGGGGCGTCGGGGCGCTCGCGCTGGGAATTGCCGTTGCCGCGGCCTGGGCCCTCGTGCGCGGGCCCCGGCCGATCGACGCGGCCATCGAGATCGACCGCCGCTTCGCACTCAAGGAGCGGGTCTCCAGCGCCCTGAGCCTCTCGGACGACGATCGCCGCACCTTGGCCGGGCAGGCCCTGATCGACGACGCGGTCCGCCGCGTGGGCCGGCTCGACGTGGGCGAACGATTCGCGATCGCGCCCGGCCGGCAGGTGCTGCTTCCCCTGCTGCCGGCGGTCGTGGCCGTGCTGGTGGCCTTGCTCGTCCATCCGGCCGGCTCGAACCAGGCCCAAGCCAAGACGGATCCATCGATCCAGAAACAGATCGAGCAGTCGGCCAGGGAGCTGCGCCGCAGGCTCCAGCAGAAGCGCGACGTGGCGAAGAAAGAGGGGCTCAAAGACGTCGAGCATCTGCTCGCGCGGCTCGATGAGGAAAGCAAGGATCTGGCCGAACGCACCGAGGGCGAGCGAACGAAGGCCCTGATCCAACTCAACGACCTGGCCAAGGAGATCCAGAAGCGTCGCGACCAGTTGGGGGGCGCCGATAAGATCCAGCAGCAGCTCGACCGGCTGAAGAACGTCGACCAGGGCCCCGCCGACAAGCTGCTCGAAGCGCTCAAGCAGGGCGACTTCAAGCAGGCCATGAAAGAGATCGACAAGCTCCAATCCAAGCTGAACGACGGCGGCCTCACCCGGGAGGAGCAGGAACGGCTTGCCCGGCAACTCGACCAGATGCGCGAGAAGATCGAGAAGCTGGCCGACGCCCACCGTGAGGCCCAGCACGACCTCCAGCGGCGCATCGACCAGGCACGTCAGCAGGGTCGGCAGGACGAGGCCGGGCAGCTCGAAGAGCAGCTCGATCAGCTCCAGCAGCAGGCGCCTCCGATGAATCGGCTTCGAAACCTGGCCGACCAACTGGGCCAGTGTGCCCAGTGCCTGGAGGATGGCCGGCTGGAGCAGGCCGGCGACGTGCTCGACAGCCTCCAGTCGGAGTTAGGCGACCTCCAGCAGCAGATGCGGGAGCTGAAGCTGCTCGACGACGCGATGAACGAGCTGGGCCAGTGCCGCAACCAGATGACCTGTCCCCACTGCGGCGGGCTGGGCTGCGCCGCGTGCCGGGGAACGGGCCAGGGAGCGGGCCAAGGCACGGGCGAGGGCGACGGGCTCGGCCACGGCCGAGGCTACGGCGACCGGCCCGAGCAATCCGACAACGTCGGCTTCATCGACACGAAGCCCGCGATGAAGGTCGACAAAGGCAGCGCGTCGATCGTGGGGCGCGTCGACGGCCCGAACCTCATCGGCGACGTGCAGCAGGAACTTCAGGAGCAATACCGGGCGATCCGCGAGCAGTCGGCCGACCCGCTCAGCGGGCAGCCGCTCTCCCGAAAGCAGCAGGCACACGCCCAGGAGTACTTTGACCGGATTCGCGAGGGAGATTGACCGCTTCTACCCGTTCAAGCGAGCAGGGATATTGAACGAGTACAGGCAAACCACGGCGCCGGTCGACATGAGACTCCAGGCCGCCCAGGGTGGTGGGACGAGTTCCCTCTTTGCGGCGGGAGCGGGCCCTTGGGGGGCAAACAGCGCGGGCTGGGCAGCCGCCTGGGCCGCTCCCTCGCGCGGTTTGAGAATGAACTTCTCGACCCCGAGGCACTGGGCCCCCAGGAGGATCAGAAACGTGCCAATCGCCAGAAACATCGCTCGCCACATGATCCCACCTCCGCACGATCCCAACTCGACGGCGCCGCCCGTTGGCGCGGCGTGTCCCGGTCTGTTCATCGACCCGCGCGGGCGTTGGCCTGAAGCGCCGGCCGTGCCCGTCGCGGGAACCGGCGACGCGAGAGTCGCGATTGCAGGGGCCTTGCCGTTTCGCCGAGTCGGTCCGGATGCAGAGCCGCGCGCATCGGCGGTCAACGTTCCGCCCGGCCCCGCCGATGCAAGACAACGGGCAAACCGCGCGAGTCCGGTTGTTCGGCCCGCAGGCGACACCTATAATCCGTCAACCGGGGTTGTCGCGGTTGACGCCGGCACATGGCCGATGGAGTGAAAGAGCGTTGCCCGAAAAACCGAGAATCCTATCCCTCTGCCACTCCTCTGCCTCGCTCGATCCGTTCTTGAAGCAGTTGAGCGAGGCCTGCGAGGTGGTTCCCGTGGGGAACCCCATCCAGGCCCTCTCGATGCTCACCCACGAGCCGTTTGACGGCGTGTACGTGGGCTCCGAGCATCTTCAAGAGGCGTTTCAGATCGCGACCCTCCTGCAGAACGAGCAGATCCTGGCCGGCATGCCCGACGGCGTCGTCCTGCTGGATTCCGAGAATCGCATCCTCTGGTGCAACGGCCGGCTGCGCGAGTGGAGCGGGCGCGACGACGTGATCGGCGCCGGGTTCTACTCGGTGTTGGGCAACCCCGAAATCCTGGGGCCCGACTTCTGCCCGTTCCACACCGCCCTGGCGACCGGGTCATCGACGACCTCGACGCTGCGCAACGGCGACAACCGGCACTTCCAGCTCCACGTGGCCCCGGTGCACGAAGAGGGCGGCCTGCCGCGAAACCTGATCGTCACGATCCGCGACGTGACCTCCGAGGTTCTCCAGCAGCAGAAGCTGGCCGCCATCCATCAGGCCGGCATGGAGCTGGCCGACTTGACGCCCGACGAGTTGCTCGACATGTCGGTCGAGGAGCGGATCGAGCTGCTCAAATCGAACATCCTCCACTTCACCCAGGATCTGCTCGACTTCGAGATGGTCGAGATCCGCCTGCTCGACAACAAGACGGGACGCCTCGAGCCGCTGCTTTCGGTGGGGATGGAGCCCGAGGCCGCCGGCCGCGAACTCTATGCCCAGCCGCAGAACAACGGGGTGACCGGGTTCGTGGCGGCGACCGGAAAGAGCTATCTCTGCGAAGACACGACCGAAGACCCGCTCTATCTCGAGGGGGCCAAAGACGCGCGCAGCTCGTTGACCGTGCCCCTGGTGCTCCACGACGAGGTGATCGGCACGTTCAACGTCGAGAGCACCGAACCGAGGGCTTTCAGCGAAAGCGACCTGCAGTTCCTCGAGATCTTCACCCGCGATGTGGCCGTCGCCCTGAACACCTTGGAGCTATTGGTCGCCGAGAAGGCGAGCACCGCGGCGGCCAGCGTCGAGGCGATCCACAGCGCCGTGGCGCTGCCGGTCGACGAGATCCTCAACGACGCCGTCAACGTGATGGAGCGTTATATCGGGCACGAGCCCGAGGTGGTCGAGCGGTTGCAGCGGATCCTGCGGAACGCCCGCGACATCAAGCAGGTGATCCAGAAGGTGGGGCAAAAGATGGCGCCCGCCCAGGCCCTGCCGCAGCCCCCCGAGCCCGAGCGGGCCTCGCTGATGGGCCGCCGCGTGCTGCTGGTCGACGACGACAGCGACGTGCGCAGCGCGGCCCATGCCTTGCTGGAGCGCTACGGCTGCGAAGTCGAGACCGCCCCCGACGGCAGCCAGGCCATGTCGATGGTCCGCAACAGCGGTTACGACGTAATCATCGCCGACATCCGGCTTCCCGACGTCACCGGCTACGAGTTGATGTGCCGGCTGCGCGAGGTCCTCGACGTCGAGCCGCTCCCGCTGATCCTCATGACGGGCTTCGGCTACGACCCCGACCATTCGATCGTCAAGGCCCGCCAGGCCGGATTGAAGGCCGTGCTCTACAAGCCCTTCCGACTGGATCAACTGCTCAACGCGGTCGAACACGTCGTGGCCGAGCCGGGCGCCGTGGGGCGATCGTGACGCGTCTGGTCGAAATCGCGGTCGTGCTCTTCGCCCTGATCGGCCACGGTTACCTCTGGGCGTCCTTCTTCAACCACACCCACCGCCTGCGTCTGTCGCCACGGGCGAGCGAGGCGCTGACCGCCGCGGGGTTCGCCTGCGCCGTCGTCCTGCCCCTGCTGCTGGCCGGTTGGTTTGCCTGGGACGCCCGACCCACGGCGGGCATCGTTCCGGCCGTGGCGAGAATCTACCTGGGCGTCTGTTGCGCGGCCGGGATCTTCGTCGCGGTTCGCTGGATCGGGTGGAAGGCGCTGGTGCGGCCCCCTGCCGTCCTGCGCGGAGAACGCCGTCGCCGGCTCGACCTGCGCGCGCCGAGCACGGGGCCCTCCGGCGACGGATGCCACCATTTCCTCGTCCGGCTCCCCGGCAACGAGATGCTGCAGCTCGACGTGGTCGAGCGGGCGGTCGAAGTGCCCCGGCTGCCCAAGTCGCTCGACGGCTTGCGCATCGTCCACCTCTCCGACTTCCATTTCAGCGGCCGGATCGGCAAAGCCTTCTTCAAAGAGCTGGCCCGCGCCGCCAACGCATGCCGGCCCGATCTCGTGGCCATCACCGGCGATCTGGCCGACCGCTCACAGTGCATCGACTGGGTGCCCGACACCCTAGGCCGGCTTGCCGCCCGGTTCGGCGTCTACTGCGTGCTGGGCAACCACGATCTGCGGGTCGATACGGATCGGCTGCGCCGAGCGCTCGACGCCTGTGGGATCACGAGCGTCGGCGCCCGGTGGATCGAGGTTCGCCTCGGCGACGAGCGCGTGGTCGTGGCCGGCAACGAGCTGCCCTGGATCGCGCCGGCCGCCGATTTCTCGAACGCCCCGCCCCCCGCCTCGCAAGGCGGACCCGTGCGGATCGCCCTGGCCCACACCCCCGATCAACTCCCCTGGGCCCGGTCGAACGAGATCGACCTGCTGCTGGCGGGCCACACGCACGGCGGCCAGATTCGCCTGCCCGTCGTCGGGCCCCTGCTGTCGGCCTCGCGCCTGGGCGTGCGCTACTGCTCGGGAGTGCACCACCTGCCGCCCACCATCCTCAACGTCAGCCAGGGCGTCTCGGCCATCATCCCGCTGCGGTACAATTGCCCCCCCGAAATCGTTCAACTCGTCCTGCAATCGGGATGGGCCTGAAAGGGGCCTTGCGATGACCCGAGGGCCTTGCGCTACGAAACCTTCAACGATTGCCGGCATGCCGAGTCGCCCCGGCGCGATGATCCGGAACTGACCGGCCGACTCCAGCGCTACGTTGAGTCGGGCAGCGACGCGTGGCTCAAGAAGTACGTCGGGGCGGTCACGGGGCAGATCAAGCAGTCCTCCAAGCCCGGCAAGTCACCGTCTCTCGACACACCGGGACATCGCCCCGCTCGTCGCAGAGGCAAGGGGCGCCGCTCCCAGGGGCCAAGCGCGCACGTTCTGTGCCCCGATCGCAAGATCTTCGAGCCCTTCCTCGCGCAGCGGCTCGACTTCTTCGGCTCTTCCGGGATTCGAATGGGCAATAAGGGTCCATCCGGAGTTCGCGTAGGTGGTTGCACAGGACGGAGTACCGGTGCCTCTTCTCTGTTGCCAATGCAGTCGCAACCCCTGACAGAGTAAATGCTTCGGCGCAGTCGTGAACAGAGAAGAGGCACCGGTACTCCCGTGCGGGCCTCGGGACTTGCGCTTCCGCCAGATGAGCCGTAATAAGCGTATGCGCCGGTTCACAGGCCCTCCATGGCTTCGCTGGGAGAGAGGGTTGTCGAGCATCGCACCACCTTGGATGGCGTTGCCCCCAATTCAGCACGACGCGCTGCGCCTTGGGCAACAATACGAAGACGATCCGTCGCTCTATCGGCCGGCACTGGATGCGTGGGAGGGCATGGCCGGCGACGAGCACGCGGCGTCCACGACGCACAACGGCCGCTGACCGGCCCTCGGGCAAACGGTGTTCTGCAAACGTCCGCCCTTTGCGCTCGACTTGCGCGGTTTCGCAATCGTCATCGAGGCGAGGCGCCGGCGGGGGCTGCGCCCGGGCCCGGCCGGGCGGGTCGGCCCGGTTTGCCTCGCGAACCGGCTGAGCTACAATACGTAAGATAAGGGTGGACTTAGGATTCAGCGCTTGCGCGGGGATTCGCCTCCCGGGCACGTTCGCCCCGCCGATTCGAGCCCCTGCCGTGCCCTGCTTGTCGCGGAGTCGCCGCCATGGAACCCAACCCCCACACGCCCAATTACGAACAACCCGCGCCGCCGATGCAAATGGCCCCGCCCTACGCTTCCCCACCGCCTCGGCGCCGGTTCGGCGTGCTCGGGGCGTTGTTCCTGCTGTTCCTGTTCGGCGTCCTTGCCGTGTCGATGCTGATGAACGTCGCGTTCCTCTTCGGTGCCGGAAGCATGGATGCCGCGCGCCGGGTTCGCGAGCGATACGTCTCCCACGAGCGATTCGCGCCTCACAAAGTTGCCATCATCTCCCTCGACGGGGTAATCCTCGACGCGGACGACGGCTTCGTCAAACGCCAGATCGACCAGGCCGCGAAAGACGACGCCCTGAAGGCCGTGGTCTTGCGAATCAATTCGCCGGGCGGAACCATCACGGGCAGCGACTATCTCTATCACCACCTGACGAAACTGCGCGAGGAGTCGAGCATCCCCATCGTCGTCAGCATGGGCAGCCTCGCCGCCAGCGGCGGTTACTACGTGGCCATGGCGGTCGGCGACAATCCCGACGTGATCTTCGCCGAGCCCACGACGTGGACCGGCTCGATCGGCGTGATCATTCCCCACTACAACGCCTCGAAGCTCATCGAGCACATCGGCGTCGAGGAGAACTCGATCGCCAGCCACCGCCTCAAGGGCATGGGAAGCTTCTTCAAGACCATGACCGACGAAGAGCGAGAGATCTTCCAGGCCCTCGTCGACGACGGGTTCGCGCGGTTCAAGCAGGTCATCAAGACGGGGCGCCCCAAGTTCGAAAAGGACGGCGAAGCCCTCGACAAGCTGGCCACCGGCCAGGTCTATTCGGCGAACCAGGCCCTCGAACTCGGCTTGGTCGACAAGATCGGATTCGTCGAGGAGGCGATCGAGCGGGCCATCGAGTTGGCCGACGTCGACCCCAAGGAGGTCACGGTCGTGAAGTACGAGCGGGAACCGAGCCTCGCCAGTCTTCTGCTCGGCGTCCAGGCCCAGCGATCGAGCTTCGACCTGGCCGCCCTCTTCGATCTGGCCGCGCCGCGGGCTTACTACCTCTACACGATGGTCCCACCGCTGATCCGCGGCAATCACTAGCTCGGCGCCGACGCGATCTCCCGGGCCGTTCGTCGCGGCCGCCTTCGTGGAACCGCGCCCGCCGCCCATCGCGAGCCAGACTGCCCCGCCATGAACAAGACGCGAAGCATCGCGCACGAGACGATCGTCGTCATCCTGGCCGCCGGCAAAGGCACCCGCATGGGCCGCAACGACCTCGTCAAGGTTCGCTTCGAGATCGACGCGGTGCCCGCCATCAATCGCCAGATTCGCGTTTTCAAGCGCAAGGGGTTCGGCGGATTCCTCGTCGTGGTCGGCGCCAAGCCCGAGCAGATCCTCGACACGGTCGGCCGGGAGCACCCGGGCGTCATGTACGTCTACCAGGAGCCCCAGATGGGCACGGGGCACGCCGCCAAGCTGGCCGCCGAGGCGCTCCAGAATATCGCTTACCGCGGATACGTGCTGGTCACGATGGGCGACAAGCTCGTCGAGGAGCCGGCCATCGAGGCGTTGCTCGACGGGTTCATCAAGCAGCGGGCCGACCTGGCCTTGCTCACCACGCCCGTCGGCCGGGCCACGGCCGGCTCGGTGGGCCGCGTGTTCGTCGACCGCGGCGGCCAGGCCCTCGACATCATCGAAAAAGTCGATCGGGCGCGCCAGGCCATCGCCGACGACCTGGGCAAGCGCCTTGCCAACGGGGCCGACCTGAGCGGGCGCGACGTGCTCGCCGTGGTCGGCCGGCACATCGCCAATCCCGAAAAACAAGCCGTGGCCGTGCCCGAACTGCTCGACCTGGCACGCGGCGAACCGCTCGACCGCCAGCGCCTGCAAGCGATCGTCGATTCGGGCAAGTACCATCTCGAAGTCGGCGGAAAACGCTATACGGCCCGGCAGATCGAGCGAATCTGCCAGCGAGCCAACCCCAGCTTCTATCTCTTCCGCTCCGACGCCTTCTACGAGGGCGTGCGCCGCATCGACAACGACAACGCCCAGGGCGAATACTATCTGACCGACGTCGTGCGCCTGCTGGCCGGGGCGAAGGACGCCGACGGTAACGCGCGCTATCGCGTACGCGCCGTGCCGATCGATACGCCCGACTGGATCCAGGGGTTCAACTCGCCCGACGAGCTGCTGGCGATCCAGGACTATGTCCGCCGCAAGAAGACCGAGCGGCAGAAGGAGATCGCCGTGGGCGGGCCGCCGCGGCTCAAGGCGAGCCAGTACGGCACGGTCCGCGATTGGCTGGGCAAGATCGACGACCGCAAGTCGAGCCTGGCCCGCTGGCTGAGCCGCATTTACGGGTCGCACCCGCCGCTGCACGCGCAGAAGTGCCGCGACCTGGCCCGGGTGCTCGCCTGCTACGGCAAACGGTTCGGCTACGAGAGCCACGTGTGCATCGTGCGGGCGCCCGGCCGGCTCAACCTGATGGGGCGACACGTCGACCACCGCGGCGGCTGGTCGAACTTTCTGGCCATCGACCGCGAGACGATCGCCGTGGCCGGGCTCCGCGACGACAACGACGTGGCGGCCGTCCATGTCGAGCCGAAGCGCTTCCCGCCCGTCCGCTTCAACGTCTCCGAGCTGATCGGGCACTTCGCCTGGAGCGAGTGGCTCAACTTCGTCAACAGCGATTGGGCCCGGCAGATGGTGTATCGCAATCCGGGCGATTGGGGCAATTATATCAAGGCGGCCCTGTTGCGGCTCCAGCACCGCTACCAGGACGTGCAACTCCGCGGTCTCAACCTGGCCCTCTGGGGCAACGTGCCCGTCGCCGCGGGGTTGAGCAGCGGCTCGACCGTGATGGTCGCCGCCTTGCAGGCGGCCATCGCCCTGAACAACTTCGATCTGACCGCCCAGCAATTCGTCGACCTCTGCGGCGAAGGCCAGTGGTTCGTCGGGGCGCGCGGGGGGCCGGGCGACCCCGCCGCCATCTACCTGGGCCAGCGCAGCAAGATCGCCCACGTCGGCTACCTGCCCTTCCGCGTCGAGAAGATCATCGACGCTCCGCGCGACTACCAGTTGCTCATCGCGAACAGCCACGTCAAGGCCAGCCGCAACGGCTCGGCCAAGGACGTGCGCAACGCCCGAATCGCCGCGTACGAGCTCGGGTTCGCCCTGCTGAAGCAACGGTGCCCCGAGATCGCCCACGCGGTCGAGCACCTCCGCGACCTCACGCCGCAACGGCTGGGATGCTCGACGAGCGACGTGTATCGCCGGCTGCTCAAGGTGCCGCGGTGCATGACCCGCGACGACTTCCGCTCGCTGCTCTCGGGCGACCACCGCGAGTTGATCGAGGCCAGCTTCGCCACCCATCCCGAGCCGCCCTGCTACCATCCGCGGGCCGTGTTGCTGTACGGAATCGCCGAGATCCTGCGAAGCCGGATGGCCGTCGACTACCTCGAAGCCGGGCGCATCGACGAGTTCGGCGCGCTGATGAAGGCCAGCCACGACGGCGACCGCGTCAGCGCCCTTGCCGCCGACGGAGCCTATCGCGAATTGGGCGAAAGCTGCACCGACGAGTACCTCGGCGGGCTGCTCCGCGACCTGGCCAGCGAAGACCCCGACCGGGTGCTCCGCGCCCAGTTGTACATGCAGCCGGGCGGGTACGCGTGCAGCACGCCCGAGATCGACCGGATGGTCGACGTGGCCGGCGCGGTGCCGGGAGTGGCGGGCGCCCAGATCGCCGGGGCCGGCCTGGGCGGCTGCATCATGATCCTCGCCGCGAGAGACGCGGTCGAGGCCGTCCACAAGGCCCTGGTCAAGCACTACTACCGCCCGATGCGGCTCAAGCCGGCCGTCTTCCCCTGCATCGCCGTCGAAGGGGCGGGGCTAGTCGAGTTCTAGCCGCGCCAGCCTGAACCGCATTCGGTCGAGTGCGTGAAACGCACCGTTCCATGTCGCCCCAAAGGCCGTACCATTACGCCCATGACTCCTCCCGGCATGATTCAGCTCGACGGCTCGTTCGGCGAAGGGGGCGGACAGATCCTGCGCACCTCGCTGGCCCTGTCGCTGGTAACCGGAAAGCCCTTTCGCATCGAGCGCATCCGCGCGCGGCGCCCCAAGCCCGGGCTGCGGCGGCAGCATCTGACCGCGGTCTTTGCGGCCGCCGAGGTCGGCCAGGCGCGCGTCGAGGGAGCCGAGCTGGGTTCCCGCGCGGTGACGTTCGAGCCCGGCGAGGTCCGGCCGGGCGAGTACCGGTTCGACGTGGGCACGGCCGGGAGCACGACACTCGTGCTGCAGACGATTCTGCCGGCCTTGATGCTCGCCGCCGCCCCCTCGCAGCTTCGGCTCGAGGGCGGGACGCACAACCTCCACGCGCCGCCGATCGACTTCCTTCAAAAGGCGTTCCTGCCTCTGCTCGAACGCATGGGACCCGGCGTCGAAGTGACGCTTGAGCGCGCGGGCTTCTATCCGGCCGGCGGCGGCAGCGTGCGCACGGCCGTTCGACCGCGGCCGACTCTCGAGCGGCTCGACTTGCTCGAGCGGGGTAAGATCGTCGGACGCACGGTCTGCGGCGTGGTCGCTCGCTTGCCCCTCAACATCGCCCAGCGCGAGGTCGAAACCGCCCGGCGCCGGCTCACCTGGCCGGCCGACTTCACCTCGACCCGACAGGTCGAATCGATCGGGCCGGGCAACGTCGTGACCATCGAGATCCAAAGCGAGCACGTCACCGAGGTGTTCACCGGGTTCGGGCAGCGGGGGGTGCCCGCCGAGAAGGTCGCCGCCGGCGCGGCCCGAGAGGCACACCGGTATCTCAAGGCGGGCGTGCCCGTGGGCGAGCACCTGGCCGACCAACTTCTGGTTCCCCTGGCGTTGGCGGGCGGCGGCAGCTTCCGGACGCTCCCGCCGTCGAGCCACACCACGACGAACATCAAGACGCTGGGCCGGTTTCTCGACGTTGCCGTCCGCACCGAGCCGATCGGGCCCGACGCCTGGCAAATCACGGTCGGAGAAGAGGCCGGCCGCTCGCCGCCGGCTACTTCACGGGCCTGAGCAGGGTCTCACGGCTCGAGGCGAGCACGGGCGGGAGCCCCTGCAACTGGACGTAATAGTCCTCGAGCACGCCCTCCGAGGGGCGATCGAGCCGAAGGCTCCAGATTTCGCCGGCCGGCGCCCGTTCGCGAGTCATCGCGAACTGGTGGCCGAGGATGCTGTCTTCCTCCTCGACGAGCTCGCCCGCCGGGTTGTACAGGCCCGCCTTGACCCGCTCGGACGCGTTGCCGCCCGACATGGTAACGGCCCACTCCTGGACGCCGGGCGGAACCCAGAAGAACAGCTCGCCCGCCGTGCCTAAAAAGTGGAACGGGCCTCGCGGGGCGTACTCGCAGGCGCGGTGCGTGGCCGAGCTCAACTGATTGGTGTGGTTGCCCGCGTCGCACTCGACCCGGTAGGCGCCGGTCTCATCGGCCTCGAAGGTGTACGAGCCTTCGCCCTCCTTCCCGGTGTCGGGAAGGCGCCGCTCGCTGCCCGAGGGCGAAACGACGCGCACCGACGCGGGCCGGACCGCGGCCCGCCCCACCGGGCGGACCCGAACGGCGAATGCGACCTGCTCGCCCGCCTTCGCCCAGACGAGGTAGGCCGCCCGCCCGCGCTGGCGGAACCGGCCGCTTGAAAACGAGGCCGGCGCGGCGTCGGGCACGACGGGCTCGTAGGCCGCGTTCCGGGCGTCGTAAGGGGCGATCCGCTTGAACGCCTGGAGCGGCATCCACCGGTCGATCAACTCCTGGGTAAGCTCGTACTCGGTACGCCGGCCGTCGCGCTCAACGGCGAGCGTGCCGGTCACACCCACGATCCGAGGGCCGAGACTCAGCCCGGTGTAGTTGATGGGCGGCCGGTCGACCGCGTCGCGAATCGTGCAGTCGACGAATTCGATGCCCCCCACGTCGTCGACGTTGTCCGGGCCGCTGCTGATCATGATGGGCGAGATGGTCGGCCGGTCGGGGGCCGCGTCGCTCACCTCGCAACGGACCAGTCGCATGGGGCAGATGGCGGCCGGCTTCTCGCCGATCGAAATGCCGCCCATCTTCCCGCCCGTGAATCGGCAGTCGACGAACTCGACCCGGCCCGCGACGGCAGGCCGGTCCGCGCTGTTGCCCATGATGAACCGAAGGCCCGAACGGTTGCCGATCGAGCGGCAGTTCTCGAGCCGGATGGAAATCGGCTCGGACTGCTGGTTGAGGTTCTTCAGATAAAACAAATAGCCGTCGCCCTGGTTGTCTTCGGCCACGCAGTTGCGCATCACGCAGTTGACGAGCTTCTCGGAGGCGTGGTTGGGCTCGAAGTCGATGCCCGCCATCGGCGCGGTCCCGCCCGTGCCGCGGAGCACGCAGTTCTCGATCGTCAGGTTCTCGGCGCTGATCACGCTGATGCCCTGGCGGTAGTTGTTCTCGCAGACGACGTTTTCGATGCGGACGTTCGAGTTGGTCACGCCCTTCTGGGCCACGCCCAGATAGATCCCGTCGCCGCCGCTCTCGGCCAGGGTAAGGCCCGCGATCCGCACGTTCGTGCAACTGCGGATCGAAAGCACGTGGCGCCACTCGGCCTTTTCGTAGGCGTCGCTATCGTAGTCCTCGCGCCACATCTTCAAAGTCGCCCCGTCGCCGGTGAGGGTGACGTTCTCGGCGACCGCGGCGGTGAACAGCGAGTCGCCCTTCCCCTTGAAGGCGCCCCGCTTGGCCACGACCACGACGCCCTTCTCGAAGAACACCTCCTGGTTGCTCGCCAGACGGATCTTGTCGACGATCCACGGCGTGCCCAGGTTCTCGACGACGACCTTCTCGGCGCCCGAGTCGATCGCCGCCTGCAGCGCGGCCGTCGCATCGGCCGGATCGTATCCCCACCACGACGCCCGGGCGACCTTTTGCCGGCCCGAGGCCACTTCTTCGATTGCCCGGGCGTTGCGAGGCGCCTGGCCAAACGCCGCCGTCACGCCTGCGCCCAGCAGGAGGATCATCGCGGGAAGTCGTCGGGGGAGGTCCATGTTCGTTCTCCGGATCGAGGTGGTCGGGACGTGCAATCCAAGGAGGACATTATACCGACAGAACCGGCGGCCCACACCAACACCTCTCGTTCCCACCAACACCTCTCGTTCCCACGCTTCCGCGTGGGAACGCGACGCAAGCGCCTGGACAACCTCTCGTTCCCACCAACAGCTCTCGTTCCCACGCTTCCGCGTGGGAACGCGACGCAAGCGCCTGGACAGCCGCGACGTCGAAACGGTAAGATCGGGGCTGAAGAACGATTCGGGCGACCAGCTTCCCAAGGAGAGGAGAGAGACGATGCGCAGCGCATCTCGCCGCCGATTCATGAAAGCCGCCGCGGCCGCGCCTGCCGTGGCGTACGGGGCCGGCCGGGCTGCCTTCGGCGACGGGGCGCGCAAGCCGGCGGGGGACCGGGCCGACTATCGCTCCCCGTGGCACCGCATGCCCGACCGGTACTGGCCGGGACCCTGCAACTGGGCCAATCCCTGGGAAGACTGGCAGCTTCAGCAGGGCAGGCTGGTCTGCACGAAGACCGGCCGGGGCAAGCGCACGGTTCACTGCCTCACCCATCAGCTCAACGACGCCCCGGCCGGGGCCGAGATCGCGGTCACGATCCAGTATTGCGGCAACAAGGCGACCGAGACGGGCGCGGGGCTCGTCGACGGCATCGGCAAGACCGGCGCCGGCGAAGTGGCCGGCTCGGCGGGATTCGAACTGGGCATCCGGCTGAGAGACCCCATCGACGACTACCGCAGCCGGCTGCTCGGCGGATCGGGGCTTCTTGTCGGCCTCACCGGGAGCGGCGAACTGCTGATCGGCCCCAAGTCGCGTCTCGAGTCGCCCACCCTCTCGGCCGCCTTGGGCGCGGGCCGCCCCGTGCGACTGACCTGCACGATCGCGCCCGAAGACGCCGGCAAGACGTTTCGCCTCGACCTCGAGGCGGCCGAGCCCGGCGGCGCAGTCCACGGAAGGCTCACGAAAACCGGCATCGCCGCCTCGCAGTTGCAGGGCAACGTGGCGCTGATCAACAACCTGCCCCCGTCCGTGGCCGGCGTCGCTCCCCAGGGACTGTACGCCTTCTCCGACTGGACGATCGGCGGCCCCAAGATCACGGCATCGCCCGGACAGCGGTTCGGACCGATCCTCTGGACCCTGTACACGCTCAGCCGCCGCGTGATGAAAATGACCGCCCAGATGCCTCCCCTGGGCGAGGCCGACCGCGATACGGCCGAGTTGCAGGTTCACTCGGGCGAGGCCTGGCGCACGATCGCCACGGCCGCAATCGATCCCCTGGCGCACACGGCCACCTTCCGCGTGCCCGACTGGGACGATGGGCGCGACACGCCCTATCGCGTCGTGTGGTCGCAGCAGTACACCGACGGCACCAGCGAGTCGTACGACTGGTCGGGCACGGTGCGGCGCGATCCGAAGGAGAAGAACGAGATCGTCGTGGCCGGCTATTGCTGCTTCATCGACTACTTGTTCCCCAACGTCGACCTCGCCGAGCAGAGCCGCCGGGTCGATCCCGACGTGATGTTCTTCATGGGCGATCAGATTTACGAGGGCGTCGGCGGCTTCGGGATCATTCGCGAGGGCGACCTGCATCGGATGACGATCAACTACCTGCGCAAGGTGGCGCTGGTGGGATGGAGCTTCCGCGAGCTGACCAGGGACCGCCCGACCGTGTGGATGCCCGACGACCACGACGTCTACCAGGGCAACGTCTGGGGCGCCGGGGGGCGCAAGATCACGCTCGAGGAATGGAACAGCCGCACCGAGTACGAGGGAGCCATGTGCGTGGGGGCCAAGGGCGGCTACGTGCAGCCGGCCGAGTTCGTCAAGGCGGTTGAGCGAACCCAGACCTCCCACCTGCCCGATCCGTACGATCCCACGCCGGTCGAGCAGGGCATCGGCGTATACTACACGGCCCTGGACTACGGGCGCCTAAGCTTCGCGATCCTCGAAGACCGCAAGTTCAAGTCGGGCCCCATGAGCGTGTTTCGCCACAAGAGCCACCGGCCCGACTGGATCACCAATCGGGCGGCCGCCCTGGCCGCCGACGTGCCCGAAGCCGTCTTGCTCGGCGAGCGGCAGTTGAAGTTCCTCGCCGACTGGGTGACCGACTGGCGCGACGTCGTGGCGAAGATCGCCGTTTCGCAGACGATCTTCTGCAACGCCGCGACCCACCACGGCACGGCCGATCACTTTCTCGTGGCCGACATGGATTCGAACGGATGGCCCCAGTCGGGGCGCCGGGCGGCGCTCGACGTGCTCCGCCGGGGATACGCCTTCATGCTCGGCGGAGACCAGCACTTGCCCACGGCGATCCAGCACGGCATCGCGAAGCATCACGACGCCGGATTCTCGTTCTGCGTGCCGGCCGGGGCCACCGGGTACCAGCGCTGGTGGCGGCCCGAGGAAATCGAGACGATGCACCGCGAAGGCAACCGCCACGGCAACCGGCCCAACACGGGCAGATATACCGATGGATTCGGCAACCTGATCGACGTGCACGCGGTGGCCAACCCGCCGCTCCAGCGCGACTCGACCACGCGGCTCGAAATGGGAAAGCAGAAATCGGCCGGTTTCGGCGTCGTGCGCGTCGACAAGTCGCGAGGCGAGCTGACGCTCGAAGCCTGGCCCGTGGGGATCGATCCGACCGGCCCTCGCACCGCCGCGTATCCCGGCTGGCCGATGACCATCGGCGTGGCTGAGTGCGGCGGAACGGCGAACCCCACGCTGCCGCCCGTCGTCCTTTCCGAATGGAAGGACGACGTCTTGCCGGTGATCCGGGTGCGCGACGCCTCGGGCGCGACGGTGAGCATGATTCGCATGAGCCGGCGCCGTTTCGCTCCCCGCGTGTTCGATGCCCACGGAGCGTACACGGTCGAGGTCGTGCTTCCCGAGGCGGCCGATCGCGGCGGCCGGGTGATCCAGGCGTTCGAGAACGTGCGCGCCGGCCAGGCGGGCGAGTTGACCGTCGAGGTCGATTCGCGATGATCCGGCCGAAAACGGACTCGTACGGTTCCCGTCTCGATTGAGCGACGTCGATCGGAAGTGCTGCCGTGTTGCCCTGCGTGGGATGATCGGGTCGATTCGCCTTCGTACCCGCGCGACGGGGCCGGCTTGGCCCTTCGGACCGCCCCCC
>Ga0334899_1001318_pt1 | contig 24254 bp, 20 predicted proteins | sample GraSluR3_MG_FD_207219 | JGI IMG/M metagenome (GOLD analysis project Ga0334899, IMG submission 207219) | Sludge microbial communities from methane-producing bioreactor in Wageningen University, Netherlands - Granular Sludge_8_08-R3 | ecosystem: Engineered > Bioreactor > Anaerobic > Unclassified ...
TGTTTAAAGTCACAAGACTCTAGTGTGGTGTGCTTTCGGCTTTATAGCCAAAGCCAAAGCTATGGCAAGGACCGGCACCTTGCTATTCCGGGGTGGGAATACCCCATCCCGGGTGCCATAGCTTTGGTTTGATTTTAAGAACAAGTGTTAAATAGTTTAGGTAAGACCAAAACTATATTCAGATTCAGGTGCTTTCAAAGGATCTGGAGGTGGGGCTATGAAAGAAACCGGAAAAGATAATGAGTATGTAATTCTGGTGGATGAAAATGATCACATGATTGGCACTGCTGAAAAGATCGATGCCCACAGAAATCCAAAACTGCACCGGGCGTTTTCTATTTTTGTTTTCAACTCCAGGGGTGAGTTGTTAATCCAGCAGCGTGCCGGATATAAGTATCACTGTCCTGGGTTGTGGGCGAATACCTGCTGCGGCCACCCACGGCCGGGCGAATCCCTGAAGGTAGCTGTACACAGAAGGCTGCAGGAAGAAATGGGTTTTGACACGGAGCTGGAGGAAATATTCTCCTTTACTTATAAAGCTGAGTTTGAAAATGGCTTGGCAGAAATGGAATATGATCATGTCTTCGTGGGGAAATGGGAAGGTACACCGAAAAGGAATAAGAAAGAAGTCGCTAATTACAAGTGGATCTCAAAGGAATACTTAAAAAAAGACATGAAAGAACATCCGGATGCCTACACGGCCTGGCTGAAAATTGCCTGGGACATGCTGGTAGTTTGGCTGTAGTCTTTTTCGTTAGAGAGTTGCGCAAATAATAGCCGGACAGGATGATTGAATCTCAAACCGGTTCTCTCCTAATCTAGACAGAAATTTTAACCCAATTTCAACTTTTGTCCGGAGATAGATAATTTAATTGGTATGAATTTATAATTGTCCGGTTTTGTCTGTTTTTGACTCCACTTTGAGGTAAATTTTATAAACTCTTTAAGTGTTGGGAATAAATCTTTATTCTTTGTTGCCAGAAAAATAGTTGAATTTATTGTAGGTATCAGCTTTAAATTCTTTGTCCCAAACCCCCAGTCCATTGAAGCTACACCGGCTGGCAACGCTGCAATGCCGAGGTCCTCACGGACCAAGCCAAGGATTGTTTTAACCGAAGAGCAAGTCAGAATAATCTCGGGTTTAAATTCTGCAGACCGGCATGCTTTCTGAAAATCTTGATTGTAGCCTGAAGTAGGTGGTGGAGCAATGAATTTTTCATATTCTAATTCTTTGATATTTATTGATTTCCTGGCGGCAAAGGGATGCCGTTCACTGGTCACAATAACCATCTGATCGGTTATCAGCGGGGTAAATTGCAAATTGGGGTCTTCACCGGTCTGATGAACAAAAGCCGCGTCAATTTTATGAGAATTCAACAGGGGGATGAGTTCATTGCACTGTCTTTCCATGAGGTTCAAAATTACTCTGGGAAAGTTTTTTTTATAAGATGAGAGCAGATTAGGTAAACGGTAATGCCCCACTACAGGTATGATTCCTACCGTCAGGTTGCCTTTTTCGAAGGATGTATACTCGTGGATGCACCGGCGGGCCTCAATTACTTCTGACATTATTCGCCTGGCATGCTTGACAAATTCTTCTCCTGCCGGGCTAAGCTGTACAGACCGGGTTGTTCTCACGAATAAACTGATGCCCAGCTCATTTTCCAATTTAATAATTTGCTGGGAAAGTGAGGACTGGGATGTCTTCAACACTTCTGAAGCACGTGTAAAATTATGATATTTTGCCACGGCCAGGACATATTCCAACTGATGCATTTCCATCAATATCACCCCTGCTGACTATTAGTAAACCTGCACCTGTTTCTTATAGTAATAACGCGTTCGCTTCATGTTGTCCGAAAAATTTCAGTTAAAATCAGCGGTTGGAACATGTCTGTGGGCGGAGTATCGGTAGGACGATGCTTGGAACTATATCTAAAGTGGAAATCAAACAAAAAAACAGACAACTTGAAAAGCAACAAAAACAGATTTACTGCATCCTCGTCAAAAAACTTAAAGGCGTGAAAAGAATTAGCTTACCTTATAAGGGTAAAAAAATGCTGCTAGATCTTAAACGCAAGTACGGGTTAAGACGAAGTCTGTTCAGAGGAACTCTGGCGCAAAATACTGGGTTGGCAACTCAATATTTGCATACAACCTGACCAAGTTAGCCAAGTTAAGTATGAGTTAGACCCCAAAAACCTAACAGGTAAGATTATCTGCATTATGAAGATTAAAGTTTTTTTAAATCCCCCTTTTTCAGGGGAAACTGTTAGAGCATGAGAAGCTAGTATTATTTTATATTACTGACTCTTTTATTATATTATATACTAGTTTAATAGTAAATTACTTTTTAAAATAATAAAGATGTTTAAAGCAAAATATCACTACAATATATATTAATACTAACAGTACTAATATATATTGTAGTATCCTGTCGAAAATCGAATTACACGAGACAAATATTGAATGAAAAAACTAAAATATTGGACATTGGCTGTGGGACTGGAGGTCAAACATTAAACCTTGCAAATAACACAGCTGCACAAATAACAGCGGTGGATATGCTACCGCAGTTTTTATATTTTATGGTCGGAGGGGGCAATCTACAACATCGGTTTTGAAAAGGGACTGTCCCTGTGGAGAAATTATTTGAAGGATAACGGTTATATTGCTGTTTCTGAAATCTCATGGTTAACCGATACAAGACCAGAGGAAATCCAGCAGTACTGGGTTAATGCCTATCCAGAGATAGATACAATCGAAAATAAGTTGTCTGTTATTGAAAAATGTGGATATACCTCTGTCGTTCATCCTTTAATTAAACACCATATTTTCAAAGCTAACTGTAAATCAAATCTTTTATTCGGATCTTTCAGGTTAAAGCTGCCTACTTCACATAATCTTTTGAGGCGATACTTAAAACCGCTTATGGTCAATGCTGCAGCTTTGGCGGCCTCTTTAATATTGCCGTTGCAACTAAAATAATGATGCAGTGACTCTACAAGCTGGCTGTTGTACTTAGTGTCGTATTCCAGCAATTTGCCCAGTTGTCCCTGCATAAAATCCAGTAGGTCTTCCTGATTGGCAGCGTTAAACAGGAGTCCAAATGTACCCAAACTTTCAAAGGAAATAACCATATTAGCCTGGTTTAACCCTCTGATAACCTTTAGTGACCACCGGGCTTCCTGGTAAGACTGGCTAAAATCCCTGGGTTTATAACAAACCCGGCCTATACCAATAGAAACGGTGACCGGGAACTTCCTTGCAATCAGCTTTTGAATATTCCGTGCCAGCCCGGTAGTTACGTCAGGGGCTGCGTTCTTTTCCAGAGCTGCAAGGACAATAATATAATGACCATTGGTTGTCACAGTGCCGGACTTATTATATATATTAAGCTCTCTGTTAATTGCTTCACACATCTGTTCCTTTAAACCGGGATCCTGTCTTTCGCCCCGCCCCGACCTTCTGGGTAGACTTACCCCGGTGCGATCTAGATCAACTACAAGCACCTGATGACGCAGTTTAAGATTGTAACCTATACAGCGCGCTCTTTCAATAATAGAAGCTTCAGACTTAAAGTTGCCCTCGATTAATTCAAAAACGCAGTCACCTATTAAACGGGTTTCAGTTTTAGCAACAGTGCGGTCCTGTACCATCTTGATGGCAAAGACAGAATTCATATACTCCATGATAATCTTTTCATGATCTGTTAGATTAAATTCGGGCTTAAATATACTGACATAACCCAGGACTTCCTGTTTAATTTCTATTGGGTAAATGAATTGGGAAACAGTTTTCCTGGTCAGTTCCGCCGGGAGCCTTACAGGCTTTTTTTCCTGAATTAAAGTGTTAGCCAGGTGACGCAACCGCCAGTCGCCGATGATGTCTTTAGTTGAAAAAGGCGCCTGTGTGGTCGGATTTTTTTTAGTTGAAATAGTAGGTGAATAATAGGCAACCGGCTGAAAAGACCGGTCTTCCACAACTACCGTGGCGCCCATAATCCTGCCCACCATGCTTATAATTTTTGACATTTCTTCACCATTTAACACCATCCTGGTCATCTGCTTCTGTATGGCCAGTGATTGTTTTAGTACCTCATTTTGCTCCTGAATACTGGCATTCGGCCACTCCGCCCCCTGGCCCAAACTGGTTCCATGGTAGTACTGCAACTCGGAAGTTATCTCCTCGCCCCAATCAGACAGCTTCTTGCCGACGTAACGGCAGCACTGGTCACCCATGGCAGCGCAGGACACTTCCTTGATTATTACCCTTTCACCAAACAAAGCCGACATGATCCCACTGGCGTAGCCGACCAGCGTCCAGCATACCGGTTCTGTTGCAGAACCAAAATGCCTAAGGTGGTGCTCTGCTTCGTAAGAATCATGCCAGGTACCTTCGCATGTCCAGGTATGATTGGCGTCATCTCGATGGTGCAAATGAGGGGTGACGTTGGCCATACCAATAAACCTGTGGAAATTAATAGCCATTTGATATCTATCATTTTTTGCGTTTTGGGGGAGGTTTTTAACAGAGTTTTCAAAATCCTGGTAACCGTTGTTAAAACCGAAACGGATTAAAAATCCCTTAGCTTTTTCTATACCCAGGGTATAAATCAGATCTTTGCGCAGAATTCCGGTTGCTTTGGCATTAAGAATTAGTACACGCTTATCTTTTAAGTAATTCTTACCCAATCCGGCCTGCAATCTAAGCATTGTTTCCATCTGCATTTCTTGAATACCGATTAGACTCACCCCCACCCCATTATGAGCTGTTTGAATCTGCTATCATTATATCATTAAACAAGGTAATTTCCTGAATTTTTTGAGAATAAATGAGACAAGACCACATTTACGCAGAATATAAAGATGAAATAGCATCCGGTCTTTCGCGGACAAAAAACCGGTATATTATCACCCATGGAAAGTCTTAATTTAATTTTGAATAATTTTTTTGCCTGGATCCACGATAGTCAGCTTCATTTTCTGATAAATTTTGAAAAAAAGGCCATCTGAAAATCTATTAAGTTTTTCAGATGGCCCATCAAGCCCCATCCATTTCCCTGAGAGGAGGAATTGGCTTACACGGTTACATTTTAAAAATTCTTACGACAATTAAATACTTGACATACCAAATAGGTTTTATTTAATTTTATCTTAGATTAATACCCAACGCATTAACTATTTAAAAATTTTACAGAATACAACTTACTTGCGCAGGGGAGGAACCGGCACCAGAATTTGCAGATTTGCTATTGCTTCATTGGAAAGTTGGAAATTCGGATCCCGCAATTCCGGATTAATTACATCTTCCTCTTCAGTATTACGCCACGAAAAATTGCATTTGCTGCAGATGTACATCTCCCAGGCCCCACTCTTATCCGGAGCTTCAGCAAACTTAGCTGCGGTATCATTTAAACAACGCACACACTTCATGCATATATCCCCCTTTTAGTAGAATCGGTATTATATCTGGTAACTATTTATTAGTCTCCACTTTTTGCAGATCAGCAATTATCTTCTCAAAACCTTTTGAATCTGGATTGTCGATCAGCCTGGTATCACGCAGCCCCACGTCCGGATCAGTGGGTTGGGTCGCGTCAATAATGAACTTGGCGCCCATACCGGCAGGTTCCGAGGTGGGATCAAGCGGCATGCCGGGCGTGTTGGGAACAACAATAACGTCTTTGGCGGGGCGCACCCTGGTAGATAGGGACCACATGACCTGTCCAGGTTGAAGGGGTCGACATCGGCGTCAACCAGGATGATGTTCTTACAATAGGAAATGCCGTGCGGTGTGGAGGCCATGCGGAAAGCAACTGACTTGGCATAGCCGCCGAAACGGTTGCTGGTGGAAACAATGGCGGTTAAACCATGTTGATACATGGCATTGACAGCCACTATTTCAGGCATGGTTTCTTTCATCTGCTTGTAAAGCGGCACGCAGGTATTAAGACCCATCAGATAGTCAATTTCGGTCCAGGGACGGCCCATAAAGAGGTTCTCGAAAATGGGGTTTTTACGGTGGGTAATGCATTTCACCCTGAACTGTGACTGGAGACGGGTTCCTGAATAGCTACCCGGGAATTCGCCGAACGGCCCTTCCGGTACCCGTACGCGAGGAATGATTTCACCTTCAAGGACATACTCGGCATATGCCGTTATATCAAGATCGCAGGTTACAGCTTTGGTGAGTTCCATCGGGATGCCGTTAATCGCCGCGGCATACTTGTACTCCGATTGATCGTAGTTGATCGGTGTGCTGGCCATAAAGGTGAGCACCGGATCTACGCCCAGACATACAGCGATTGGCAGCGGCTTGTTTTGTTCTTCCGCATGGGTGATATGCCTGGCAATGTCGTGGAAGCCAAGAGCCTGGATGCCCACCAGGTCTTTGCCCATCACCTGCATCCTGTAGGTGCCGACGTTTTGGGTGTCAAAGTTGCCGGAATCATCAGGGTCTCTGGTAACTACTGATGCTTTGGAGAAAAACATACCGGAATCCCATTTGTTGATCCGGAACATCGGCAGCATTTCAACAATGTTTATGTTATCTTTGATCACTACTTCGTGGCAGGGCGCCTTGTTCTTATCTATAAACTTGGTTTCGCCAGGATACCTGTCCCATTTATCGAGAAAATTAAAGAACTGTTCCTTGACCGGCGTGTTTTTATCCAGACCCATCATTAAAGCAATATTTGCCCAGGAACCATGGACGTTCAAAGCCACTTTCTTGCCGGGGTGACCTTTGATATTTTCAATAAGGAGTGCCGGGCCGTTGGGTAAATCTACGGCTGCGCGGCCAATTTCCCGGATAGTCGGTTCCGGTAAAATTTCATCTTTAATATGAACAAGCTGTCCTTCTTGTTCTAATTTAGCTAAAAACTCACGCAAATCACGATACACTGCGCAACCACCTCTTTGTTAAATTTTTCATTTAAAATTCAATGGTTTTACTCCGTGGCTAAAGTACTGCTGCACAACCCAGGGCTCGCAGGAATATGCTCGGGCTTGAGTTCCCCGTCCCCAATTTTGCCAGGAACACTTTTATCCGTGGTGCCGCCGGTCCGGCGCTTTCACGGCTCCTTCATCCTGACCATATTCACGCAATAAATACAAGTTTTAAGATTCTTGACTGAATTCCCTAACTGAGCTTCATAAGTTAATTTGGTTTAACACCTGTGCTTTTCCCGAGATTATTAACTTTTCACTTTCCCGTATCTTGTTTTTATATTAGCTGGACTCGAACCTTTAGCCCAGCTTGATTCGTCATAGCACCACCTCATCATCTAATTTTTCTTAAACAACCTCATTTTTTGCCTTGCCTACCCTAAAATCTTTTGCTAAAATTTTTGCCTACTACAAGGATAGTTCAAAATTGAGCTTTTGTTTTGCATGTGCTTTGTCAAAATACAAATTACATTACAGTTAAATGTTCTTAAGCGTTGTCAATATCCTAATGGGGCACTATACTTATAGACATTAACCCCCCTAATTTTTAACTGCTTAAAATATAACATGCAAGAATAACCTTTGCTATAGTCAAACAAGGTAGAATATTTTGCGATATACTATCTCATCGAACAGTGGTCCCAACTTTTTACCTTTTGTACTGATATCGCTCTACTTGACGTTTTTGCCTATCAATGTTTGCAATAAAATTACATTGTATATTAATATTAACGATACTATTACATGCCATAGTTAGAATTGTAGATATTGTTCTTTGTTTAACTTACAACAAATAACGCATATATTCGACACAAACAACAGTTTTTGAAGCTTGCTAGTCCCAGTTTATATTGAAGTTGCAATAAAAAAGTTTTTCAAAGCCCGGATCTGTTCACAATTATTTTAGAGGGGTTTGAAAACTGTTATATTGGACTGTCCTGTATCTACCCGTATGACAACTGTTGTTTTAGACAGCATCCTGTCATATATCCTGTCTTGCTTGAATATAGAAAGGGTTTTACCTGTGTGGTAGGCTATATAAAAAATAAAAGGTTCTAATAAATAGTGCTGTGCTTAATAGTACTAACTAAATGATGTCTTTTGATAAATGCAGATTACCGGGCACCTAACCCGGTAGATATTCAGCAGCTCAGTTAGTGAAAGATTCTTGCATAAAAAAGGGAGGGGGTTCTTTTGTTTAGAATAGTCGTGGCAATATCGGGTGCTACCGGGGCAGTTTACGGCATCAAATTCCTGGAAGAAGCAAAAAAAGCCGGAATAGAAACGCAGTTAATCATTAGTGATTCGGCAAAAAAGACAATTCAGCTGGAAACGGATTATAAACTGGAAGCCATTCAAGAATTGGCCGGCCATAAGTTTTCCAATAGTGATATTGCGGCGCCACCGGCAAGCGGTTCCTATCTGCATCAGGGAATGGTGGTGGCTCCCTGCAGCATGAAAACTCTTTCCGCGATAGCCAACGGATATGCAGATAATTTAATTAACCGCGCCGCCGATGTAACAATCAAGGAGAGGCGCAAGTTAGTCCTTCTGGTAAGGGAAACCCCGTTGAGTCCCATTCATCTGGAAAACATGCTCAAGCTGTCGAGGCTCGGAGTAGTAATCATGCCCCCGGTTCTATCATTTTACAACCGCCCCAGGGATATAGAAGATATTGTTAAACAGACGACAGGGCGGGTATTTGATCAGTTGGGGATTAGAAATTCCCTGGTTAATAGATGGGAGAAAGTGATTACCCTTGCCTGAATAGTTCCGCTAACTGTTAGGTGGTTCAACCCGACTTCCCTTTAAAATTCGCCGTTACTAGTGACGGTCCCGCTTACTGGTTACTGCTCCGCTGCTGAAGCGCGAGCTTTATATAACCCCTCTGCCCGGCAAATTTGCCGGGCAAAATTAAAAGGCCGCTGATGCGGCCTTTTAGCGTCTTTTTAACTGTTTAGTCCCTGCAACTTAGCCATAATAACGCTCTTGTTCCAATAACGTCAGGGGATCTAAAGGTACCCCGTTTTTTTGAACCTCAAGGTGAAGGTATGGATCCCTGGAGTTGCCGGTATTCCCTGCCAGGGCAATAACTGACGTGAACTGATAGTAGAACTTAGAGAAAGGTCGAATCTTTCTATTAGGCAGATAGCATTTCTCCTTGGTATCGGGAGGGGCATGGTTCAGAGAGTAAAGAAGTGACAAAGAACCGTCCCTTGTCACCCTTACTTGTCACCCTTATAATTGAACAGCTTTGACTCTATCTTGATAGGAAAACATGCGGCACCTCCCGGATTTATATTAAGTCCAGTTTTTTGTCCGCACCCCCCAAAGGGGTTTTTTTGTATGTATTTACTTGGAGATCAGTGATGAGGATAACCAACCGGCAATATTATATCAATTCAAACAAACCGAATACCGAAACGGCACCGGGTGAACTATGCCGGAGGGAGCAGCAATCTCATTACAAGCGGGGAATTTTTTAGCAAATTACATTGACAGACATAGTAATGTGGTGTAAATTATACATTGTGAGGTGAACAAATATGAAGGCTACAATTTCAACGGATCTCATACGTGGTCATACCGACACTATAATTTTAAACATACTACGCCAAGGTGATAGCTACGGATATGAGATCTACAAGAAAATTATCCAACTGAGCGGCAACCGGTATGAATTAAAAGAAGCGACATTATATACCGCTTTCCGGCGGTTAGAGCAAGAGGGTTATATCCTTTCCTACTGGGGGGATGAAACCCAAGGCGGTAGACGCAAGTATTATCGCCTTTCCGGTAAAGGCAAAGAACTCTACGAACAAAGAAAAAAAGATTGGAGTTTTGCCAAGGGTGTCTTAGATAAATTGATTACAGGGGGACTTAATGATGTCCAAGATTGAAAATCACATGGATAAAAAAGTAACAGCATACATCGAGAACTTGTTTTCCGGGGTTGGGCCTAGTCAACAGCTGTTTGACCTAAAGGAGGAACTTGCTACAAACATTAAAGAAAAAACTGCAGATTTTAAAACCCGGGGCATGGATGATAAGCAGGCTTTTAAAGAGGCGGTGATTTCCATGGGTGATTTGAGCGGGCTGGTGGATGACATGCGTAAACTAGGGCAGGATACGGCGAAGCAGGCTGTTTATTCTACGATGACAGCGCGTATTTCGACGGCCGGCATAATTGCCGGAGTGCTGCTTGGGCTATTTGGGATATTCACGGTGGCCATGTTGTATTTTATGGACTTGGATGCAGTAAGTGTTGCAGGTTCCGGAATATTCATCGTTGCCGGCGGAACGTTAGTAACTTACAGCTTACTGACCAGAGAAACCCGAAAAAAATATGCCATGAATAAGATACGCGCTGTGCTTTATGCTTTGTCCATAGGACTATTGCTTTTTAGTTTGTTTACAGCGGTAGTCACCCGTTTCTCCACCGGTGAAATGTATATAGCAATTGGCTCCTTAATGGTGTTCTCTTTAGCGGGCATCGGAATTTTCTTGTTTCTTATACTTACTGGAACCGATCGCCGTAAGAATGCACCTTAAAGGAAGAGGAAATACGGGTAGGCTTGCTCGACCGAACCGGTGACCAGCGATGCCAAGCTGGTGGAAACTGAAACGGCAAAGTCAGATCACGTTTCCCGCTTGTACACCTTGGTTAATCAATCAAAAAACCAGCTCAGGGCGCCCACCGGCGGAACGGTGTTAGCAAAGCTTTCTTCGGTAGGGCAAATTGTAGACACAGGTACCCCGGTGTATAGAATCGGGCAGGTTAACCGGTTAAAAACGATTTTGCCGCCTTTGAACCATTTCAAACCTTGACGCGTCAAAATTATAGAGAAAAGGAGGCGCACCCCCTTAGGGTGTGCCTACCAAGTAAAAGGAGGAAATAAATGTATAAAAAACTTGCTGTCATAATCTTATGTCTGGGTCTGGTTGCTGCCGCCGGATGTGCAACGAATAATCAAACTGGACCTGACAATCTGGAAGGACAAAAGAGCGTTACGATAATGAATGATTTCCTTAGCCTGACTCAAAATGATATCAGTGTAGAAGAAGTCGCTAACTTTATAAAAAACAATATTGCTGAAGTTTCACAAGAAGACGCCTCAAAGATGGTGGATGCGTTTGAAAAAATACAGAAAAACAGTTACCAGCAGTATGAAGAATTGTTTTTTAATGATAACATACAGAATAAGGTAAACAACGAGTATGAATCTATCAAAACTCAAGCAGATATTAAGGACGCAGAGCTTAGAGATTTATTAACTAAAACCAAAAATAGCGGCTATAAGGTGGAAACTGCTGAAGGGACCTACTTCCCTGTCATAGATTACAGTTTCTATAAAGATTTCAGTTCTTATGTTACTTCTGATATGAAAGACTATATCGACATAATGGCGGTGGAGTCGGATAAAGTTCCGGCAAAGGATGCGGCGCTTGTTATCGGCTGGGATGAAGTTATAGAAAGAGCATTGAACCAGGAGGAATTTATTAATAAACATAAGGACTCCATCAGAATTAGCGAAGTAGAGCAGTTATATAATAAATATCTTACCTTCACTCTGTATGGTTTAAACAACACTCCACTTTTTCAATATGGCACAAAAACTATGAATCCTAAAGCTAAGGAGGATTATTCAAAAGCGGTTGCCGATACCGGAAATAGCGATTATTTAAAAACATTAAGTGAATATATGGACTTGGTTAAGGATAATAACTATCAGCTGACAAGTGAAGTTGAAAATTTCCGTGATAATGCTACTAAAAAATAGGTAGGGTGAAAAATGTTCAGATCTAAAAAGTCAGTATCATTTATAATGCGAGGATCGCCTGCAAATCGGCTGGCGTGCTGGGCATAAAAAAACACCTTTCTCTGCAGGCGTTTCAATTTCTTTTGCCAGAAAAATAGAGCATCTAAATCACCTTCCTCATTTTCCCTCCATATAGTAGTATTGAGTAATACCATTTGTTCAATAGCCAGGGAAAATTGGGAGGTGCGTTTTGTGCAATATTATTACGGTGATAAAACCCCGCTAAGGGTACTGGATGAAATAGAGCTGTGGAAGCAACAGGAAAGTGAGCATACTGTAGTAATCCGGCAGATTGTAGATAACCTGGAAAGAGGTTTTGTGCAGCAGCTTAAGGAATGGGAACTGGCTTTTGCTCAAGCGGAAGGAAATGCAGTCCGTTATATCGAAGCGGTTATAAGATCGAAGGGGGCAATAAGCCCTGAATTATGTGAAATAATTAAACAGTTTGTAGTGTTTGCTCGCAATCAAAGTCTTGGCTTTGTGGCTTTTTTGGACCGGCTTATCGCTGAAAGTAATGCGGTAAGAAATAATGAAGTAGCAGTGGTAGTAATTAATCATATCCGTAGAGAATCTGAATATTTGATTGGAATCATTACAGTAGCTCTCAAATACTTATAAAGAATAAATATAAATAATTGCCAGGATATAGGTGTAACGGAAGGAAAGATCTTGCATATCCAGTAAAAAGAAAGGTCTGTTGATAAGTCAAATAGAACGACAACGGGGATAAACAGATCAATTATTTTCAAAGCGTAACCACAAGAACCGTCCCCCTGGTATTCCTGGTATTCCCCTGGTATTTAATAAAATAACGAGCAGCAGGCTTAAAACCGGTGCTACCCCAAAAGCCGGTTTTATTTTTATGTTTGTTCTAATAATAGCGGGTGGAAATCACCAATTCATTAACCAACTGACCCAATTATTACAAAAAACAACCCAGTTATGACATGTTTGTACGAAAAACAGTCTAAATCCGGTATGATAGTGGTATTAAAGCGGAATTTGGAAGGAGGAAATTAAGAATGCTAAGAAAAGCGAGGACAAAAAGAAGGGTTTTTGCTTTTTTATTTATTTTGGCGGTTGCTGTAGCCGTCGGGATTATGCCTTTTGACGGACCGTCGTGTTCAGCCCAAGTCCTAGAAAACCCGGAAGACTTTTTTGAGTATACGATAACGGATGATGAGGCTACTATAGACGGTTTTTTCTATCCCAATTTGCCTTGGGACTTTGACGGTCATCTCTTTATCCCGGAAACTCTTGGCGGTTACCCCGTCACGGCTATTGCTGATGAAACTTTTCTTAACTGGAAAACCGACCTGACGGAAGTGACCATCCCCCAAAGCGTTGTTAGTATTGGAGGGGGCGCATTTGCCAACTGCGAAAACCTGACCAAGGTAACATTCGATTATGATTATGACCAAGCAGGTCTTGAAAGCATTGGAAATTCTGCATTTTCCCAATGCGCTTCCCTTGAAAGCATTGTTATGCTAACGGATGATGATTATAGTATTCCGAATAGTGTTACCAGTATTGGTAAAAATGCATTTTACGGCTGCAGTGCCTTGGAGAAGATAAGTATTCCCAGCGGCGTTACAACGATTGAAGAAAACACATTTTACGGCTGCAGCAACTTGACCAGGGTGATAGAATCTTATGCCGGAAGCAGTCTTACTACAATCGGCAGCGGTGCATTTAGTCGCAGCAAATTGCAGTTCTATTATATTCCGGAAAGCGTTACCAGTGTCGGTGATGCCGCATTTTATAACTGCAGCAATCTGTTTGCAACAAGTATTCCAAATGGAGTTACGGCTATCGAACCCAATACATTCTATGGCTGCAGCAGTTTGACGAATTTGGCATGGTCCTATGAGGATTCTCAGGTAACCAGTATTGGGTTTGGTGCCTTTATCCTGTGCACCAACCTTTCTAATGTATTTGGTGAATCCAGTTTTATTATTCCTAAAAGCGTTGTCAGTATTGATAAAGAGGCTTTTTACTCCTGCAGCAACATAAGCGACATTATCATTTCCGACAACGTTACATCCATTGGCGATAATACATTTGATTTACATAATGAAAACCTGAGGATTCACGGCTTTGAAGGCTCTTATGCACAGACCTATGCCGGTGACCACAGTATCGGCTTCGTCGTCCTTTCTCCAGTCAGCCCGAGCGCTGTTAGCTTTGATAAGAACCCTTCCCAGCAGGCCGATGTGAGTACCGATAAAACCCTGGCTTCAGATGCGCAGGTAACGGATATCAAGAACGGGGGAACATCAATAGGAGCAGGTAGCTTCAGCTACAACGGAAATACACTGACGATAAAAAAAGAATATCTACTACTGCAGGAGCTGGGAAGCCTGGAACTGACCGTAGTTTTCGATAACGGTGTTACCGGAACCCTGACAATAAATATATCGGACTCCGGACCGGCTGTTATATCTCCCGACATGGGCAGTTTTATGGAAGGTGCCGAGGCAGATGTGACAACAACCATCACCTGGCACGGCGCGGCAAGCGTGGCTACCGTCAAAGCCGGCGCGGTTCCTCTGACATACGGTGACGATACTCACCACCTATACCGTAACCTTTAACAACAGAGGCTCGGTGTATACCACCAGAACCGTCAACGACGGCGAGAGCATCGGATTCGGCAACTGGTTGCCGAATCCGACGAGAACCGGCTACACCTTCGGCGGTTGGTACACGGGAATAAACGGCTCGGGTACAAAGTTTACCGCTGCGACAACGGTCAACGCCAATATAACCGTCTACGCAAAATGGACATCTGACGGTGGAGGCGGCAGTAGCAGTGGCGGGGGAAGAAGCAATTCGTCAGCACCGGCATATATTGCGAATGTTAAAGCAGGAAATGGCGCTGAAACGACTCTTCCGGTCACAGTCAATAAGAAAAGCGGAAGTGCAGCCATAGAGATAGGCTCTCAGAATCTTACTTCAGGCGGGACTGTCATCACTGTTCCCTCCATTCCCGGCGTCGATTCCTATTCAGTTGGCATACCGGTTCAGGAGCTGTCAATGCCCGACGGGCATGATACGCTGACTTTCAATACCGACGCAGGCAGCATTACAGTTCCGTTAAATATGCTGACAGGCGTTGCGGGTATAAGAGGAAGCAAGGCAGAGATCACCATCAATCAGGGAGATAAGGATAAATTGCCGGAGGACGTCAAAGCAATCATAGGCGACAGGCCTGTGGTGCAGCTCACCCTGACATTGGATGAAACGCCAACAGGTTGGAACAACTCCGATGCGCCCGTAACAATGTCCATACCATATACACCGACAGAAGCAGAACTTGCCGACCCCGAGCATATTACGGTATGGTACATTGACGGCAGCGGCAACGCGGTATCCGTCCCCAGCGGCAGGTATGATCCCGCTACCGGTACGGTCACCTTCAGCACTACCCATTTCAGCATTTTTGCGGTGGTCTGTGTAGAAAAGACCTTTACCGATCTTGGAGCTGTTGACTGGGCAAAGATATCCATCGAAGTCCTGGCCTCCAAGGGCATATTGAAAGGCGCAACGGAAACGGAATACGACCCTCAGGCAAGCATCACCAGGGCAGACTTTCTGTACTTCCTGGTAAGAACTCTTGGTGTGGATACAAAAATTGGCGGGAACTTTGAGGATATAAGCAGTGATGCTTATTACTACAAAGAGATAGCCATAGCCAAAAAGCTGGGTATCACCAGCGGTACCGGAAACAACAAATTCAGTCCTGATGCAAGCATCACCAGGCAGGACATGATGGTACTGACCGAAAATGCATTAAGAATGCTTAAAAAGATTGAAGCGCAAGGTACGGCTGCGGATCTTGACCAGTTTGCCGACAAATCCCTTGTGGCAGCCTATGCCGTAAACGGCGTAGCCTCTGTTGTCAAGGAAGGATTGATTGTGGGCAGCGGCGATAATGTCAATCCCCTGGGCAATACCACAAGAGCGGAAGCAGCGGTGTTTCTGTACAGGATATACAATAAGTTCTAAAGCAACCGAAAAAAACGGGGGACAAAAAAGCTAAGGAAAACATATTAAATCCGCCCTCTTGAAGATCAGCGTATCAGGCATGTGACTGTGAAAAAATTAGGTGTGGAATACGACCCGGCGGACATCGGCAGAATATCAATATATTAGCTAATTATATTCAGAATATAGGCGGACAACCGCATGAAAACCTTGGGATGAAGGGTACGATGGCTGATACGAAAGTCAGCATGGACTTGGGTTTAAAGGCTGATACTGATGAAATTATTAAAAAAGCACTGAAAGGTGAAACCAAGGGAGTAAATATGGCCGAAAAAGTACTGCGGGGTAATCTTGATAATAAATCCAGAGATTTGGCGGGTGAGATATTACACAAAGATAGGAGTTCTATTGATAAGCTGAATAGCTTGCTTGATGCAATGAAAATAGAATCACCAGGTTAGAGAGTTGACAGTATAGTTAAAAATTAATTACTTTCTTCGGTAGGCGGATTAGGTGGCCCCGCACAGAGACTTTGTTTCATAATTCTTTTAATAATTCTTTCCAGCCCCGCTTCAAAACAGCGGTCATTTTCCCCGGTGCGTTTTTTCGGTCCCCTGGTTCTTCCCCCACTGCGCCGGTATTTGGCTTTTAACTCCCGTTCTTCCAGCAAAAAATCAATATTGTCCGGCTGAAACTCCCTTCCATCAGGACTTAAACATTTTGCCTGCTTTCCCAAAACCATGGCGGCAAGGCCCCAGTCCTGGGTGACAACAATATCATTTTTTTGCGCCAGGTTTAATAATTTCATGTCGGCTTCCTGGGATGCGTTACCCACGATAACATGATGCTCCGATTCGATGTTGTGGTTAAAATTGGCCACTGTCCAGACGGGCAGGTCATATTGATACCCTTTTTCCAGGCAGATCTGCAAAATCATCTTGGGGCAGGCATCTGCATCCACAATAATCTTCAAAGACGCTCTCCTTTCAACTATCGAGTCTATACCGCGGCTGAAGTCACGCGTTTACTAGATTTCCATCTGTTTAATAATTATAACAGATGCACGGTTAACCATTGCATTTAGGTGCATGTCAGTTCGGCGTTGTGGAACAAGGCCTGTTTCAGCGCACCTGGTTATTACACAAATCGCATAGTTATATGAAATTCAGCGAGAGGAGTGATGGTTAGTGCCTTGGGATAAGTTTCCTTCCTTGCTGATGGATAAATACTTGAGGCTTATTATACTATATTGTTAAAATCATCGGCAACCTCAGTGAAGAAGACGCTGCTGAATGTGTAAGCGATTTTCTCTTCACCATCTGGAAGAGGATCGATCGGTATGAAAAAGATAAATCCTTATTTAAAACCTGGGATTATTATGATTGCCCGCAGCTGCGCCATCGATCATCTAAGAAAAGTCAGCAAACATAAGCCGGTTAAAAGCAGGATTATCACTGCCCGTGTAGAAAAAATAGCAACAAATGGATAAATGTCCGTCCCTCGGGGGGATGTAAATGAATCAGTATCGAGTTGCGGTATGTGATGATGATATTGAAGAACTGAATGATTTATGCGACAAGATAAGCGGCATACTTGAAGACAATGATGCAAAATATGCCATAGACAGGTTTATGTCCGGCGAAAAAGTGCTGGATGCCATTGTCAGGCAAAAAAAGAATTACCATATTATTTTTCTCGATATTTTAATGACCGGGGTCGACGGTGTTACGGCGGCACAAAAAATAAGGGAGCATGCCGAAGATGTGAGTATAGTTTTTATAACCAGTTCGCCGAACTTTGTTTTTAAAGGCTATGACGTGCAGGCGCTGCATTATATTTTAAAGCCCGTGGATACAAAAAAACTGGCCCGGGCATTGTTATATGACTGGACCAGGAATGAAAAAAACTTCCTGGACGTAAAACTCAAGCACTCTGTGTGCCGCATATGGCACGATGACATATTGTATTTGGAGTCCAAAGGCAGAAAAGTAAAGATTGCCACAAAAAACGGCGATTACGAGACATACGGCACATTAAACCAGTTTAACAACCTGCTCCCTTCAAATAAGTTCATACCCAGCCATAAAAGCTTTGTGGTAAACTTAAACTTTGTAACCCGGATAACCAGAACCAGTTTCACCACCATATGCAATCAGGCCATTCCCATCAGCAAAACATATTATGCCGAGGCCAAAAAAGCTTTCATTAACTTTATCGGAAAACAAAACAGTACTTAGTGATACTCGGCTTTAAGCACCAGGCTTATTTCAAACCAGTTGTTTCCATGTTCGATATCCAGTACCCCATTATATTTTTCCACCACCCGTTCAATAATACTGATTCCCAATCCGTGCCTTGAACTATGTGGTTTTGTGGAAATGTATCGTCCATCCTCTATAACCACCGTATTTTCTTTACTGTTTTTGCATAATACATGCAAAAACCCGTTTTTCATATTGCAGGCCAGCTCCATTTTTCTCTCATTAACATTTTCCATGGTCGCACAGGCCTCTATGGAGTTGTCGATAATATTGATAAACAAGCTGTACAAGTCGCTGTCCCTGATGCTGATGTTCTCCGGCAGTTCGAGGTTATGATTCAGGACGATGTTTTTCTTTTCGGCTTCTTTGGCCGCGTACCCCATAATATAGTTGATCAGCTGATTTTTTGTATAAACAACCTGTTTGGTTAATGGATAGTTTTGGGTAAGCTGGGCTAAATACTCCCTGGCCCGGGCCGGGTCTCCCCGGTCCATTAAAAGCATGAGGGCGTTAAAATGGTGATTGATATCATGGTTCAGTATGTGCACCTCTTCCATGTATTGCTGAATATCGTTAAAATGGGCCAGAGCCAACCTGTTTTTAACCTGAGCCGCCTCGAAATCCGCAAAAATCTGCGCGTTTTCTTTAAAATAGTTATTAATCCTGCCCACTACTTCGATGGTGATAAACAAAAACAATCCCATTTTGGAGAACATCTCCACATCGCTGGCATGCAGCGGATTCCCCAGTACGCCGTTTAGTCTCCCCGCAATTACCATGCCTATGAGTAAAAGACCGGCCCATTTCAATCTTTGATATTTTTCTCCTCCGGCACGTATTTCCGTGACAAAGGCCCACACACCCAACCCGTAATAAACCGGAATAAGGTATATAAAGAGAGCCAGAATCTCGGTGGGGGGATTGGGCATGAAAATTTGCATCAGAGCAGTGGGCAAATAACCGGCCGTATGTACGCAAAGGGCAATGATGACAGGAACCTTGAACCTGCTGCAGGATGTATATACGAATAATAGCACCGAACAGGGGATTAAGTAGTTGATAATCATGGGCACAAAAGTTGCCTGTAAGGGATTAAGCAGTATTAGAAACAGCAAGCTTTTCCCGGGAAGATGCAAGCCGACCAGAATCACAAAAACGCCGAACCAGAAATCCGCCGTCATTGCTTGTCCATTTTTCCTGTGGATAAAATATACGCCCAGTAAGGTTGCCCCCAGGACAAACACAAGGATGCCCATGCCAAAAACGGGCAGAGATTTTCCCGTGGCGTATGATATGAGGGACGCCTGATCGCCCATGTAGATACTGTAGGCACGCAGGTTCATGGTGGGGGTCAGGGTAAGGGTGATTTCCTTGCCTGCATAATCACCGGGCAGGGGAATCAGGTTCAGTTTTTTCCCCGGTGAGGCAAAAGGCATTTCCCCATAACCGTGGCGGTAGATTACCTCTCCATCCAGTTCGGCAATGACCCTCAAATAGTCCGACCTGAACATGATGGCCGCATTATATCCTTGTTCCGCCAGGGTGTGGGTGATGTACCAGTTTTCATTCAGATACACGCCCTTGGTGCCGTGGGGAAGCCGGATTGGCTGCGGCGCCGGGTCATGATCCGTATAATACTGCCACTGACCCGATATATCCGTAATGTTAGAGACCATATAAGGAGAATTACCCATCCGGATAAAAACAACAGTCAATAAAATAACGAGCAACAGGCTTAAAACCGGTGCTACCCCAAAAGCCGGTTTTTTTCTTATTTTGGATAACACATCCACCATCACCTTTGGATAATCTGCTTTGTTCTAATAATAGCGGGTGAAGATCACCAATTCAATAACCAACTGGCCCAATTATTAAAAAAAATGACCCAGTTATGACATGGTAATAACAACATCCTATATTATAGTATTGACATACTAAATAATAAAAAATATAATTTTATTATGAAATTATTTATGAAGGAAGGTCTAGTACGCACATGAACATCGCTACAGCATTGAATGTCTTATATCAAAGGCAATTAACTTCCAGAGAGCAACTTCTAAAGGAGATGCTTCGTGTGAAATTGATATTGAAGAAGCTTCAAGAGGAACCGGATATTCAGAAAGACAAAGAGAAACTTTTTCAAGTAATGAAAAAAAACACCGAAGATGAATTAGGCTTCTTTCCAGCTGATAGAGATGATTTCTTTGTTATCTTTGAAACATTAAAGAAGATTAATCTCATCGACTTCACATTGGAAATCTATAAAAACGATCGCATGGGTATGGTGCTCTCCCCTGTATATCTAACCCATTATATCAACGACAGAATAAAGACTCTTAAGCCTGAGAAGATTCTGATTGCCGAAGCTGAAAAGCACCTATCCGGGCTCAGGGAAATGATCGATCAGTTCAAAGCAGCAGAATTCACCTTGACGACCCAATTAAAACCAATGCATATCTTACTGCAATTAGCCTTTGGCGATAAAAGAAACGTGAACATTAAATTTGAGTCAATCTATACAAGCTGTCTGCAGAACGACAAATTTGATTATATCTATTCTCTTCCGGATTTCGGACATAAAGCGGATGATTTAAAGAAAAAGTTTCTCACCAAAGACAGTGACGGTATCGCCATGGAAAATATGCTGGAACATCTGGATGAACGCGGAACCCTGGATATTATTGTTCCGGCAAAAATAACCTTTGCCGGTATGGGTTTTGAAAAGCTGCGCGCTTTTATTACTGATCATTATCAGGTGGAGAGCATTTACATTTTGCCGGAAGGTACTTTCAGACCGGTAACTGCTATTAAAACCTATCTGTTTTCGATCTCAACAGAGCGAAAAGATAAGGTTGAAATCGGCATGTTGGAATTGAACAAGAAGAACGTTGAGATTAAAGACAGGAAGGCTATTACAACCAAAGAGTTTTTATCCCACGAAGACTGGCGCATTGAGCTCTTGTTAGCGGATGATGATGAAAACATTCAAAGATTTAAAAGCTCCAATATCCAAAAGATTAAATTAAAAAATGCGGCAGAGGTCTTTAGAGGAAAATCCATACTTAAAAAAGACACCTCCCTTGGGAATATTTCCATCTTAAATATCTCCAACATTGAAAACGGAGAAATTGACTATCGGGATATGGATACCATTGATGAGGAAGAAAGAAAGATTAAACGCTACGAACTGGCGACAGGCGATGTCGTACTTTCCTGCCGGGGGACGGCGGTTAAATCAGCTGTATTTACCAGGCAGGACAATATTATTATTGCTTCCGCCAACCTGATTGTCGTTAGGCCCAAAGAAAAGGTGAAGGGCGAGTTTATAAAAATATTTTTTGAAAGTCCTGTCGGGATGGCGATCATCAAAAGTTTCCAACGCGGTACAACCATCATGAATATCAATTATGCCGATATCATGGAAATGGAGATACCACTTTTGCCTGCAGCCAAACAAGAGGAAATCATTCGTCAGTACCGGAAGGAATTAGAAGTGTATAAAGAAGCAATCAAAAAGGCTGAGGACCGCTGGTCAAATATCAAAGACAGTATCTATAACCAATTAATGTAGGAGGGGTTAACCATGGCAGTAAATTTAGAGTTTGAAAACAAATTATGGGAGATGGCAGATAAACTGAGAGGGAACATTCAACCTTCAGATTATAAGGATGTTGTGCTTGGACTAATATTTCTCAAATACATTTCAGACAGCTTTGAAGAAAAATATAATGAACTGGTAGCGGAAGGGGACGGATTTGAGGAAGACCGGGATGCTTACATCGAAGATAATATTTTCTTCGTGCCACCCGGTGCCAGGTGGGAATTTATCAAAAAAAGTGCCAAGCAGAGCACCATTGGGCAAATTATTGACGAAGCCATGATTGCCATTGAACGGGAAAATAAAAGTCTTAAGGGTGTGCTTCCCAAGAACTATGCCAGACCTGAGCTGGACAAAGCAAAGCTCGGGGAACTCATTGATTTGTTCTCGTTTAATCTGGGCAGCAAAGAAGCCAGAGCCCAGGATATTCTGGGCAGGGTCTATGAGTATTTCTTGGGCAAATTCGGGTCCAGCGAAGGAGAATTTTATACCCCGCCAACCATCGTTAAACTTCTTGTTGGAATGATTGAACCCTATAAAGGCCGGGTTTATGACCCCTGCTGCGGTTCCGGCGGCATGTTTGTCCAGTCTGCACGGTTTGTCGAAGAGCACCAGGGACGCAAAGACGATATCTATATATACGGACAGGAGTACACTGCCACCACTTGGAAACTTTGTAAGATGAATCTGGCCATCAGAGGGATCGACGGGAACCTCGGAGACAGGGACGCCGATACCTTTGGCAATGACCTTCACAAAAACCTGCGAGCAGATTATATCCTGGCCAATCCGCCTTTTAATGTAAGCGACTATACATTGATTCAAGATGATGCCCGCTGGAAATATGGAATTCCGCCGAAAAACAACGCCAACTATGCCTGGATTGAGCACATTATCAGCAAGCTCTCTCCAAGCGGTACAGCAGGCTTTGTTCTAGCCAATGGCTCCATGAGTACGTCTACCAAAGCAGAAGCTGAAATCAGGAAAAATATTATCGAAGCACCTAACGGCGGGTTGGTGGATTGTATTGTTACCATGCCGCCGAACCTCTTTTATAACGTTACCATTCCCGTCTGCCTTTGGTTCCTGTCTAAAAAAAGAGCAAACAGAAAAGATAAAATCCTCTTTATCGATGCCCGCAAGATGGGAACCATGATAACCCGTAAGCACAGGGAGCTTTCCGATGAGGAAATAACCCAAGTCTGTGATACCTATCATAACTGGCGAGACGATCAAGAAGCGTATGAAGATATCCAAGGCTTCTGCAAATCAGCATCGCTGGAAGAAGTGAGGGAGCATGAATATATTCTGACGCCGGGCAGATATGTCGGAATAGAAAATGGGGAGGAAGACAGTGAGCCTTTTGATGAAAAAATGACCAAGTTGACTGCCGAACTAGCCGAGATGTTTGTTAAATCCCATAAGCTGGAAGAGGAGATTAAAGAGCGTTTGGGGGCGATCGGATATGAGTTCTAAAGACACGGAGGTTATTATGTACCGGTCTGAGGACGGCGCAATAAAAATCGATGTGCGTATGGAAGAGGAAACAGTCTGGCTTAGTTTGAATCAAATGTCAGAACTCTTTCGGCGTGATAAATCAGTTATATCCAGGCACATCAAGAACATTTTTACTGAGGGTGAGTTAGAGGAAAGGGCAACTGTTGCAAATTTTGCAACTGTTCAAAATGAGGGAGATAGAAATGTTGAGAGGATGGTAACATACTACAATCTCGATGTTATTATCTCCGTCGGTTACCGGGTAAAATATGCCATCAATCATGAACCAATGTATATGCGGGACTGGCTGCCCCAGGTAGACGATTTTGCGGAGCGCTACGGAAAAGGAATCTTGCAAAACGCGGGAACAGTCAGCCGGCAGACCGCTATTGAGAAAGCAGCCGATGAATATAAAAAATACCGCCGGCGGATAGCAGATTTACCCTCTCCTGTGGAACGGGATTATCTGGAGGCCATTAAACAAACCCAGAAAAAGCTGAAAGGCAAGACTGGGGGTGAGCGGGAATGAGTTGTAATGGGTGGAAAGAAGTTAAATTAGAGAGCATTGCCGACAGGTTTGCTATGGGGCCATTTGGATCAAATATTAAATCGGATAATTTTATAGACTCTGGTGTTCCAGTCATTAGAGGGGTTAATCTTTCAGCAGGGAGGTTTTACGATAAAGAGTTTGTATACTTAACAGAAACTAAGGCAGACGAATTAAAGGGTAGCAATGCGACTAAGGATGACATTATCTTTACTCATAGAGGAACATTGGGGCAGGTAGGAATTATTCCCGCAAGTAAGTATGATAGATATGTTATTTCCCAGAGTCAGATGCTGATGACCTGTAACAAAAAACTGTCTGTTCCCCTATTTATCTATTATTTTTTTAAGTCATCAATTGGACGGCACAAGTTATTATGTAATATCTCGACAACAGGTGTCCCAGCGATAGCAAGACCGCTGACGTCGTTGAAGTCAATAACTCTTCAATTACCCACCTTACCCGAACAAAAAGCCATCGCAGCCACCCTCTCCTGCCTGGACGAAAAAATCGAACTCAACAACCGCATCAACAAGACCTTAGAAAAAATGGCACAGGCAATCTTTAAAAGCTGGTTTGTTGATTTTGAAC